>VMHT01155750.1_pt1 | contig 11317 bp, 12 predicted proteins | sample 4693611 | NCBI WGS metagenome assembly VMHT01 (sample SAMN12280063, study PRJNA550983) | marine metagenome | isolation source: seawater sampled from same location over 5 years 0.02-0.2 micron viral filtrate | place: USA: collected off the coast of southern California halfway between the port... ... | reverse complement strand
TTGTATATATCTTTCAATAATTTCGCACACAGTTACAAGGGCATAGCCCTACCGGTCCAATTTTTTGGAATTACTGTGGTGGATTAACCGGAAAAATATGAACGTACCAAAAGTAGACATAAAACAACTTTTAGAAGCAGGCGTACACCTAGGCCACAAAACACTGAGGTGGAATCCAAAAATGAAAAAATATATTTTTGGTGAAAAAAATTCTATTCATATTATAGATTTAACTCAAACAGTGGATTTTCTTAAGAACGCTTTAGTTCAAGTTCATAAAATTATTTCAAGCGGAGGTAAAATGTTGATAGTTTCAACAAAAAAACAAGCCTCAGAACAGGTTAGTGAGCTTGCGAAAGAAACTGGTCAATATTTTGTAAATTATAGATGGCTAGGAGGAATGTTAACTAATTGGAATACGATACAAAACTCAATTAAAAGATTAAAAAAATTAAATGATCAACTATCTAAAGAAAACCAAGGGTTCACTAAAAAAGAGATTTTAAAGTTTAGTAAAGAAAAAGAAAAACTCGAAAGATCACTTGGAGGAATAGCCGAGATGAAAAAAACTCCAGACTTAATCTTTATTATTGATACAAATATCGAGTCTCTTGCAGTAGCTGAAGCAAAAAAACTTAATATACCTATAATCGCAATATTAGATACTAATTCAGACCCAACCGGCATTAACTTCCCTGTCCCAGGTAATGATGACGCTAGAAGATCAATTAATCTTTATTGTGAATTACTAAAAAATACAATTAAGGATGCAGAAAAATTTATTAAAGGCGCAGAAGATAAAGAAGATAAAAGCAAGACAACAGAATTAAAAAAAAAATAATCCAAAAAACTTCTCAATGTCAAATAACGACTTATTAGAAAATATAAAAAAACTAAGGGAAATGACCGGTGTAGGTTTTAAGGATTGCAAAGCAGCATTAGACGAAACTAAAGGAGATTTAGGTAAATCAGTAGAATTTTTAAGAAAAAAAGGAATAGCCAAAGCTTCAAAAAAAATGAGCAGAACTGCATCGGAAGGTTTAGCTTTAGTTAAAGAGCAAGGTGGCAAGATTTCTTTAATAGAAGTTAACAGTGAAACTGATTTTGTAGCAAAAAACCGAGATTTTATCAATTTTTGTAAAGAGTTATCTGAAATAAATTTTTCTGCAAAAGGAAATTTAGAAAAATTAAATCAGACAAATATGTCAAATGATATATCTGTAAAAGATAATTTGGTTAACCTAATAGCTAAAATCGGAGAAAAAATAACAATAAGACGAGCCACATTTTTTGATAATGATGATGGCGCTAACTTTTTTTATGTTCACTCTGCAATTGAAAAAAATATTGGAAAAATAATTTCAGTTGTGAAATTAGATGGAATAGATAAAGATAATGGTGTAGGACAAAAATTAGCAATGCATATTACTGCTTCTAACCCGTTAGCAATTGATAAAGAAAGTATAAATAAATCTATAATCGATAAAGAACTTGAGATTATAAAAGCCGAAATAACTAATTCTGGTAAACCAATTGAGATTGCAGAAAAAATTTCAAAAGGAAAAATACAAAAATTTCTTAACGAAAATTCATTATTAAATCAATTGTGGATAATGGATCCTAAAAAAACTGTCTCCGATATTTTGAAAGAAAACTCACAAAATAAAGAAATTAAAATAATTAATTTCGTAAAATATAAAGTTGGAGAGGGGATTTAAAAAGTGAGTAATCAATTCGAAGAAACTGTTTATTCATCAAAGATGGATAAAAGCATTCAATCTTTAAAAAAAGATATTTCAACCTTAAGAACAGGAAGAGCAAATACTAATATGCTTGATACAATTAAAGTAGATGTTTATGGTCAATTAATGCCAATCGAACAACTGGCTACCATAAGTGTGCCAGAAGCTAGACTAATTTCAATACAGGTTTGGGATAAATCTAATATAAATGTAATTGAGAGCTCAATACAAAAGTCGGAGCTCGGTATAAATCCTCAGATAGATGGACAAGTTATAAGATTAAGAATTCCAGACCTAACTGAAGATAGAAGAAAAGATTTGATAAAAGTTTTAAAAAATATGGGTGAAAAAGGAAAAGTTTCTGTAAGGAATATTAGACGCGAGGCAAACGAAGATTTAAAAAAAAAATTAAAAGACAAGTTAATTTCTGAAGATGATAACAAGAAATATGAAAAGATAATACAAAAACTTACCGATCAAAGTATTGAAAACATAGAAAATATTTTAGCAGAAAAAGAAAAAGAAATCATTCAAATATGAATAAGCTCAACCATGTTGCATTTATTATGGATGGCAATGGCAGGTGGGGAAAAAAAAGGGGCAAAAGTAGAAACTACGGCCACTTAAAAGGAGTTGAGACCGTAAGAAAGATAGTTAGAGGTTCCATAGAATTGAATATTCCAATTATCACTTTTTTTGTTTTCTCTTCTGAGAATTGGAAACGACCAAAAAAAGAAATAAATTATTTGTTTAAGCTAATCAAAAATTATTTTTCAAAGGAAATTAAAACTATAATTAATCAAGGGATAAAAATAAATATTATTGGTGAAATAAATAAATTAAATAAAGATGTAAAAAAAACACTTAAACAAGCATCCTTGTTAACCAAAAAAAATAAAAAAATAATAGTTAATTTAGCGATTAATTATGGTTCAAAAAATGAAATAATTACCTCATTTAAAAAGATAAAAAAAAAAATAAATATTAAAAATTTTGAAAAAAATTTATATACAAAGGGCATGGCAAATCCAGACATACTTATAAGAACAGGTGGGCACCAACGTCTGAGTAATTTCATGCTATGGCAATTAGCTTATGCTGAATTATTTTTTCTAAAAAAATTATGGCCAGACTTCAACTTAAATGATTTGAAAATAGTGATAAGAAAATTTAGAAAGTTTAAAAGAAATTTTGGAGCAATTTAAAATGGAAACATTTCATAAAAGACTTACAACTTCATTGCTATTATTTTTTTTAATATATCTAATTTTTATTTATAAACCGGTATTAATTTTCTGTTTATTAATATTAGGTATCCTTTCTAATATAGAATTTTTTCATATAATAAAAAAAATAACTAAATTGAAAATACTTCAATTTTTATTTAATTTAACTTTTATATTATACGTCTTTGTATTTTGTTTATTATTTTACATTTTAACAAATTTATTTTTATTTAAAACAATCTTATTCGCTTTGCTAATTTGCTGTTCTGCATCTGATATAGGTGGTTATATCTTTGGGAAAATATTCAAAGGTCCAAAATTAACAAAAATAAGTCCAAATAAAACCATCTCTGGGGCTATTGGATCAGTTATTTTTTCAATTTTAGCTTTAACCACATTAATGTTTTTTTTAACAAAAAATATAAATATTAATATTTTCTTAACAGCAATTATTACTTCTATATCATGTCAAATAGGAGACTTATTTTTTTCACATCTAAAAAGAAAAGCAAAAGTTAAGGATACAGGAAACTTTTTTCCTGGACATGGAGGTGTTCTAGATAGATTGGATAGTATTTTTTTTGGTGTACCAGTTGGTTTTGTTTTTTTAATATTATTTTTTAAATGAAAAATTTTATATCTATTCTTGGTTCAACCGGATCTGTTGGTCGTACTACTCTAAGTATTATTGAAAGCAAAAATAATAAATTTATACCATTTCTATTTTCAGCATCTAAAAATTATAAAAAAATTTATAACCAAATAAAAAAATATAAACCTATTTATTTTGTTATAGATAATTATAGCACTTTCAAAAAAATAAAAAAAAATATAAAAAAATGCGATACTAAAATCTTAAATAATTATAATGGAATTAAGATAGATAAAAAATTAAATACAACAATTTCTGCAATTCCTGGACTGTCAGGTTTAGAACCAACAATTAGATTGACAGAGATGAGTAAAAAAATACTTATTGCAAACAAGGAGTCAGTAATTTGTGGTTGGAATTTGATAAAAAAAAGTGCTGACAAAAATGGAACCAAGATAATCCCGATTGACTCAGAACACTTCTCTATAATGCAATTATTAAAGGGTCGAAAATTAGAGGAAATAAATAAAATTTACCTGACAGCTTCTGGCGGACCTTTTTTAAAATATAAACCCAGAAATTTATTAAAAATCAAACCTAAAGAAGCAATCAAACATCCAAAATGGAAAATGGGAAAAAAAATTAGCATTGATTCATCAACTATGATGAATAAAATTTTAGAAATTATCGAAGCACAAAAACTTTTTGGTTTACCCAACACAATGATAGATATTATAATCCACCCTCAGTCATTAGTTCATGCCATTATTGATTTTAAAAATGGATTAAAAGAATTTTTGTATCACGATACATCAATGGTAATTCCCATAGCTAATGCATTATATGATGAAAATATCAATATATCAAATTTTTATAAAAATAATAAAAAAATGAAGATTTCCAATTTAAACTTTCACGAAGTTGATAAAAAAATATTTCCTATTGTAAAAATTAAAAATAGAGTAAACGAATATCCATCAACTTCTATAATTATTAATGCATCTAATGAAATATTAGTTGATCAATTTATTAAGAAAAAAGTACCATTTTTAGCCATAAGTGAAATCATAATGGGCATTCTGAATGATAGAAATTATAAAAAATATGCTATACAAAAGCCTAAAAATATAAGTCATATATCAAAAATAGACTCTTGGGCACGTTTAAAAACTTTGGAGACGATACAAAAAAAATATGAATAGAATTATTATCGCATTTGTTTTTTCACTTTTATACCTGTCATCAACTTCTTTAAAGTCAGAAATTGTAAAAGATTTAATAATTGACGGAAATAATCGTATTTCTGATGAAACAATAAGATTATATGGAGGAATAAAACTGCAAGAAGATTTAAGCCAAAAAGAATTGAATACTATTTTACAAAACCTTTATGATACAAATTTTTTTGAAGATGTTAAATTAAATATAGAAAACAATGTTTTAAAGATTAATGTAAAGGAATTTAAAGTTATAAATCAATTAGTCATTTTAGGAGAGAAAAGCATAAGATATACGAGAGAAATTAAAAAATTAATTAAATCAAAAGAAAAAAAATCATTTATAAAAACTAATTTATCTGAAGATATTAATACAATTAAACAATTATATTCTTCTCTTGGATTTAACTCAGCTGAAGTTGTGACTAAAACAAAAAATATTGATGAAAATAATGTTGATTTAATATTTGAAATAGAAAAAGGGGATGTTTCAAAAATATCTTCTATAACATTTACTGGAGATAAGAAAATTAGAGATCGAAGATTAAGATCAATAATAGCTAGTGAAGAAGATAGATTTTATAAGATTATTTCAAGAAATACAAAATTTAACAAAGATTTAATATCGTTAGATATTCGATTATTAACAAATTATTACAAATCATTAGGCTATAGAGACGTACAAGTTTTATCTAATTTAGCAAGTATAAATGATGAAGGAAATATAAATATTACCTATACTATAAATGCCGGAGAAAGGTACACTATAAATAAATTATCAACTAAAGTAGATTCTGTTCTAGAGGAAAAGCCATTTCTGTCTCTACGTAAAGTTTATAACAAGTATATTGGAACGTACTATTCTCCATTTAAGGTAAAAAAGATACTTGAAGAAATAGATGAAATTATTGAAGTGAATAATATTCAGTTTGTAAACCATAACGTTCAGGAAGAGATTATTCAGAATAAAATTAACCTCTTATTTAATATTTTTGAAGGAGACAAGGTATTAGTCGAGAGAATTGACATTTCAGGCAACAACATAACTAATGAAGATGTAATTAGAGGAGAACTTTTAATTGATGAGGGAGATCCTTATACAAAATTAGCTTTAGAAAAATCAATAGCGAAAATTAAAGCAAGGCGTATTTTTAAGACAGTTAATTATAAAGTAGAAAATGGCACTTCTTCTGATTTAAGAAAAATAGATATTGAAGTTGAAGAAAGACCTACAGGCGAAATATCAGCAGGAGCTGGGATAGGAACAAGCGGTGGTACATTCGCTTTAGGGATTAAGGAAAATAATTGGCTTGGTGAAGGAAAAAGAGTTGGAATAGATTTTGAGATTTCATCTGAGTCTATTCTAGGTGTTTTAAGTTATGAAGATCCAAATTATAATTTTTTAGGAAATTCAATTTATTATGCTTTATCTAGTGAGGAAAATGATAAACCAACTCAAGGTTACGAAAATACGATACAACGCTTTACTATAAACACTAGCTTTGAACAATTTAAAGATATTAACACCACTTTAGGAATATCAACTAGCTACGATGACTTACAAACAGACGGGTCCGCATCTGAAAACTTAAAAAAACAAAGCGGAACATTTTCTGAGATTGCGGGTTCATATGCTTTTTCATACGATAAGAGAAATAGAGCTTTTATGCCAACTAGCGGCTCGATAATAAGCTTTGGACAGGATATACCAATTTACTCTGATAGTGCAGCGATAGATACTTTTTTTTCTTCAAGCACATATAGAGCAATAAACGAGGATGTAGTAGGTGCAGCAAAACTTTATTTAAGTGCAATCAATGGATTGAATGATGAAGATGTAAGGCTTAGTAAAAGAAAATCATTATCTTCAAAAAGGTTAAGAGGATTTGAAAAAGGTAAAGTTGGTCCGGTAGACGGTTTAGATCATATAGGAGGTAATTATGCTTCAGTTTTAAACTTTGAAGGAAATCTTCCAAATTTACTACCTGAGAAATCAAATACTGATATTTCTTTATTTCTTGATTTTGGAAATGTTTGGGGTGTTGATTACGATAGCTCCATTGATGATAGTAATAAAATTAGATCAACTACAGGTGTAGCAGCTAATTGGCTCTCTCCACTTGGCCCAATAGTGTTTACTCTCTCTCAAAATTTATCAAAAGCTAATACAGATAAGACAGAATCATTTAATTTTAACCTAGGAACAACTTTTTGAAAAAACGTATGAAAAAATTAGTAACTTTTTTATTTTTAATATTTTTTATTCAAAATTCTTTTTTGTTAGCAGATATTCCTTATTTTCTAGATTTTAAATATATCCTCAATGAAAGTGATGCAGGAAAAAAAGCTCAAAGTTCACTTAAAAAGAAACTTGAAAACGGTCTTAAATCACTGAGAGATAAAGAAAAAAAAATTCAAGAAGAAGAAAAAACGATTATTGAACAAAAGAAAATTATATCTCCAGAAGAATACAAAAAAAAAGTTACAGCGCTTAGATCAAAGGTTTCTTCTTTGCAAAAAGAAAGAAACTCGCTTCTAGATAATATTTCAAAACAAAGAACAAAAGCAAGAAATATCTTACTAAAGAATTTAAATCCTATTATTAAGGATTATATGAAAGAAAAAACAATAAGAATGGTAATTGATAAAAAAAGTTTATTATTAGCTGATGAAAATTTAAATATAACCAAAGAAATAATAAGTAGACTAAATAAGAAACTTAAATCAATTAAGCTCGATTAATTAACTGATGATTTCAAATATTTTTTTTAAGAAAAAAAATATTAAGATAAATAAAATTTTTCCCAAAATTAATTTTAAAAACAATTTTACTGTAAATTCCGTCAAACCACTTAAATTTGCGAAAAAAAACGATATTTCATTTTTAGACTCAATAAAGTATAAAGCTGATGCTTTAAATACTAAATCATGTGTATGCTTAACCACAAAAAAGTTAGAACGTTTTTTTCCAGTTTCTGTTCAAACGATAATTGTTGAAAATGTTTTGTTTGAGCTATCTAAAATTTTGAAACTTATCTATCCTTTTGCTGATATTGATTATCCTGATAAAACTTTAAAAATAGCTCCAAAAACTAAATTTAAAAGTGTAAAGTTTAGTAATAATGTTTTAATTGGCAAAAATGTCAAAATAGGTAAAAATTCTTTTATAGGAGCAAATTCAGTTATAGAACATGACGTAAGAATTGGAGATAACTGTGTAATAGGCTCTCATGTTATAATTAAAAATTCAATTTTAGGTAACAATGTTGTGATACAAGATGGCTCTAAAATAGGCGTGAAAGGTTTTGGGTTTATTCCAGTAAAAGATAAAAATTTCAAATTTCCTCATATCGGTAGAGTTATAATTGGTGATAATGTTGAAATCGCATCTGGCTGTACAATTGATAGAGGGTCAATAGATGATACAGTCATTGGAAAAAATACATACTTAGATAATCAGGTGCACATGGCACATAATGTAAAAATAGGTGAAAACTGTATGATAGCAGGTCAAGTAGGTTTTGCAGGTAGTTCAATTATAGGAAATAATGTTTCTATTGGAGGTCAAGCTGGAATATCTGGTCACCTCAAAATTGGCAATAATGTTAAGATAGGAGGAGGGAGTGGAGTTGTTAAAGATATTGATGATAATCAAATTGTTATGGGTTATCCTGCAGTACCATTTAAAGATTTTGTTAAAAATTGGAAAAAATAAATATGAGTGAAACAGAAATAGATAAAAAAAAAATTCAAAGTTTGTTACCACATAGAGAACCAATGTTATTAATTGATAAATTAACTAAAATAGTTCCACTTAAATCAGCCACAGCAATTATGTATGTTAAAAAAAACAGTTTTTATGTTCAAGGTCATTTTCCTGGTCAACCAGTGATGCCCGGAGTACTCATAGTAGAAGGATTTGGTCAAGCAGCAGCAGCTTTAACAGCTCACGGCATTGATCCAAAAGAGTATGCTAACAAATTAGTTTATTTAATGGGTGTTGATAAAGCCAGATTCAGAAGCCCAGTCATTCCAGATTGTGAACTTCACCTTGAAATCGAAGCTATCAGATCTCATGGTAGAGTTTGGAAATACAAGGGCACTGCAAAAGTTGAGGGAAAAAGGATGGCCGATGCTGAATGGTCTGCAACTATAGTTGATAGAAAAGAATGATACATAAATCAAGCGTAATTGATAAAAATGCCAAAATTTCGAATACAGTAAAAATTGGTCCATTTTGCTACATTGGACCAAACGTTGAATTGTCAGATGAAGTAGAGTTAGTTTCAAATGTTCATATTGAGGGACATACTAAAATTGGGAAAGAAACAAAAATCTTTCCTTTTGCATGCATTGGGACACAACCTCAAGATCTTAAATTTAAAAACGAAAAAAATAGTCTGCTCATAGGTGAAAAAAATGTGATTAGAGAATATGTTACTATTAATCCAGGTACAGAAGGTGGTGGATCTAAAACACATATAGGCAATAACTGTTTATTTATGATTTCTTCTCATATAGCGCATGATTGTAAAATTGGAAACAATGTAATTATAGCAAACAATGTTCCATTAGGTGGTCATGTGACTATTGAAGACTCAGTGGTAATAGGAGGAAATTCTGCCGTACAACAATTTACAAGAATAGGCAGATTGGCAATGATAGGTGGGATGACTGGGGTCTTAAAAGATGTGACACCGTTCGGTTTATCTATTGGTAATAGAAACTATTTACAGGGATTAAACTTAATCGGTTTAAGAAGAAATAAATATGATAATAAAAAAATTATTGGATTAGATAATGCATATAAAGAAATTTTTTCTTCAAAAAATTTACACGATAATTTAAGCAAAGTTAATGGTGAATATAATGACAATGAACTAGTTGCAGAGGTTATAAGATTTATAGAAAAGGATAAAAAAAGACCAATTTGTACACCGCAAAAATAGATTATGATTGGCTTAATTTTCGGAGAAACTGATTTTCCTAAATATATCCATAGCAAGATAAAAGCAAAAAAAAAATATATTATAATTGATTTAACGAAAAAAAAATACTTTAAAACTGATAAAAATTCTTATTCAGTCTCAATAGGACAATTTGGGAAAATAATTTCTATCTTAAAAAGAAATAATTGTAAAAAAGTTTTATTAGCAGGAAAAGTAATAAAGCCTAATTTTTCAAAACTTAAATTAGATTTGAAAGGAATTTATTACATAGCAAGAATAATTAAAAAAGCAAAATTTGGTGATGCCGCACTTTTAAAAGAAATTATCAATATTTTTAAAAAAGAAAAAATTAAAACAATAAACTCCACAATTTATACACCAGAACTTAGTTTATCTAAAGGCAATTATTCCAAACATCGACCTAATACTAAAGACAAAAAAGATATAAATAATGCATTGAGAGCATTAAATAAATCAAATCAATTTAGCCATATACAAGCCGCAATAAGTAGAAATAATTTGCTTGTTCTTGAAAATAAAAAAGGAACACAAAAAATGTTAAAAAAGATTAAAAAAATTAAATTTAATAATAGTGGTGTTTTAGTAAAATTTCCCAAAAAAAAACAAGATCTAAGAGTTGATTTGCCTACGGTCGGATTTAATACTCTAAAACAATGTAAAATTGCTGGTCTTAATGGAATAGTTTTGAAACATAAAAGAAATATATTTTTAGACAAAAAAAAATCTATAAATTTTGCTAATAAAAATAAATTGTTTATTTTTGTAAAATGAAAAAAATAATTTTAATTATATTATTTTATTTGTTTAATACTTCTCATATCTCATCTAATGAACTAAAATTATATGAGTCAATCAAGGGACTAAATACGCCTTGGAGCCTATCTTTCATAGAAGAACATAAAGTATTAGTTACTGAAAAATCAGGAAATATAATATTAGTAGATTTAAAAAAAAAAAATATTAAAAAAATAAAACATAATTTAAATATTTTAGAAGATGGGCAGGGGGGACTATTAGAGGTTCTTTATTTCAATAAAAAAGTTTTCGTTTCATACTCTGAAAATCTTAATAAAGGTAAATCAAGTACATCTGTAGCATTAGCAAAATTTAATAAAAATGAATTAAATTTTAAAAATATTTTTAGGGCAACTCCTCCAATAAATTCAGGATATCATTTTGGATCAAGGTTAGTTATAAAAGATGACTTTCTTTACATTACTGCTGGTGAAAGAGGTCAGGGAATGATTGCTCAAGATCCGACTAAACATCCAGGCAGTATTATAAGAATTCATTTAGATGGCAAAATACCTAAAGATAATCCTAAATTTTTAGATAAAAAAAATTGGCTACCAGAAATATTTCAGATTGGGGTCAGAAATCCGCAAGGTATGGCATTATCTCCTTTTAATAATAAGATTTACTTAACTAATCACGGCGCAAAAGGCGGAGATTGGTTTGGAGAAGCAAAACATGGAGAAAATTATGGTTGGAAAATTTTAGGCTGGGGAGGAACTAATTATACCGGATCAAGTATAGGACCCAAATGGAAGCCGGGATACACTAAAGCTAT
>VMHT01009873.1_pt1 | contig 11317 bp, 20 predicted proteins | sample 4693611 | NCBI WGS metagenome assembly VMHT01 (sample SAMN12280063, study PRJNA550983) | marine metagenome | isolation source: seawater sampled from same location over 5 years 0.02-0.2 micron viral filtrate | place: USA: collected off the coast of southern California halfway between the port... ... | reverse complement strand
CGCAAATACTCCCAAACAAAGGGAGTAGGATAATGTGTAATCTCGTCTAGTCCTATCCAGTTAAAAGCTTGACCTTGGTATCTGGTAACGTCTTTATCTCTGTCTAGGTATGAAAACCATGCAGTTGCTCCATTAGGAAACATCCACATAGATTTAGATTCTTTAAAAACTGCACCCGGAAATGCTTTTGGGTATAGTTGTTTACTCTTATCTATTAATTCTGTTAGCTCATCTAGAGTTCTTCTAATTAAAAGTGCTCTATGGTCTGGTAAGTGTGCGTATCTAAGCAAATCTGCTAGTAGTGCATAAGACTTACCACCGCCTGCGGCACCGCCATACAGTACATCTCTCTCTGGAGATGCTAGAAAGTCTGTTTGTGGGCCTTCATTAGGTCTAAAAATAACATTATCTAGCTCTTCTATGTGTTCTTTTAGTGCTTTTGGTGCTACTTTTAAGTCATCTTCCGTTAGAACTGACGGATTCTTACCATTTAGTGTTCCTTCTATCTTTTTTAGACCTTTTTCTAGGTATCTTACCTTATCTCTTTGTGCTTTTACTTGTTTTTTCTTCTTTTCAGCAGTTTTTTTAGCTGTTCTAAGCTTTTTTTGTGATGCTATCTTTGCTTTTGTAGCAGTGCTATAGTTATATTGCCGTTTTGGTTTTGGCAAGGGTACATCATTCACTCTTTTCTCCTAAGAATTTCTTTCTAAGACCTTGTGCCGAAATCTTTCTGCCTGTTGTTGCGGTAAGCCAAGTAGCAACTTCCCTATAAGAGCAAGACTCAAGATAATCTTTTGCTTTTCTATAAGCCTCAAGCTCTTCTGTGATAGGTAATAACGTTTTTTTATCTTCATCTAATTTATATCCGAATGGTATGGTTGATGTTTTTCTTGTATCTTGGGTGGTTGTTTGTGTGTTGCTCGTCTCCATGCTAAATATACAATAAATTTGTTATGTGCATCCTGTGGTTTTAAATCGTTTAGTTCTTTACTATAGTGGGTCTTTAGCCATTGGTGAAACTCTGGGTCTTTTAGAGTTCTAGCCACTTACTCGTAGTCACCCATTTTTGCTTTTCTAACACCCCCGCCCCGTGCGTAGGTTTTTTCATCTCTAGGGCCTCTTTTTCTTTTATTTTCTTTTTTTTGTAAATTTCTTATTATAGCTTTATTACCCTCTCCTAATCCTACACCTACTGCGGCAACTCCAACAGCCTGTTCTGGCACAGTCTCTAATAGTAACTGTGTTTTATCAGGGTCTTTAGCCGCTTTCATTATTTTACCTCTAGAGCCGTATCTTGATAAAACAGCGTCATATGCCTTTTTACCATATTTAGATACAATACTAGAGCGTGTAGCTCCTGTCATTATTAATTTAAGTATCTGTAACATCTATAATCTTCTCGTCTTGTTTATTTGGTAGTAAGACCACACCATGAATTGCTGTCACATTATGGTCTATTGTTTCTCTTGAACCTATACCAATACGATTTAAGAGACTTTCTGCGGCTTTTAATCTAAGCTCGCCCTTGGGGGTTGTTCCGTCTTCATCTAAAGCGGTAATTAAATTGTTTGCGGCTTTCATTCCATGTGCCGCTAAGTAGTTCTGGGTTCGTTCTACTATCTCAGAAGATACTGAGCTTACTAACCAAGTACGAGACGTAGGCTCATACCCTGCTACTTTCATAGCTTGAGAGACATTACCACCGTTTTCTATCAGAGACTCAATGAAAGCCTCCTGTTTAGGGGTTAACTCTTTTTTCTGTTTAGGTTTCTGAGGTAATAGATTTGTCATATTTATTAGTAAGTACATAATGCACCATATCTACCTTGTGTTTACTATCTAAAGTGAAAAGATATGTGCTTGTTTTGTACTCATTTTATACTATTGTATCCGGAATCAACAAGTTGTCAAGTTATTTCGAATAAAAAAATATTTTTTACTTGACAAAATCGATATCGTATGTACAATTATAAGGTACCCCCTACCCGGGGTCTCTACATCCCCCCTATACTAGTATCCCTATTAGGGTACCCGTAACGGCACCCGTTTCATGCCTACTAGTTTACACCTCAATTCCTATAAAATTCTATCCACTTTGTATAACTAGTACCTAGTACCCCCCAGTGTCCCTTGCCACCCCTAAACCAATAAATATAACTTACGATAATTACAGTACCCAAATCATAAGGTTTTTTGCGGGTTTTTCTAGTATTCTATTAATAGGCATCTAATATAAACCCACGGGTAAAACCCAAGGGCTCACGCCCGCGTGTACCCACGGGGTCAACATAGCTGACATTTTATAGTGAACACCATAATTTCATCTAGTTTACGATTAATAACCGACTTAGTGTATACCCCATTTGCGAACACTATGAACCCATAAAAGCCTAAAACTAAGCCATTACAAAGCAAATTAAAAGCTACTGTGAACTAGCCCTAAACCCACAATAAAAAGGCTAGTAATAGGCAATAAAAAACCCCGCATTGTCAAGGGCGGGGCTTTAGAAGGAATATGAAAATTCTAACCTAAACTAATCACTAAAGAACGCAAGAAGAAAAACACCTATACAGATACAAATAGCAATAGTCATAAAATCAAGAACCATTAATGAGCCCGCGGGAACTCTTTTAATAGTTCTTTTCTTGTTTCCTTATCCTCCTTGTTTTGCTCCTTGGCCGTGTCGTTAGTGGCATCCATTAATAGTGCCATAACCTCAGAACGATTAACTAAGCCTTTTTGCTCAAGCAATACGACTAAACGCATAACAAAATTAGTCGTAAAGCTAGTACTATTAGTTTTATCATCAAACATATATTAAAACTCCCTTCATTGTTTGTTTTTGGGTATATACTAAAAAAGCAATATTATCACTCCTATTAAAACTATTATCCAAAGTATTCGTGATATTATAACTAACAAGCTTTCCATATATTCCCCTTTTCATTAAATTATTAAAATTAAAGCTATTATTAAAAGATTACAAACCATTTATAATCTCTCTTGAATTGAAGGGTGAATATTTGTAAAAACGTAGGTATTATTCATTAGTGCTTGCCAATCATCACTATTCATAAACTCCCTTATTTTATCCTCCCTTTTAACTTGAGCGGTATGTGTTTTGGAACCCTCACGGCTCATTTTAACTTCACTTATCTTGCCTGTATCTTTATTGACCCGCTCAAATGTATCGTCAATATGACTACTCCAATAAGTAAGGGCATTAAATAAGTTCCAAACTGTAAACCCAAGACTACCGCTTTCACGCTCAATTTGGTCAATAAAATAATCTAAAAGTTTATAATTTACTGAAATACTAGTATCATCAAGTAATTGTTTACTAGTGCCTTTAGTTTTACAAATATTATTAGCAAGAATATGTGCCATACCTTTTAATGAAATTTTTTGCTGCATCATTTTTTGCATTAAATCTTGATTTTCATTAAACATAGTAAAAGTTCCACTAATGCTTTTTAACGTAGCATTTACATTTAAGCCCGTAGTGTGCTTTTTTCTTACATGGTACATTCTTTGACCGCCAAAAACTAAACCATTTTGGCATAGGTTCCTATAAGCTCCTGCGAACGCTTGATATAGCCAAGACATATCAACAGAGTTAAAAATATCACTCCTCATATTAACAATAGAACCATCTCCCATATCCTTAGATAAGTCATGAAAAGTAACAGTTCTTTTTTGTTTTCGCCCGCCCTCATAAACGTAGTCATCTACTGTAATATTAGATTGAGGTAAGTTTTTTTGCTCAACTAATTTTTTAGCGTGATTGCTAAAAAGCTCAACGGGGTTAACTATTTTATATTGGTTACTGCGTGAACGCCCTAAAATCTCCATTGTATCGGGTCTATAAACAACCACTTGGTTATCCATTTTAGTCGGCTTTTCTATTCCGTTTATATCTTTTAAAAGTAAAACGGGGTCTTTAATTGATTTAATAGGCATTTCAAACGCTGAAACATCTAATAAATTATTGTGTTGATAATGCATTTTATAACTCCCTTATTATATGCGTTAAGTTTTATTGCTTATCTGCAATAAATTCTCTTTATCAGTTTTTTTTGTAGATACAAAGTTTTTTTTTCTCTTTTTTTTGCGACCCGTTATCCCCGAACCGTCCCCGTAAATATCTTGAGTAAGATAATAATTAGGGCTTTCAGTATTCTTGCCAAAAGGATAATTTGAAATTTTTTTAGGCATCTAAAACAAACCCCGAATAATCATTTTTAGCCTTACCCTTGGCAATTAACCCCGCTATACTATTGGAAGGGTCTAAAAATCTTAAGTCATTAATATCTGCATTAACAACTTTAAAACCTTTAAATTGTGTAGGTAACGTTTTTCTAAATACTGCTGATATATTGCCACCCCTTTTTAAAATATCCAACGCTTGTTTTTTGTTATCTTCATTTAAACTATAGGTAAGATGATAATTTTTAGGAAGTTTTCCGCTGACAAATTTTAACGCCCTTTTGTAAACCTTGGTATAGTCATACCATTGAATACTTTTATACTCTTCAATTAAGCCCGTGTTTTCCCAAGATATATCGCTAGTTCCATTTAATCTAATACAAGGAATTAACCCTTTAAATTTAGCCTTTTTAATAAAAAGATTAATTTCTTTTCTTAACTGATTTAAAAAGCTTTCACGCTCTTGTATATACCATAAAGTTTTATTTATACGCCCTAATTTTACGCTAGGATAAGAACCATTACCCGCCGTATATAAACAAGCCCTTTTACAACCTTTAGACGCTTGCGGACATACATTAAAACCCGATTGATTAGAAGGGGCAAGATACAGAATAGCTGTTAAATATCCGTATTTTTGCCCCTTAACTGTTTTGGCATTATTATCTATATTAAGTAGTTTTTTTGATTTAGTAAACTCAATCATTTTTTTTGCTCATGTTCTCTTAAAATATCATCAACATTTACACCGCCCATTTCATCAAAAAACCCCGCATCTGTACCTTGTACATCCATAAGGACTATTTTTTTATAACCTTGACCTTGTTTTGGACTTTCTAATAATTTTGCTCGTATATCATAACCAAAATTATTTATAATATACCATTTATTTTTTATTAATTTACTTGAAATCATTATTAACCCTCTCGACTAAACCAAATCTAATATTTTTAGTATCTATTACTTTTACATAATATTTTTTTTTGTTAGCTACTATCTTTTGTATCGTGTTATAATAAATATTTCTATATTCTTTTTTGCTCATATCATAAGCAATTAAAAATTCATTAGGGTCAGTTGTACGTTTACCCCCTTTTAAATTTTTTACTACACCTAATCTAAAATTGCCTGTTCTTGTAATAGTGTACTTATTATAATTAGGATTTAATATCTGCGACTCTGAACCATCAGAATATTTTTGAGTAATATACATCCTTCTATCTTTTTTATTCCAACGGATATGGAATATTCCTTGAGTGCCACAGATATCTTGAATTGTACTTGGTACACTCCCTAAAGCTATAGTTGCCATTTTAACTCCCTTTTAAAAATGTTTATTTTACTTTGCATATAAAAAAAACCAAGTCAATTAATTTTATAATTTATTTTTGATTTTATTTTTAGTGTATCTAATATATTTTTTTCTTGTTTTGTTTTTTGTGTAAATACCTTAAAATTTTTTAATAGGTTCTTAAATGTATTAGGGTACTTACGCAAAAGCTTATCCTCATAAGATGTATTGAAATACAAGCTAGGTAAAGCTGACATTTTTAGGCTGACATTTTTTCGTAAAGCGATATCATAAACGCTGACATTTTTTCTAGCACCTTTTATAAAGTATAGTCTGCCACCCGATTTAAATTTTGTGTGATGGTATCTACCGAAGTCTGCATCGACAAGTATCCAATCGGTTGACATTTTATTTTCTGTTGACATTGACATTTTACTCCCTTTCTTTCTAAACTTACGTTAGTACCAAAGGGTTTTTGAACCTAGCTAGCCCCAGTTCAACCAACCACCTACAAGTCAATCGCCGACAGGTTTGATACTAACGTAAACTTAGTGTAGGTACGATAGACACGCTTTGTCCGAAGAGCTTACTAGTAAGATTATCGTACCTACCAAGACAGCACACGCTTTAACACGGCTTATCTTGTTGGTAGACTTAACAAGAATAAAGGCTTACCAAATCGTCTACCAAACTTGGTACATCTTTTTTATTCTTGTTTTAACACTAAACTTTGTATTTACCTGTTTTCGAAATACATGGTGCATTACTTAATCGCACACCAACACGATTTAAAGTTTAGTATCAAATATTTAGGGGTAAGGACTTACAGATATAATCTACCATGCCCACTCCTAAACATGTCAAATGTTACCTAGCATTTGAACAGGGCAAGTAGGGAACTAGGACTTGCACTAGAGGTAAACTTTGGACTATGCTTATTGCACATTCTAGGTCATACCCGAGCCTATCTCATTTTTTGTGTTGTTGAGAACAACCACCCAAGCGTTTAGCTTTCACTAAACACTATCTCGTTTATCTGCTTTGTTTTTTGCCGTCAATAAAATTTTAGCAAAGTTATCCACAGGATGAAACTTTTTTATGTAACATACAGTACAATACCAAATAGTATCTGTTGCTCTTATTGTAGGTACACTAACTTTACAGGTCATACACTTTTTGTTATCTGCCATACTAACCACTCCTTTATTTCACTTCTCATTAAAACCTCCGTTAAGAAATTTCCATAACTGTTGACAATATGTTCTTCTTCTTTTTCTTTCATCCCATACTGATAGAAGCCGACATGACAAAGTTCATGTAGTATAAGATTGACAGCATCCATACCTCCCATATCAATTATTTCTTCATCTAAATAAATTTTTAATGGTGGTTTGCTGACAAAACTACCTTGATAATCTGAGCTCTCATAAGCTATATCATGGGGTATTTTGACAAGTTCTACTTTAAATGCACCAATGGTGACATGTTTTGGTAGATTAACTGTTTTATTCGCTGACATTTTCTATAAACCTCCAACTGCCTACAGTATTTTCTGCACTCTCTGTTCTAACAAGTTTACCCTCATCAGTTATGCTATCTTGTTTTTTTAATAAATCAGCTTCATCTTTAGCGTATACATGGTAAACTTTATTTTCTACTACCATAACTTCTACTTCGTATTTTCTTTTACTCATCCGCATTTCTCCTCATCTTTTACTTTGCTACAATAAAACTCTCTAGATTTATCTTTTAAGGTTTGTTGTTTCTTTAATATCTTTTTTTTCTTTTCCGGGTTAGGTTCTTTTTCTAATACCTCATCTAACGCCTTGACAGTTTCTTTAGCAACAAAATAAGTGCATCCGTTACAAATAAAGAGTAATAAGGTTATGACAATTAGTTTATACATTTAACTCCCCACATACATATCAGTTTTTTTGCAAGGTGTACAGAACCTATCAAACTTACTTTGTATATCAAATTGTTTTTTGCATAGATAACAAGTTCCCTTACCTATTGTTTTAAAGTAGTAGTTATGACTTGGCCCCCTTGTTTGTTTTTTTACTTTGTATCCATTCTTTTTTTTCTGTCTATGTAACTTACCTAAAACAGCATTTTTTGTCGTTCCTAATTCCCTACCTATCTCTGTCATAGTCATATTAGTTTTAGATAACCTAACAGCCTTTTTAAAGTTATCATCTGTCCATCTAAAAGGTTGGTTCATATTCTACTCCCGCATCATGTAATTTTTTATAGTGTAGATACACACTTTTGCATTGATGGTAACTACGCATCCTACCCTCAAATTCTGCATCATACATTTTATCCTCCCATTTTTTCATTTCCGTTGGTACATGTAAAAGATTTCTATTCATAAGTGTATAAAGTGTCCCGTGGTGGGGGTTCCCCCTTTTTACTGATAAAAAAAAATCTGTCAACAAAAAAAAATAGTTGACATTAATTTTTATTTCTTTAAGGGTTGTTTTAGGGGTGGTATGTTACAAAACTTTTTAAAAAGCTTAAATCTATCTGTTAATGAAACAACAAGAATAGATTGTCCTATTTGTTTTAACAAAAATACTTTCTCTGCTCTTAACACAGGAACAGAGGTAATCTATAATTGTTTTCATGCTGATTGCAATATTAAGGGTAGGGCTCGTAGTGAACTATCTAAAAAATTATTTAATGAAGTAGAAAAGCAAAAAGAACCAGAAATATTTTACTACAGAAATCATTGGGAAGAAAACTTAGAAAACAAAGATTACAGAGAATATGTTACACACTATGATTTACAAGATTACTATGAAGTTATGCGGTATGATAGGCATACCCATAGAGCAGTATTTTTAGTTAAGAAAGAAGATAAGTTAGTTGATGCAGTTGGTAGAGCCTTATACAAAAACAAAAAACCTAAATGGTATAGATACGGCAATTCTGGTTATCCATTTGTAGCGGGTAAAAATGACACCGCAATATTAGTTGAAGATGTGGTATCTGCACTAACTTTATCTAGATTTTGTACTGGTATAGCATTGTTAGGAACTAACCTTTTACAATCTCATATTGATGTGCTAAAACAATATAAGAGGGTTGGAATAGCACTTGACAAAGATGCAAGTAAAAAGGCTGTTAAATTAGTTGATGACTTATCTTTAAATTTAAATATAAAGTTTTTATTGTTAGAAGAAGATATAAAAGAAATGTTAGATGAAGATATTAAAAAGTTAGTGGATAGAGTAAACAAGAAAGCTTGGGGGTGGATGAATGATACATACTGAAATCCTATCTATTTGTCTAAACCACGAGCACTACAGTAAAGTTCGTAGATTTATTAATCGTGATATGTTTAATCATGAGTATGGTATGGTATATACCCTAATTGAAAAAATACATGAAAAGTATGACAACAAAGTATTAACTACTCGTGATTTAAAGGTCATGTATGCTGACCTATATCCTGCCGTTCCAAAGGCTACTAGGCAAAATATAGTAGATAGAATAGATGAACTAGATGAAAATAGTCCTATTTCAGAACTAAATTACGATGCTATAAAAAACTTTTGGGGTAGGCAAAAAGCAAAAGAGATAGGCGAAAAGGCCGTTGATATTTACACAGGGTCTGACTCTGACATTAGTGGATTAAGAAGATTAGTAGAAATGTTGGATGAACAGAATATGGTAGGTAGTGAGACCTATAACCTTGTTGAAGAAGATATTGAAGAGTTATTTACTTTGAATGGTGGTAGTGGAGAGTTTACTCATAGGCTACTAACAATGGCTGACAATGTTCCCGCATTAGATAGGGGTCACTTTGTTATTCTTTTTGCTAGACCAGAGATTGGTAAGACAACATTTTCTAGTTTTAATGCATCGGGCTATATAAAACAAGGCAAGAAAGTAACGTATTGGGCAAACGAAGAACCCGCAGTTAGAATTAAACTTAGAATAGTACAATCATATTTTAATCAAACAAAAGAAGAAATTGCTGATAACATAGAAAACTATAAAGAAGAGTACCTAACAAAAATAAAACCTTACTTAACAGTTTTTGATAGTGTAGGTACGCACATTGATGAGATAAATGAGTATGCTAGAATTTACAAACCAGATGTAATGTTTGTTGACCAATTAGATAAAGTTCACATAACAGGTCAATACAATAGAACAGATGAAAAATTAAAAGATGTTTATGTTAGAACAAGAGAGATAGCAAAGAGACATGAGTGTTTAGTTTGGGCGGTGTCTCAAGCTAGTTATGAAGCAGAGGGTAAATCAATTATAGATTATTCTATGTTAGATAATTCAAGAACAGGTAAGGCGGGTGAGGCAGATTTAATTATTGGTATTGGAAGAGGTGCTGACAATATTGATTTATCCGACCCCTATCGTAATATAACGATAAGTAAAAATAAATTAAATGGGTGGCATGGTTCAAGACATACACGAATAAGTATACAGAGAGGAGTGTTTGAAAGTGATAACGACACTTGATGTTGAAACAACATTTGATGTTGATGCTGACAATAAAATAACGTCTAGTCCTTTTAATGGTAACACATTAGTTTCAGTTGGATATAAAATTGATGACAATCCAGTTGAATATTTATGTTTCTATCATAGGGATGAACCGCCAACTCCAAATGCAAAAAACATTTTACAAAAAGTTTTAGATAAGACTGACGTCTTAGTAGGTCATAACATAAAATTTGATTACAGTTGGTTAGTTCAATGTGGTTTTACTTATGATAATAAATTACATGATACTATGGTTATGGAATATATTATGGCAAGAGGTGTTAAGTGGGGATTTTCATTAGAAGATTGTTGTAAAAGAAAAGGTGTTGCACTTAAAAAAAGTGAACTAATTCAACCATTTATGACTAATAAAATATCCTATGAAAAAATACCTTGGAACATTGTTTATGAGTATGGTAGACAAGATGTTGAAAGTACATATCAACTTGCAATTGCACAATTAAGTAAATTAAAAATAGGATGGGGAGATTTATATGTCTAATGGAATAATACCTACTATAAAACTTTCTATGGAACTAACAAAAGTTTTAGCTGACATTGAAATGAATGGATTACATATTAACACTGACATATTAACAAACATAAAAAATAAATTTGAAAAAGAATTAATTGATTTGCAAACTTACTTACAAGAAAAGGTAAAATACTTTATGGGTGATACACCAATAAATTTAGACTCACCAGAAGATAGGTCTATACTTTTTTATTCTATTCGTGTTGTTGACAAAAAAGTGTGGGCATCAAGATTTAATATTGGTTTTGAAGTTAGAGGTAACACAAGAAAACCAAAAAGAAAAACTCAGTTTTCTGACATGAGAGAATTTTATACAGAAATAAATTCTATGGCTCGTGCTGAATTAAAAACTCATGGAACTGTTTGCCATAACTGTCAAGGAACGGGTAAATACACTTACATGAAAAAAGATGGAACGCCTAGTAATGTAAAACGACATTGTAAAACTTGTAATACAAAAGGTTTATTATTTACTAACAAAGACGAAAGAGCAGGATTAAGATTAAAACCTAGAAACTCTATCGATTGTTCCGCAATGGGATTTAAAACTGACAAAGAAGTATTAGAAAGTCATCTGACATCTACAAAAGGTGTACAGCATGAATTTTTAATTAAGTATGTACGCTATTCTGCAATAAGAACTTACCTAAGAACTTTTGTTGATGGGATGGAAAAATCTATAAGTAAGGATGGCATGGTACATCCACAATTTATGCAATGTGTTACAAGCACTGGCAGACTATCTTCTAGGAATCCTAACTTCCAAAACATG
>VMHT01209314.1_pt1 | contig 11319 bp, 8 predicted proteins | sample 4693611 | NCBI WGS metagenome assembly VMHT01 (sample SAMN12280063, study PRJNA550983) | marine metagenome | isolation source: seawater sampled from same location over 5 years 0.02-0.2 micron viral filtrate | place: USA: collected off the coast of southern California halfway between the port... ... | reverse complement strand
TGTTCTGCTTTAGCTTTTCTACTCTCAGCCCAAACACTCATAAGTCCACCAAGAACTGTAGAGGCTAACATAGTTATTATTTCAAACGGAAATCCCATTACACCATACTCGCTATTAAATCTTCATATAAAATTCTAAAATCTTTTAACTGCATAAAACTTAAATCTTTTTCTATTTGATGTATTCTATAAATCTTGTAAGCTCTTTCAAGTTGTTCTTCGGTGTAAAGTATCATTCTTCTAATAGTTGATATAGTCTATTTGCTTCTTCTATTCTTTTTTCTAAATGAGGTACTCCAGGTTTTTCATATTTTTCTGAAAACATTTGAGTTATAAAATTTACATCTTTACTTTGAAAAGCTTCTTGTAAAGCTTGTCTATCTTTAGTATTTATACCCATAATTTTATTGTTACCTTGAAGAACTTCGTGAGTAAAAATAATTTGATTACGAGCAGAGTCTTGTAATTTATTACTTTCTAAATATTTATTGTAAAAAGGTCTTTGAAAGTCTAATTGATATAAACCATAACCATCACCATTTTTTTGTTTTTGTTTATAATCATAAGTATATCCTGTTTCAACTCCTATATTTCCCATTTTAGCTGCTCTTGCTTCTTTTGAATATCCTAACTCTTTTAATATATTATTTATTTCTGTAATTCTATTTGTAACTTCACCACCTTCAGCTAATCCAAGTCTAACCATCTGGTCAGAGTAAGGTGCTCCAGTAAAAGGGTCAACTCTATCTGCTGGGTCTTCTTTAGTGTCAGAAACTTCTGGTCCTGATACTAACCCACCTGTTACAAATGAGCTTCTAAAAGAACTTTCAAACTTTTTTTTCTTTTCATCTTGCTCATTTAGAATAGCTGCACTTGCCTTACTAAATATTTCTCTTCTTTTTTTATCTCTTTCTTTTGCTGCATCTGCTATTGGGTCATAAAAATTTATACCAGTATACCTTTCTATTAAATTTTTTGAACCTACAAAAGGTAACTTTCTAGCACCTGTTTCTAATAATCCTCTATTATATCTAAAAGTTCCTACAATATCTCCTCCAACAGGACCTGCTAAACTTAAAGCAGCAACTGAAGGACTTTGTCCAAATCTTAATGCTTCAGCAAATCTAACTCCATATTCTAAGGGACCTAATAAACCTACACGTTGAAAAGATTCTAATGTATTCTTATAATCATTTTTACCACTAGTTATTTTTTCTCTATATTCTTCTGAAGTTCTCCAATAATTAGTAGCTTTAGCAATATTAGTAGAAATAGCAATAAAAGCAGCAGTTCTAGGTAAACTAACTACAGGATTATTTATTGCATCTCTAGCAAAGTTTTTTAATACTGTATTTGTAAAAACTGTAGGGTATCTTAAAAACTGTGTTAATATATCAGCTTTAGGATTTGTCATATATGTAGGAACTCTAGCAGCTTCTCTTGATGTTGGTAGTATAATTGTATTAGTAAATCTACCTGCTCCGTTTATTAATTGTTCATTATAAAAATTATCTGATTCTTTAGCTCCTGTATTTAACCAACGCAATCCATCTTCAACTTCAACACCTAAATCAAATAATTCAGCTTTTAAATTTTGAATTCTAATAGGAACATCTTCAGCTAAAACATTTATACCTTGTTTATTAAAATTATTTAATTTAATTAAATTATCTCTAATTAAATCTTTACCTGTAGAAAAAGCAGCTAGTTGTACAGTTTTTGTCCAAGGTATTAATAAGTTAAGTCTATAAAATCCTCTAGCACCTTTTTTAAAAAATTCATTTTGTAATCCTTCTCCAGATATTCTATTTGTAATATCTTCCATAGCTTCATCTACAGCTATAAAAACTTGATTCATTTCTTTTGTTATCTTATTAGGAGACATGTTATGTTTTTCTTTTAACATGTTTGTCATATCTGTAGTAAATATTTTATGTGCGTTAGCTACTCCTTCCTGCATACCTTTTATAGAAGATTTAGTAGAAGTTCTACCTAGTGTTATAAAAGCTTCAGACAAAGAAGATAAAGTAGCTAATGGTAAATATGCCATAGCATTTGCTAATTTAGTTCCATCATAAATACCTTGAACAATACTACTATCATAATAATCAACTTGTCCAGTTACTGATTTATACAAATTAGTTATAGCTTTTCTATCTTTTCCAGTTAAACCTTTAACTTTTCTTACGTTTCTTAACTCTCTATCAATAGGCTCTATAAATCTTTTAGTAAATTGTTCTTCATTACTCATACCTTTAGTAAATAAATCATCAGTAGCAGAAAGTAAAAAGTCTTTTTTGTGTTGTATAGTTTTAGCAGCATTCATTAAATAATTTGTTGTTACAGGCACTAAATCATTAGTTAAATATTTTTCAAACTTATTATCATTCATATTTTTAAATGTTCTAGCTTGAGTTAATAATAAAGAGTGTGATGAAAATAATTCATCTTGTTTATTTAGCATCCCTTCAATAACTTCATCAACATTAGCTTCAGTTATACCTTCTACATTTTCATTAAGTAAGTCTCTTCTAAATTGTGATTTATTATCCTCTATAGCTTTTCTATTCCAAGAACGAGGAAAATAATTTTCTACTCCACTAGGATTAAGTCCTGCTTCATCAGCTTCAGATAGTACATTATCAAAAAATTTTCTTAAATTACTTGCAACTTCTTTTTGTTGGTCAGTAGCTCCTTGAGTTGAACCACCTCTTAAAATTCTTATAACTGATATTTCATCCTCTGGAGTTACAATGCCTGTAGTTCTAATAGGTTGAATAGATTCATTAAAATCTAATAAAAATTGACCTCTTTTATTTTGTAAGTTTTGAAAATAATCATTTTTAATTCTTTTTCTAGTTCTTTTACCTATTCGTTTTGAAAATTCTGTGCTGAAAGTTTCTCCTAATTCTTTTGCTGTAGGACTAATTTCAGCCATAGTATTTAATATAGCAGTAGGTCCTCCTGTAACTAAAGGTGCTTTTGATGATAAATATCTATCTCTTCTTCTTCGAGCATTAAAAACAAAATCACTACCTGCATCTTTGCGATACTCATCATTACTATATAACCTATTTAATCTACTATTGTGTAAAACAGATTTTTGTAAAGCACCACCAAATAATCCACCCGTAATTGTTCCAAGTATAGTAGAACCAACTAATTCTGGATTAGAATACATTTGCCTTAAACCTGTATTTAATTCTACATTTTGTCTAAAATGATTATCTAATCCTGCCCAAGTTCCTACTTCTGCTCCTGTAATACCAGCAGCTTTATATACTTGTTTTTTTCCTACATCCTTTAAATTATTTTTTGCAATAGCTTTTGTGCCTTGTAAAGTGCCTTGAACTAAAGCTTGTCTACCTGCTAAAGAAGTACCACCTGTAAAAGGAGTAGCTAAAGCAGCAGCTATAAGTGTAGGGTCTGTTGCTATATCGGTAGCAGAATCTTTAACTAATTCAATATATTGTCTAAGACTTCCTATGTCAGCATTGTCAAATTTATTTCTCAAATAAGCATAATCTCTTTTTTGTTGGTTATTAAACTTACCACTTTGTATTGCTCTATTCATTCCAGAAAATAAATTAAAATCAGAGTCTCTTAAATATTCAAATACATCATCTGATTTTTCACCAACAGATTCTAAAAATCTTTCAGATACTTCTTGAAACTTTTCATCTTTTTCAAGGTCATCAAGACTATAACTTTTATAGGAAGGATTCCCATAAGTTACTGGACCTGAATAATAATTTATTGCCATTAGTTATTTTTTTCTTGGTATAGAAAGTGGATTATTTCTAAATATTTTTTCATACTCAAAGAACGGACTCATTACAGATTCTGTTTCTTCTTCTTGTAATACCTCTTCATTTATAATTGAGTTTATAAAATTATCTTTAGGTATTTCAGGAATTACTTTATTAAATACAATATTTAAATCTTTTATAATTTCTATTTTTTCATCATCAGATAACGTAACACTTTCTTTAAAATTATCTACTAAAGTTTGATAATTTTGTTGTATTGTATTTTTATCAGATGTATTAATAATTCTCTGAACTTCAGACATAACTTGTTTTGCTTCATCAAAAGAAATATTATTTAAAGATTTATTACCTATAAATATATCTTGATATATTAAATCAAATCCACTCATTGTTTCTCTTAAGAATGAAGTATTACCATCTTTTAATTTTACTTGTTGTATTAAAAATAAAGCAGCTCTATTATTAGCATCACTAGAATTAATTCCAAATTTATTTTGTAAATCTTTTGAAACTAAAGCCATAGAATTGTGAAATGAATAATTACGAGGGTCTTCTGCATTAGAAATATCATTATATAAAGTTAATAAAGTTTTATCACCAAAATCATTAATAGCACTTTCAGCATTACCTCTTATAATATTTAATTCAGTCTGAGTAATAGTTGATTGTTTTTCAGAAATATTTATTGGGTCTCCTACTGGAGTTTGTCTAAAACTAACATTACCTTTAGGGTCTTTAAAAACTTCTGAATACATTAAAACTTCAGTATTAGCATTTACTTTTATTTTTTCTAAAGAACTTTTATCAGCTTTTAAAGATAACTTACCTTCATTTTTAAGTGTTTGTAAATCTCGTATTATAGCAGATACACCATTACCTTGAGAACCATATGCTCTAACTGCATTACCTAATTCAGTTATTTCGTTAAAAAGTGGTGTATTATATAAAGCATTTTTAGCTTTTTCATCATTATATTTAATTGTTTCTTCATTATTTCTATTAAAAAAACCTTTAACTGTTTTTACTATAGTACCACCTATAGTTCTTGGAGTTGCATGATTTGCATATCTTGCATAGTTATTAGTAAAATTTTCTAATGAACCTACATCAGCTCCTTCTTTTCTTAAAGTTTGAATAATTGGCGTAAGTGTTAATGAATTTTCTTGAGCTTTTTTAAATAAAAAATCTGTATAACTTCCCGGTTCATATTCAGTAAATTTTTCTCCTGCTTCTGCAACATAAGAATCATATAAATAATCTCTTACATTATCTTGTATAGCACCACCTCTAGATAAATAAGGGTCAAGCATATTCATGGTTTTACTATAATCATTTATATATTGTTGGTATCTAGCTAATTGTGGAACTTGTTGCATATGTAATTCATCAGCTTTTCTATTAAGAACATTATTTATTCCTCTAATACCTAAATTTAAAAATCCTCCAATAGTTTCAGTTTTTAGAGCTTCACGAGCCATTCGTTTACCTCTTTTTTCTCCTCTTTTTTGTGCATCATCAAATTGTTTTTGTATAAAATCTATTTGACTATCATAATCATATCTTGCCATTTTACTGTCCTCTTTCTAATAAACTTGATTGCTCTGCAACTTCTTCTTCTTGTTCAGGTCTAGCTAATAAACCTTGTGGCACTTCTGCTTCTTGAATTTTAGATACTATTTCAGAAGGAACTGCACTAGCAGGAATAACTCCATTATCTCCCATTTTTTCTTTTGCAACTGCTGCTATATTACGAGCTTTTTCTTCTAACATAGAATCATCATCTTCATCATCATCTTCATCATCAATTCTATATTCTATGTCTGCTTTCTCTGCAAGTGCCATAAGGACATAAATTAATGGTTCTATCAACATCATCATTAAATCAGGATTCCATCTACCATCTCTAAAACCTACATAAGTTATTTGCATAACTAAATCAAGAATAGGAACTCCATCTCCTACTGCAGCCATAATAGACATATAAGTATCTTTTTCTAATAATTCACCTACTGTATAATCTAAAGCTTCTTTAAAATTTACAAACTCAGGAGCACCTTCAAAAGGTCTAGGCTCATCTGGGTTAGATGTTAATGATTGACCGGGTATAGCATTACCTTTTTTAGTAATAGCATCTATACCTTCTTGACTATATTGTTCTTGCATTTTATTATGCTCCTATTGGTGTATATTGACTTCTTGCATACTGATTCATATAAGCATCATAATCAGATACGTCTGGATTAAAAAAATCATTTATATATTGAGAGTTTGCAAAATTACTTGCTAAGAATGAATTTCCTTGTTTTTGTAACATTAAATCAACTTGCCCATAAACACCGGGCTCACGGTTAGACATATCAGCAAAACTAGGAATATCAATATAAGTACTATTATCTATATAATCAGGTGTTGTATCTACACCAGCTAAATCCATTCCTTTACTATAAATAATATTATCTACAGTCTGTGTTACAGCTTTACCGGGGTCATAATCTATTACAGTTTCTATTCCTTCTTGTATTTTTCCTTCTACAAAATCTTTAGTCTTTGCAAATAAATTTTTATCTGTTTCTATTTTTAGTGCAGTAACAACTGTTTCGCCACCAAATTTTATGTCTGATTCTAATAAAGAACTAGGTTCTGCCTCTGCTACAGTTGGAACATCAGGAAGATTATTTATATCTATATTTAATTTATTTTCTAAACTATTTGTTAAATTTTCATCAATTTGTAATGTCAATTTGTCATTAACATCAGCAGTTAATTGTAAATCTTTTGTAACTGGGTCAGGTAAAGTATATCCTTCTTTAGAAAATAAAGACCTTTCATTACCTTTTGTAAATATTCCAGTTTTACCTTCACTTAATGTAAAACCCTCTCCTTTAGCAAAATTATTAACTCTATCAAAAGCATTACCAATAGTATCAGTAACAGTAGTATAAACTTTACCAGCAAATGTCCCTGCTTTATGTACCATATTTAATGCGTGTCCTAAAGCTTTAGAACCTACTCCAGCTTTACTTAATAAAGTAGAAGACCATTGCCCTACTGTCCCAAGTGCCGAACCTGCAAAGCTAGATAAAGCTCCCATAGCATATGGCATTAAAAACATCATACCTATTTGTCCAACTACACCTAGTTTACCAAAAGCTTTTCCTATTTTACCAAAAACTTTTTTAACTCCTTTAGTTATTTTTTTAGCAGTCTTTTTAATTCCTTTCCATATTTTACTTAATAATCCCATTTATTTCTCCTAATCTATTCCAAATATTCTATTAATAGTAGATGAAGCATTTGTAAAATTACTTGACCAATATTTAGCAGCATCTCCCTCTGCACTAGCAGCAGCTATCATAGCTTGTAATTTTCTATTTGCAGCATTTTCTCCTGCTCTAAAATCATAATCAGCTTGGTCTCTTAATTCTTGCCATAAGAATGATAAAGCTGATGAACTTAATCCAAAAGCATTTTGTACATTCTGTTGATTAGCTGCATTTTGTGCAGCAGTATTAGCCATATTAGATTGTCTTCTCCAAGTAACATTAGAATTAATTACTGCTTGTTCATTAGCAGCATTCCATTGTTGTCTGTTAAAATCTAATTGAGCATTAAACTGATTTACTTGATTTAGTATAGCAGCATTAGCTTTATTAACATCTACAGTTCTTTGAGCATCTCTAGCATTTGCAGCATTTTGAGATTGTACATTAAACTGCTCTGATGCATTTGTTTGAGCTACATTAAACTGTTCTGTTTGTAAAGCTAAACTAGCCATAAATTGATTGACTTGATTTTCACTAGCAGCATTAAATTGTCTTGATGCATTTTCAGCAGATTGATTAGATAATAATCTTTGTTGTTCTTGCTGTGCTCTCATCATATTAGCTTGTTGCTCATTACTTAAATTAGCCATATCCATTTGTAAAAATGCTTGAGCATTCTGTACAGATAGTTTAGTTCTTTGGTCAACTGTTGCTAAATCTAAAGATGCCATAGCTGTAGCATTTTGCATAATAGCTTGTTGGTCTGCATTCATATTTGTTATAGCTACTGTCTGCATGAATTTACTATTAGCTAGTTCAACTTGTTGAGCTGCATTAAACTTACTCATATCCATATTAGCTTGAACAGTAGCACGTTGCATGGCTGTTTGTTGGTCAACATTAAGTTGAGCTACACCCATTTGTTGAGCTAACTCAGCATTACGAATATTAAGCTGCATTTGTTTATTAAGATTTGCAAGTTCAGTTTGTTGAGCAGCAGTTAAATTATCTCTACTAGCTTGATTCTGTGCTGTAAGATTTGCAAGTCTTGTTTGTTGTTCTGCCGAAAGATTAGCTCTTTCCATGTCTTGTTTAAAAGCAGCATTCTTTGCTAAGAAATCTGCAGCTACTTGAAACTCTGCTAGTTGTTCTTGATTTTCTGCAGCTTGATTAGCTCCTTCTACTTGAGCTTCTATTTGTAAGTTAGCTAAATTAATTTGTTGTTGATTACTTAAATTTCTAGCATTAATATCTTGTTGTTGTTGTGCATTAAGAACAGCAGCGTTTTGTCTATTTTGTAAGTTTTGTAGTCTTACTTGCTGTTGTTGTTGGGCTGTTGTTAATACAGCTTCTTGTCTAAATTGTCCTTGTTGAACAGCTATCTGTTGAGCAAACTGAGCTGTTTGACTTGCAGCAGTTTGTCTGTTAGATAAATTTTGTAATCTTAATTGTTGTTCTTGTGTAGCTTCAGTTAAGTTAGCTTGTTGTTGATTACTTAAATTTTGAGCTGCTCTAGTTTGTAAAGCTTGTGCATTACTTTGTGCAATAGGTAAAGCACTTTGTATAATAGCATTAAACAATGCATCTCTACCTACAGTTGATACTGGAATACCTCTAGCAGCCATACCTTGATTAACTGCAGCAACTGCTGGTTTAGCCCATAGTGGTATATTACCATCTTCCATACCACCAAGTAATGTTTCCATTTGTGATGACACTAAAGCTTCTTGAGGTAAAGCAGCAACAGCAGCCTGTACTTCTACATCTTCATTAGCTATTTGAGCCTCTACAGTTGCAGGGTCTTCTACAATAGCAGCAGCAATAGGTTCTGGTATATTAGCTGTTTCAGCTACCATAGATGCAGCAGCACCTTTAGCAGCAGTTCCTTTTACTACTCTTTGTTTAACAGATTCGTAATTTACAGTATTTAAAATTTGTGCAGCTTCACCACTAGCAGCTTCACCAACTATAGCCTCACGTGTTTGTCTTTCAGCATCAGGAGTTTCTGATACTTGAGCACCTACTCCTGTTACTTCAGGAGCAAAAGCACCAGCAGATAAGACACCATCAACAGTATCAGCTTTTGCAGCATTTGCAATAGTTTCTGATATTCTTGCAGCCTCTGCAGGTCCTGATAGTTCTCTAATTTCTTTAAGATTCGCAATAGATTCTACAGATAAATCTCCTATAGCAGCTTGTACATCAGGTTTATCTGTAATTTGTGCTGCAGTCATTTGTGCAGCTTCTATTTGTTCTGGAGTTTTTGCAGTTGTAGCTGTCATTTGTGCTACTTGTTCTGGAGTTGGTTGTCCTAAAGTAGTAGCTTCTGCTTGTTGTGTTTGTCCTAATCTAACAGTATCAGCTTCTGTACCTTCCATAGAAATTTGTTCTGCTTCCATTTGAGGTATCATACCTTCAGGTATTTCACCAGCAGCTATTTGTTCTGCAGTTCTTCCTGTTCTTATAACTCTTGAACCTCTTTCAGCTTCTAGTTGTTCTGGAGTTCCTACTATAGGAATTTCATCCGGTGGAGGTGGAGGAGTTATTGGTGGATTATCTCTATCATCTCTATCATCTCTATCATCTCTTCTAGTATTGCCATTTTGTTGTGTTCCATTATTTCTACCAGAAAATATTACACTATCTCTATCAGGTCTTTCGTTAAATGCAGGACCTCTTTCACCCGGAGATGTTACTACAGGTTCTGGTTCTGGTGTAGTTCTTCTTAGAGGTGGTTCTACTGGTCTTCCTACAACTCTTTGCATACCACCGACTTGAGCTTTTACTCGCCCACCAGTACGCATGTCTACTCTCTTATCAGTAGTAACTTTTTGTTTATATTGTTTTCTATTTCTTTTCTTTGCCATTATTTTACCTCAAAAAGTTTGTCAACCTTTTCATGTAGTTTTTCTAATCTATCCATTAAGATATTCATTCCTTCTTTTACTTCTTGTTTGGTGACATAGTCTTTTGCAATCTCTTCTCGAGTCTTATTTAAAAGTATGTCTATTCTTTTTGCTTCGGCTTCGTTTCTACGAATACCGTAAAGTATGGGGGCTAACACCAATGTTATGAAGATGTTCCAAAATAAATAAGGTGTTAGTTCCATAATTAACTAAGTGTTTTAGTAACAGATGTAGGTGTAATGCTTTCAGCTATTTGTGCATCTAATGCAGTTTTCATAGCTGTAACAGTATCAGCAGTTAGTGCAGCTTCAACCCAACCTTGAACATTACTTGCAGTTAAATCTGCAAAAGCTGTAAAGCTTGAAAGGTCTGAAGTATCAACACCTTGTGAACCATAAGTAGTAGCAGTCCAGTTATTACCATCGCTATCCTTATTAGTATCATCAGTTGCTGTAAGTCTCCAATGTACGTTGTAGACTACATCACTTTTACTATCTTTAGTTGGGTATGTATCAACTGTTGAAACATCCCAAGTATATCCTATTGCCATATTATTCTCCTTTGTTATGAGTTTTTCAACTCGTTGATTTCAGATTGTAAGGCTTCAATCTGTTCTTGTTGTTCTTGCACAGCTTTAATAAGTGGTGTAACAAGTTTACTATAATCCATTTGATAATAACCATCTTCATTTTGATTTACAGCGTTTGGCACTAACTCTCCTACTTCTTGAGCTATTAAACCTTCGTCTGTTTTACCATCTACTTTCCAGTTGTAAGCTACTGGATTAAGTTCATTAATAACCTCTAAACCTCTTGCAGAGCCTGTAACGTCTTTAAGTCTTGCATCTGAAGATGTGTTGTAAGCTGTTGCTGAACCTGTAACTGATATAGTACCAACTGTTGTTCCGTCTTTCGCAAATCTAATAATTTCACCATTAGATGATTTTCTGTTTAAAAATAAAGCAAAGCCACCATCTCTTATGTGATAACCTGCTCCTGCTGTAAAAAATACATGACCTACATTAGAAGTACCATCCTCTGTTTTACCCACTAACAATGTGCCTGAAGAATCAATACGCATTCTTTCATTACCACTTCCAACTTTAAACAATAAGTCTTGGTCAGATGCATCATATAAAATCTCAGCTAACTGAGTTCCTGTAGCTGCCGAATCTCTAAACTGAATACCACTTTCTGTTTCTGCTGTGTTATCAATTCTTAACATTGGTGAAGAACCTTCAAGAGTCAATAAAGATGAAGGACTTGCAGTTCCTATACCAACTCGACCATTTGAACCAAAATGCATAGTAATATTACTAGCATCAGCACCTTCTGAAGGCATATCAGTTAATATTTGTATATCACCTTCTCCACCAGATGCA
>VMHT01118136.1_pt1 | contig 11320 bp, 14 predicted proteins | sample 4693611 | NCBI WGS metagenome assembly VMHT01 (sample SAMN12280063, study PRJNA550983) | marine metagenome | isolation source: seawater sampled from same location over 5 years 0.02-0.2 micron viral filtrate | place: USA: collected off the coast of southern California halfway between the port... ... | reverse complement strand
TAAGAATATTATTAATAAGTTTATGTCCAATATGCCATCTCTTAAAACCTTGCGTGATAAGGTTGATAGAGTTGCAAAGAAAGGACAGATAAAAGCTATTGATGGTAGGCTACTAAAGGTCAGACAGTTTCATGCTTCAATGAACCTACTCTTACAAGGAGCAGGTGCAATCATTTGTAAGGAATGGTTACGACAAATAACTTTAAAGGTGCAACAGGGATATGATTATAGACTTGTTGCATCTATCCATGACGAATACCAATTTGAAGTTCGCAGAGACCAAGCAGAAAGGTTTGGTGATATGACTCAACAGGCAATGAAACTTGTAGAGAAAGAACTGAATGTTCAATGTCCTTTAGATAGTGAATATAAAATTGGAAAAAATTGGTACGAAACACATTAGGTGTTGACATACTAATTATTATATAGTATAATTCGTTATATTTTAATAGCAACTAAGTTTGCACTAACAAAACTAAGGAGAAAAATAATGCCAGTATTAAATGGTAAAGCCTATTGGGCAGCAATATCTAATCCAAACACTACCTTCGAGCCTGTTTGGAGTATCGACTTAGCTGTTGATTCAGCTAATAAACAGAAGGCAATCGAGTCAGGTCTTGCAGTTAAGAACAAGGATGATGAGAGAGGAGATTTTATTACCTTTAAGAGGAAGGTAACTTCCAAGAATGGTAATGCAAATAATCCACCTTCTTTAAAAGACTCTGAAAAGAGAGACATAAAAGGAACATTAGTAGGCAATGGTTCTGATGTTAATGTTCTTTTTAAGACGTATGAGTGGAGCTATGCAGGTAAGAATGGTGTTGGAGCAGACCTTCAGGCAGTCCAAGTCATTAACCTTGTAGAGTACTCAGAAGGCGAGGACTTTGACGTTGTACCTGATGGGTATAAGTTAGGCAATGACCTCGACTCTGATGAGATTCCTTTCTAAATTAAGCTTAATGCTGAAGTGGGTTGTGGTTGGTGGGATTTTTAGAAAGGAATGTTATGAGTAAAAAAGTAGATACAATAGTTCAAGATATATATAGAACTATTGATGAAGGTTTGGACAAGCGAACAACTGATAAAGAGTTTCTTCGCACCTTCAGTATGAGTGTCATGGAGTCTGTCACTAAGTTTCTATTTGAAAAGAGAGATGATGTTACTACATTACGTCTTTCTCAAATAGGAAGACCTGACAGGCAACTATGGTATGATATTAAATCAGATATAAAACCAAAAAAGATTGACGCAAAAACTAAGATAAAGTTTTTATATGGAGAAATCCTTGAGTCTCTTCTTATTCTTTTGGCAGAAGCTTCAGGACATGAGGTATCTGAAATGCAGAAGATGGAAGAGATAGATGGAGTCAAAGGTCATAAGGATTGTAGAATAGATGGTACTCTAGTTGATATAAAGAGTGCATCATCTTATAGCTTCAAGAAGTTTAAGGATGGTTCTCTAGCTACTAATGACCCTTTTGGTTAGATATCACAGATAAGTGCATATGCAGAGAGTGCAGGAGATAACTCTGCAGGTTTTCTTGCAGTAGATAAATCTACAGGAGAACTTGCATACATGCCTGTCGAAAGTATACAGATGATTAATGCTTCAGACAGAGTTAAACATTTAAAAGATGTAGTTAAGTCTTCTTCTCCACCACCTAAGTGTTATCCTGATGAGCCTGATGGTAAGTCAGGTAATAAGAAACTTGCACTTGGTTGTATCTTCTGTGGATATAAAGAACATTGTTGGTCTGATGCAAATCAAGGCAAAGGATTAAGAAAGTTTAAATACTCTACAGGTATACGTCACCTCACTCAGGTTCATAAAACACCTGATGTAGAAGAAGTTACAGATGCCTTCGCATAAATTTCGTTCCAATTCAGAGTATAATACTTATTGCTTTCTGAAGGAAAATAAGGTATCATTCAAATATGAAAAGCTAACTATAAAGTATGAGTGGTTAGAGTCCAAAAAGTATATACCTGATTTTGTTTTAGACAATGGGATTATCCTAGAAGTAAAAGGAAGATTCGTATTAGAGGACAGAAAGAAACATCTGTTTGTAAGAAAGCAGTGTCCTCATTATGACATTCGTTTTGTATTTGATAATCCCAACAGGAAGCTATACAAAAATGGAAGGATGACTTATGCAACATGGTGTGATAAACATAAGTTTAAATATTGCAAGGCTAGTAGTGGGATACCTAAAAGTTGGATAACAAAGTAAAAACAAATGTAACTTTTGTTGTTGAGGAAGATGTTTTCAAAGAGAGAAGCACTCCTGAACAGACAATGTATATGTGTGTTCTATTACAAGCTCTATTAGATGCAACTAAACCTACTTATAAAGACGAACCTGATACATCTATACTTGAAAGAGACAGAGCAAAGGCTTGGTTCTTTGCTTCTGTAGGAGTTACTTCAGAAGACTTCAAGATGGTGTGTGATTATGCAAACATTGATTATAACTATATGAGAGAGTTTGCATTTAAAGTTTTAAAATCAGGTGAAATACAATATACAAGAAAACGAATCAACGCAGTGTTAGGACATTAAAATGAAAAGCAACTTACTACCAACAGACTATCAAAACTTTATTGCTCTATCTAGATATGCAAGATGGATTGATGAAGAAGAAAGAAGAGAAACTTGGACAGAGACTGTATCAAGATACTTTGACTATATGCAAAACTTGCATGGAAATATAATAACTAAATCTCTAAGAAATAAATTAGAAGATAAGGTGTTAGAACTAGGTGTTATGCCTAGCATGAGAGCATTAATGACTGCAGGTCCTGCTCTTAAAACCTGTAATGTTACAAGTTATAACTGTAGTTATATTCCTGTAGATTCTGTCAGGGCATTTGATGAGTGTATGTATATACTTATGTGTGGCACAGGTGTAGGATTCTCAGTTGAAAGAAGTAATGTAGATAAACTTCCTATTGTTAATGAACATTTTGAAGATAGCACTACTGTTATAAAGGTAGCAGACTCTCGTTCAGGATGGGCAAAGGCATTAAGAGAATTACTTGCAATGTTATATGTAGGACAGATACCTACTCTTGATGTATCACAGGTAAGACCTGCAGGTGCAAAGTTAAAAACTATGGGTGGAAGAGCATCAGGTCCTGCACCTTTACTTGACTTACATAATTTTTGTGTGGGGATATTTAAAGGTGCAAAAGGTAGAAGGTTATATCCTATAGAGTGTCACGACCTTATGTGTAAAATAGGTGAGGTTGTAGTTGTAGGTGGTGTAAGACGTTCTGCTCTTATCTCTTTATCAAACTTAGGTGATGACCAAATGCGACATGCTAAGTCAGGTAAGTGGTGGGATAATGAAGGTCAAAGGTCACTAGCTAATAACTCTGTAGCCTATAAAACTAAGCCTGATATGGGAACTTTTATGAGAGAATGGCTGGCACTATATGAATCTCATTCAGGTGAAAGAGGTATCTTTAATAGACAGGCAGCTATAAATAAAGTTCTAGAAAATGGCAGACGTAAAGCTTCTGAAAAAGAAAACCCTATAGAACCTGAAGACTATATACAGTTTGGATGTAATCCATGTAGTGAGATTATTCTTAGACCATATCAGTTCTGTAACCTGACTGAAGTTGTCTGTAGACAAACAGATACTGTAGAAACTCTAAAAGAAAAAGTAGAAGTAGCAACTATACTAGGAACACTACAGTCAACTCTAACTGATTTTAAATATCTTAGAAAGATTTGGAAGGATAATACTGAAGAAGAAAGATTGCTAGGTGTTTCTCTTACAGGTATACTTGACTGCCCTGTACTTAACAATACTTACTATGAACTAGAAGATGTATTACTTCAGTTAAAACATACTGCAGTACAGACTAATAAAAAATATGCTAAGTTATTAGGTATACCTCAGTCAACTGCAATTACTTGTGTTAAACCTAGTGGAACTGTTAGTCAGTTAGTTGATAGTGCATCAGGTATTCATGCAAGACACAGTGAGTATTATATCAGAACTGTAAGAGGTGGTAATACAGACCCTATCACTCAGTTTATGAAAGATGTAGGGATACCTGCAGAACCTGACTTAGGTAAGCCTAATACCACTACAGTATTTAGTTTTCCTACCAAGTCTCCTTCAGGTGCAATGACAAGAACTGAAATGACTGCCATACAACAGTTAGAGTTTTGGTTATTATACCAAAGACATTGGTGTGAACACAAACCTTCTGTAACTATATCTGTTAAGGAATCTGAATGGATGGAAGTAGGTGCATGGGTATATAAAAACTTTGACGAGGTATCAGGTATTTCCTTTCTTCCTTTTAGTGAACACACTTATCAACAAGCTCCTTATCAGGACATAGATAAAAAGCAATATGAAAAGTTCTCTAAGAAGATGCCTAAGTATATTGATTGGACAAAGCTAAAAGAATATGAGAAGGAAGATACTACCATAGGAAGTAAAGAGTTCGCCTGTACTGCAGACTCCTGTGAGATTGTAGATATAACATGATAGGAAGTGAATTTGGAGACTTTCCAAACTGGTGGCAATGGTGGTTGCTTGGTGCAATCACTGTTAACACTGTGTTTAATTCAATAGTATTTTTTAGGGGAAGAAAGGTATTTAAAAAGAATCATGGCAACACTAATATGTAACCTACCATCAAACAAAGTATGGGTTAGAAAAGAATATCTAAGAGACTTCAAGGATGGACATGGAGAATTTGTAGAAGGTAATTGGGTAACTGCTAAGTCTATTCCGGGGAGAGCTTTCTACTTTGAAACATACCTTCCCAAGTATGGAGCATTATTTGACAAGCTACCTATCTCTGCCTTCTTATCTAAACCTAAATCACCTGACCCTGATATGCCACTTAACAATCTGCAGTTTTGGAACTGTATGGATTATGGTGTGGTTAATATACATAAACAGTTTATTTCCACAATGGACTACGAAATTCTAACACATGATTTTGGAACTGTCAAGGGTTTTTATATTGGAACTCTTGACAACTACCATCCATTCGCAGATGAAATAGACTATAGTACAAGTGAAGTACCTGAAGAACACAAGTCTTTTAACTTAATCGAACTAGTCAATGGGCAGTTTGCACTCTATCCTAATAATAGAATGAGAGTGTATGATAATTCTCTTACACCTGAAGAGCCATTAAAGCCTGACTTCAAAGTTAGTACAGAGTATTACCAAGTAGAGAATGAAAAGAATAAAAGACTTGGTGATACTGATGAGTACTTTTATTAAAAAGTTCTTGACATAATTAATAATATATATTATAATTCGTAAAGAAAGGAGTGCATCAATGACAGATGATAAGATTAAAAAACTTGAAGCAGAGATTCAGGCAAAGAAAAAAGAAGTAGAAGAATTAAAGTATGGTGACTTAAAGTCAGCATGGAAAGACTTTGAAGCAGCTTCTGAAATTGCAACTCAAAAATATAATAAGTATAAAGATATTGCAAAAGAAAAGTATGGAGCAACTGCAATAGTTCCAAATCATTTAAATGTAATTGACCAATTTTTTAAATGGTAAATATGTTTCTAACTAGAAGACCTGTTATCTATGTAGGATATGACCCTAAAGAACATATTGCTTTTGAGATTTTAAAAGAATCTATAAATCAATATACACATAAATATGATGTGATACCTTTAGAGCAGTCATCCCTACGTAGGTCAGGACTTTACAAGAGAACTTATTATGTAGATGATGAAGGTCAAAAAAGAGACTCTTCAGACAAGAGACCTTTTAGTAGTGAGTTTACCTTTACAAGATTTCTAATACCTTTTATTAATCTTCATAAAGGATTGGCAATATTTATGGACTCTGATATGTTTGTTAGAGCAGATATTACAGAAGTCTTTGAAGAGTATGGTCAGTTTAATGAGTACGCAGTATCAGTTGTAAAACATGACTACACTCCTAAAGAAGTTTTTAAAATGGACAAACAGTTACAGACTAATTACAATAGAAAGAATTGGTCTAGCTTTGTACTATGGAATTGCGAACACCCTGCCAATGAAAGACTTACTATTGAAGATGTTAATACTAAATCAGGAAGATGGCTACACAATTTTAGTTGGTTGGAAGATAACGAGATAGGTGCTATACATCCTAAGTGGAACTTCCTAGATGGGTGGACTGATGTAAATATAAATCCATGTAACGTACACTTTACCACAGGAGGACCTTGGTTTAAGGGTTGGCAACCTAAAAGACCTGTTGACTCTCATTACGCAGGTGAATGGGAAACTGCTAAGAAAACATATAACTCAAGAATATTACCAAAGGAACTTTAATATGTACACATTTGTAACCTCTTTTAGTGAGGAAGGATATAATACTTATGCAAAAGAAATGCTTGAAAGTGTCGCATCAAAATGGAATCCAAAAGATTTTAAATTATATGCTTACTACCATGACTTCGATATTGAAAAGATTGACCATCCTGTTTCTTCTAGCATTATATATGTACATCTTAATGATGTAAAAGAAATGATTGACTATCGTGAAAAGATGAAGAGACATGATGGTACAGAAGGTGGTACAATAAAATATAATTGGAGACTTGATGCAATCAAATGGTGTCATAAGGTTTATGCACTAACTGACTGTGCATTTAAGATGATGGAAGAAGCTCTTCCTAAAGAACCTCAATGGCTTGTATGGCTTGATGCAGATACAGTTGCAAAGAAAAGACTTGATAAATCTGCAGTAGATAAGTGGCTACCTAACAAAGCAAGTGTAGTTCACTTGGGTAGAAAAGATGTTGACTATAGTGAAACAAGTTTTATGGGATTTAATTTACAATACCATGATGCCTGTTCTATAATTGCAGACCTTAGAGGTTGTTACACAATAGGAGAAACTATTTCCTATAGAGAATGGCATGATGGTTTTATATTTGAGAGACTGTTAAACATATACAAGGCACATGGCATGATTGTAAACAATCTATCAGAAAATGCCAAAGGTCTTACTGCGTTTATGCAATCACCTTTATCAGAATACTTTATTCATTATAAGGGTAATTTAAAAAAGAAAACAACTCTTGCACAGGATGTAAAGCTTCCTAGATACAGACAACTTGCAGATATAATAAGACATTATAAACCTAAATCAATTACTGAAGTAGGTACTTGGAATGGTGGTCGTGCAATAGAGATGGCACTTGCAGTATTTGAATATAGAGATAAGTTTTCATACTTTGGATTTGATTTGTTTGAAGAAGCAACTGAAGTGACTGATGATATAGAAATGAATACTAAACAACATCATTCTGTAGAACTAGTAGGTAACAGGCTAGAAGAATTTAAACAAAAGATGAAAGAAAAAGGTAAAGAGTTTACATTTAAATTACATAAAGGTGATTCAAAAGTTACACTAAAGAAATGTAAATCAGCTAACAAAGTTGACTTTGCTTTTATAGATGGTGGTCACTCATATGAAACTGTTAAAGCTGATTACCTTAATCTAAAGAAAGTTCCTCTACTTGTATTTGATGACTTCTTTTCTAAAGACGAACAGGGTAATCTTCCTGAAGAAAGAAACATGGGTGTTAATAAATTAATAAAAGAAATGGAAGCATATGGTAAAGTTGTTCTTCCTTCTAATGACAGAGTACTTGGTGGTGGCAGAACTCACATAGCCTTTATTGCTAATAAGAAAGGAATAGAACCTTTACCTGAACACATAACTCGTATGCCTATAGTTGTTACACCTAAAGACTCTAGACCTGCAGATGAAATCTATGTAAACATAAAGAAAAATAAAAAATTAATTAAAGATTTTAATTGGTTAAAGCATGGGAGAATACATAATCAAACTGCACTTATTGTTTCAGGTGGTTCTAGTACAGACTTTACATTATTAAAACAGAGAGCTAGAGATACTAATACAAAAGTATTCTGTGTTAAACATAGCTATCCTAAATTATTAGAGAATGGTATAAGTCCTTTCATATGTTCTATACTTGACCCTAGACCTATTACAGGTAGAAGCACACATGGAGTCATAAGAAAAGATTTATTTAAAACTATTAATAAGGATACACTATTTCTTATTGCTTCAATGACTGACCCTTCAGTTACTAAATACTTAATGAAGAAGGGTGCAAATATAAAAGGTTGGTCTGCCTACTCTGAAGCATTAAGAGATACAAGTATTACAGACAAACTTCAGATTGCTAAAGGAACAGGCATAGAAGAAGGAGAAACCTTAGTATCAGGTGGTACTTGTGCAGCAATGAGAACAATATCTATTGCACATATACTTGGCTTTAGAAACTTTGAATTGTTTGGTTTTGATTGTTCAGTACCTGAAGTAACTGATGATATGAAAAAAGAAGTAACACTAGATAAACCTAAATACTTTAAGGTTGAAACTAATGGACACTATTTTTGGACTACAGGTGAGTTACTTGCAATGGCACAGGATTGTGAAAAGCTTTTTGCTAGTAAAGATATGGACATTGCTCTTACAATACATGGAAAGAATACACTAGTTTCTGAATGTTGGAAGGACTCTCATAAGGCGAATGAAAAGTATTACTATGAAATGATTAGTAATGCAGCTTAAAGAAAAGCAAGAGAAGTTTTGTCAAAATTATGTCCTGCATAAAAACGCAACAAGAGCTGCAAAAGATGCAGGATATAGTGACATATCTGCACACAACACAGGTTCAAGATTACTTCAAGACCCTGCAGTACAGGAGAGACTAGAAGAACTTGCCATCAATATGACAACAAGCATTGATGTTGTAGATGAAATAGAAAAACAATATGATGTAGCAAGAACTCAAGGACAGACAACCTCTGCACTCAAGGCATTAGAATTACTCTCTAGAATTAGAGGTAATAATATAGATGTTGATGAGATAACTACAGAGTCCTTAGAACAGGACATTGTAAAGGGTATGGAAGTTATTGGATTAGAAAAAGTCTTAGAGCTTATGGCACAGGCTTTTCCTGAAGAGATAGAAGATGAGGAAGATGAATCACTTCTTACCACTGAAGAATTTGAACGCCCATCTGATTCCCAATGATGCAGCGACTGCTCCCATAAAACTCCACTGATACCATTCAGGTGCTTTGTTTATATATTCCCATCCTTTGAGAACATAGTCTTGTATATTAGGGATGAAGCTTCCAATGAAAGGTAGGGTAATGATGACAAGTACATATTCATCTTTCCAGCTATATCTTGTTTGTCGTAATGCTTCAAGGTCATAATCTTGGTCTGACTGTGCTGCTTTTTCGATTCTATTAATTTCTGCATTAACTCTTGCCTGTTCAACCTTTGCTTTGTGTTCTGTCTTTACCTTCCTATTATCCATATAAGAAGATGCAAGACTTGTCACTCCACTAATAACTGCTCCCCACATTATACCCACTCTCCTGATTCCATTGCATTGGAAAGTCGCACTGCCCTGTTACCTACCTGATTCGCCCAACGAGAATCCAACATTTGAATCTTTGCTTCTTCAAAGTTTTCTTCATGTATAGCTTTCCACATTTTTTTAAACTTGTTTAATCTTGGCACACCCATATTAAATGCCATGTCAATAATTATTCTTTGTCTAATTTCGTCTAATTCTACCACACAAGGATGAGCTTCGCAAACTTCCTTCTCAACTATTTCTATATCATTCTTTGCAAGGTAGTATGCCTGTTCCTTAGTAATTCCCCACTCAAATATATCTGATAAGTCTTTACCTATATGACCTAGTTCTGCTTCAGACAATCCCCTATGCTTTAAATTTCTTCCAATACCTATTGTATCTATCCCTAAACTATCTTCGTAAGGTAGTAACTCTAGACCTTCGTGTAAAACTAATTGGTCTAGTAACTCTGTCATATTATATTTCACTAAATCATACCTCCTGCAAAGAGTTCTAATCCTGACATACTTTCTTGAACCTTACCTGTCATAAGATTTATAACCTTACCATTAGGTAGTATTAAAAACTTTTTATCTTTAGAAAGCTTTGCACCTGTAGGACTTGTAGTTGTACCTACTAAATCTGACATATACTCATTAACATCTCCTAAACTTTTTAAAGATTTAGTTGCAGTACCCATACCTCTTGTGTAGTAATCTATCTGCTCTTGACTAAGTGGTAAGTCTTCTTCTTTCTTTTTTTCTTCTACAATTTTCTTTATCATTTCAGAAGAGTCATCTCCATTATCTCCACTACCACCTACCATATCATCAAAGCCTTTACCATATCCTGTATAGGTATTTACAGGACCTAATAATCCTAACAATCCGGGTGCTTTTGTTGAAGCTCTTACACCTGTTATGTTTCCTTTTTTATCAAATTCAAAACTTCTAACCTTACCTTTATCTAGTAAGCTAGATATTTTTTTTCCTAAAAATCCTTTTAGTTGAGGATTATTTTTTATTGCATCTTCAATACTTTTACCATATGATGCACCATATCCTGAAAATTGACCTTCATCGTTTACTGAGTAATCACCACCTCTTGCAGAATCTTCATCATCTTTTTCATTAAAACCACCACCTGAAAAAGTTGTTCCTTCATCTCCTGAATATTGTCCTGAATCATCTACACTATAATCAGATACATCATCATCTTCACTAAACCCATCATCTGAACCTGTAAATAAACTAACAATACCACCCTCTGCCTTAGAACGACTGCCTATTGCAGGACTACTTTCAAACATAATAGACAAAGCTTCAGTCTCAGGACCTGTAAATCCTGTCTCTATATCAGTCTCACCTTTCATACCTAGTAAACTAAGTAGTTGACTTCTTTGATTTAGGTATTTATCAACACCATATTTCTTAGCCAACATACTTTCTAGTTGTTTTTGGGAAAGTTTTGTTAAATCTTTTTTACTCATCTCTTAACTTAGCTCCTGTTATTTGTGATTGAACTTGGCTTAGTGCATTTATAAGTTCAGGTGGAAATTTTTTATCTTGTAATATTGTCATAATCATAGGAGTATTTAATACATTATCAGGCATAAAAAATCCTGTACCATCTTCGCCATCTTGTAATGCATATAATACAGAGTCATCTATTTTTTTTCTACCCATCCCTGTATTAGCTTCTATTATTTTTTCTATACCAAATCTTTTTTTAACAACATTTCTTCCTTGCTTTGAATAGTACTGTATATTTTTAATTGTATTTAATCTGTCAGAAAATTGTCTCCTTAATTTCTTTTTTTCTAGTTGAGAATCTAAATACATATCTACTATATTATCTATGTCAGCTTGTGTGTATACTTTAGAATCATATCCTCTTAAATCATTTATAAATGTTTTAATAGGTTGAC
>VMHT01003636.1_pt1 | contig 11320 bp, 23 predicted proteins | sample 4693611 | NCBI WGS metagenome assembly VMHT01 (sample SAMN12280063, study PRJNA550983) | marine metagenome | isolation source: seawater sampled from same location over 5 years 0.02-0.2 micron viral filtrate | place: USA: collected off the coast of southern California halfway between the port... ... | reverse complement strand
TGGATCGGTCGGTCTGAGACATACACTGCATAGACGAACAAGGAAAGCCCCACATGAGAAAACACTCATCCATGAAGGCCCGGACCCACCCATCATTCTCATACAAATCACCGATCATCCCTCTTGGTAAGGTTCTTTTCTTCATGGTTGAACCGGCCTCGCCGGTTCGCGCGAGCTAGGGTACAGCAGATCGTCGACCAGAGGATCTTCCTTTTCGATGTACCGGCCGGCGACCTTGTTGGTGCATGTATTCCACACGGGGTTAAGCGCCATGGGGTCTCGGAGACGACGCTCGAGCAGCCCCACTCGAGACGTCTTTTCACGATCCCTGTCTCCGCAATCGATCGGGATAACGGCGACGGAAAGGTTCTCCAGGCAATAGTCCGAAGCGGACTCGAGGTCGGGTACGTCTTTCTTCCACGCCATGGCTCGAGTGGACAGGGTATTAAACCAGCATTCTTCACGGCTTTCCAGGTGGGCAGGTATACGCTCGAGAAAGCTACGGCTAGTGCATTTACCCACGTACATCACTACGGGAAGGACACCCTCGGTCCGATAGAAGATGTAGAGGCCGTTGCTAGGCAACCCCTCATTATGGACGGCAAGGTCTCGGAGCGTGATTCTATTAAGAGGGACACCCCACCGGCCTTGCCGGCGCGCGCTATGCCCAGAAACCCAATCATAAAACAGCCGGGCAGCATCTCCAACAGATGATCCCCTAAAGCATTCTACATCAAAAACTATGTTACCACTCATAATGCTCTCCACAATGTCACAGAAGCCAAGCCTCCGTTGCTATAGTTAAACCTAGAACTACTTTTTATTCTTTCCGCATACAGGACAAACGCTCGTTCGGCACGAGAGTTCCTCCGTGACCTCACGTCGCGGTTGTTTCTGCCTGTTCTTCTTGGAAATCTTCTCCAATTCTCGAATCCACTCTTTCCAAAAAACGCCAAGCTTGTGGATCAACCCAACACGGTCGACCCCGAAATAAGACTTCACGGACAATCTTACGCGACCTCTTTTTATCGCGGTACCGATAGATCCAACGATGTCCCAAATAGACAATGACATCATCACCGCCGGGCTTATAACCCCCTTCGGAGAACCAAGCCATCCATTTGTGCGCAACAAGGGCTCTTTCCGGCGGGTTAGGGCCGAACCCTTCGAGTTGGCTTCGCATGCCTCGCCCCAATTCGATGTCTCGGAGGTAGATATTCTCGACTCCTTGGAGGATGTCACCGGGGACGGCATCTTTAGCCCTCATCTCCAACACCGCCTTCTTCGGATGCTAGACCACCTTCGATGACAGTAAGCTTACTACGCATCTCATTTGTCTCTACCTTATCGATAGCGTCCATGATGGCGTCTTTCATAGCCTCTTCGTAGTCAATAAACTCCGCCATCCAGTCTTCGCGATCTAGGGCGTACATCACAAAGCTTAGCAGACCACAAGCATCGGTCCAGTCTTGAACTTTCTCCGGGTCAGCGGTCAGATCAGGTGGCTCGGACATGGCCACTCGAGCCATACCACCCGTAAACACGATGCCCGAATGGCACTCAGACAGGTCACCCAGCCCTTTCGCTAAACCAATCTCACCGTCACTACCTGTTACAAAACCAATCATTCGATACTCCTTAGGCTTAATGTGCGCCTATGCAAAATTATATGTGCCATGCTGCAATTGTGCAAGCGCTAATGCATGAAACAGCCGACTCTCTGTCCAATACACAGAAACAGGGCTAGGCAGACCGCAAAAAGCTTAAGCTGCCAATGCCGGCGTAGTAGATCATGCACCGGTGCGCAATTCACGGGCCCGAAGTTCGAGCAAAAGGGTCAGAATCCGGTTCAGCCTCCCTCGATTAGCGTTAAGGGGGTTACCATCAGTACGAAACGGGGTAAGGGACGCCATGAGTGCGCGCACTTGCTCGTTCCTCGCAGCGCTGAACTCGGCCGGCGGGGTCACCCCAATCTCTGTCAGATTCCCAAACAGCTCAGCTTGGATATCTTCTGAGGACATGCGATGTAGCGTATCCTCGGGTCTGATAGGGTCTGGTCCGCCCTCGTTTAGCCTTTGTTCGTTCATTCGATCGGTCATAGTGATTCTCCTAAGTTTTCTAAGACCTTGACAAACATTGCGTCTGTCCATTTAATAAAATAAGCATGTCTAACAGTGGTCCATTTATAGCCTAGCTTGTAGGGACCGCCATTGCCCCCTTGTGCCATGTTCCGGAACTCGCCGATCATGCGATTATAGAGTTTAGGGTGATCTGTGCGGTAGCCCTTGATTCGGCGAGTCATCACACCGATTGGGTGATTTTGCGCTCGATTGGCCCCTATGCTCATATCACTCTTTGCTTTCTGGAGCGTTCTTGCCCCATGTCTCGTCTGTCTCGCCTACCTGACTGAGTAGCGTACCGAAGTCCCCATCGGCCCAACCTGCATAATAGGCTTCTCGGAGTGACCAAGGGCTCCATGGCTCGATCTGGCCGCAGTCCCCTCCGTTACGCATGCTTTTAACTGCGCCTAGCCATTCCCGATACATGTATGGGTCTTTTTCCTTGAGCTGCTTGCCATGCTCTGCCTTCTCTTGGATTTGATTCCAATTGGGCCGTTTCTCTCGGGTTGTTTGGTCATTCTCGTTGCCTATGATCACTAGTACATCTCCTCGTCGATGGTAAGGGTTGAAAGATTCCGAAAATTCTCGGAAGAAAATTTTTCAAAGTGGGGGGCCTTTCCGATTATAAGCTCGTCCGGAAAAGGGGTCGGTTGGCATGGCGATCCAAGGGATCGACTGATCAAGTGACAGCCGCTTGTGTTGACCTTGATTACCACGTTGTCTGAATCTGATAGTAATACAGCTAGTCGGCCTGTGTTTCCGAATTCACTGATGTAGTTTGCTTCTATGACAATGCCCGGTTCAGACAGTCCGTCAATTCGCACTAGATCGCCTTCAAAAAACCTACGTGTGTGCATTGCTCTTGCGCTCGATGCCTTCCGTTTTTGTAATGTTTTCAATAAGTTGCCGGCCTTCTTGGGCGTCTCTAACCGGGACCAGCATTCCGTTGCCGACGACGTATAGACCGTCGCTTCGCATCGCTAATCTCAGAGGGCCGCTCGTGTCGAACGACATACCGTCTGTGAATCGTAGATAGGACATAATGTTTCTCCTCACTGTGTGTGTTAAAGTAAAAGTTTTCTCAAAGTTCCCGCGAAGAAAAATGAGAAGAGACTTAGGCCAACCTCCTCCCTAGGGTCCCACTGAGTATGCGCAGAAGGCCCTCGCAGGGGGGGCTAAAAGCAGCTTTTTGAGGGGCTCTCTGGCGGCCCCCTTTTAAGGGCCCCCTGTGCTCCTAACCGCTTGATTTTGTTGGACTTTTTCTTTTGCCTGTACGTCTCTGCTCACACCTGCTCTCTGCCAAAGGGGCTGAAAACGAGCTTGAGATCCGGGCGACTGTGCTCTGTGATCTTGCCGTCGTCCCACTTCACTGTGACCCGCGGGTTCTGCTTCCCCCCGACTGCGATCACCTTGCCTTCGGGTCCCTCGTCATATCTGTCTTTTACGAGCCTGACTATCTCCATCACACGCATCTTCGTATCTCCCTTCTCTTCGGGTAACAGTACTCTAACCCTTTGATTTTGTTACACTTTTTTTAAACCGCGCCCCACTTTTTGTGAGGCGTGACTTTGGCTTAAGCATTGCGGCTTTCCTGAACGACAGCCACCACTCGGGTTCCGATCAACTTGTGGACCTTCTGGATGTTGGGCAGGTTACCCGACTGTGAGATCCCGTTCCAGAGCGCGATGAGCATCTCACCACCAAGCTCGTCAGCAAAAGCAGCCACTCGCTTTGCTTGCTTGTCGCTCCACTTGTTGTCCTTGCAATGCGTACCCAATCGCTCGATGACAGTGTTCTGCTCGGAAGCAGCCATGTCTTTCACTCGATCCTGCACTTCTTCCCATCGCTCGAGGACGTCTTCAGCAGTCACCACGAGCTCGTAACCCTTGACGAAGGTCGCGAGTGCGATCGCTGCCTCGGTACCCACGAAGCCTTGAGCCACAGCGTAGAAGCCGGGAGGGCAATCAGCACCAGCGATGCCGTCTTCCTTCGGGCTCCACCCCATGTGCGCCAGGGAGTCTGCCAGACGGTGCCAAGACGCCGGGTTAGGGCAGATCGTACCGGGCTCGACAGTAGCCACGTCAACTCGAAGGTGGTTAGGGTTCTGGCGGATGAAGTCGATGATGACCTCGTCTACCTTGCCCTCTGCCCAATCGATCCAGTCACCATGGGTAGGGTCCAGGTCAACAGTCCAGAACCGGCGAAGCAACGCAGGGTCCATGTCGTTAACGTCGTATTCCGCACCAGCGTTAACAGCGGCGAAGATACGAGTCTCAGGATGAAGCTTGTAAGGGTTGCCGTCCTTGTCGTTACCAAGCTCACGGTCGAGGACCAGCTGGAACGCAGATTGCTGAACGCCAGGCAGAGCACGGTTCATCTCGTCAAGCATGAGAACCACTGGCTCTTGGGTAGCTCGAACGAACCAGCTAGGCATACAGAACGTCATGACGCCTGTTTCCTTCATGCCCTCGATGTCAGGATAGCCACCAACGTCACCCTCACTCATCGTGGAGAGTCGAACGTCAATGAAGGGAAGGCCAATCTCGTCGGCTGCCGCACGTGCGAGGTGGGACTTACCGATACCCGTTGGACCGCGCATAAGGACAGCGATCTCAGCAGGAAGTTTAGCGGCTACGTTTTTGAAAGTTGCGATGTCCATGATTTCTCCTTGGCGAGGACGTTAAAAGTGATGAGTACCATCCCCATCTACATAACTAATATACCACACGCACCGGACTTTTGCACGCGTTTACACTTTTTCTTGCAACTTTTTTCGTAATTCGTTTCTCTCTGCCCATGATCGCTGGAGCTCCATGATCATCTCGTCTCTCTTGCGGTCGAAGTAGTAAGTAAGGAGCCAGATCAAGGCTGATCCGCTCATGATGCCGATGCTGAGTGCACCGACGATCTCCCAAAATGATACGCAGTCGACGCATTCCATGCCTCTAACCCCTTGATTTTGTTACACTTTTTCTCGATAAGTGAGAGGGGCGTAGCCGAGTCAGCCGGACTGTTACTGCGGCTAGCACCCTCCAGGGTTCGTTATTCGTCAGCTGCCCGCAACTTCTTCGTTGGCACTCGCCACACGTCTGTTCCGAACATGACTGCTGACATTTGGGAAGTTGGGGGGTCGATCAGGATGCCAATGGTGCCTTTGGGTAGAGTCTTCTCAAATACCCACTGCCCTTCGTGGGCCACTTTCGCGTCATTGATCAATTTCACCATTTGCCCCGGCTGGAGCGCGAACTTCATTTCTGCTTTACGGACCTCCTTGACGCTTTTTCTCGCGTTGCGTCCCTCCTCCGTAGTGTTCCAACTGATCGCAGACCGTTTCCCGATTCCGGCCTGTATAGTGGTGCGCAGTTCTCTTGCCGCTTTTTTCGCCTGGCGACGCGCATTCCGACGATCGTTGAAGTCATCGTACAGTTTTTCTAGTTCGCGCTCCAGCGCTTCTGTGTCGACCCCCCGTTCCCTTAGTTCTTGGATTTCTGCATGTTTGCTATCGATTTCTTCTTGTCGCTTGACTCTCGCTTGGAGTCGAGCTGATTGGATTTGTTCACGTGATAATTTGGCCATGCGTATCCTCCGTAACCAGACACATAAATCATACCATACCACACGTCAACTTGCACTTTAAACACCTAAAAAGTTTTGGTTACTGGCGACGTCGAGTCCCGTCCCGTTCACCTGAGCGTCGCACATAACTTTGAAAAATTCTTTTTTTCTCACGCCCTTTTCCTATATCATAGTTGGGAGCACTCTCAGGTGCACAGCCCGCGGGTTCGTGTGACTCGCCACTCGCCTTTGGACAACGTTTCGTCAATGCATCAGTAGCCACACGATCGCCGCAGTTGTTGATACTGAAACGACAAAAATGACTACGTCTAACCAATGTAGACCGGGATCTCGACCCCCGCGTTGCGGCCAAGTCGGCCTTTGCGGCATCTTCAATCCCATGCGTTAACCTCCACGTGTTTATAGTGTAGACATCGCGGGCCTGTTGTACAAGCATTTTGCAAAAAAATAATTTGCTGCCGTCCCCGCCGAGATTTGGTTTTGCGCGCCCTCGAGTGAATTTTTTTTATTTTTTCCTGTACATTTTCTCCGTTGCTGTAACCCCTTGATTTCCTTACACTTTTTCTTGCTCTTTTTTCCTGTACATTTGCTGCCCCACGTGCACTACCCATCTTTTGGGGTAGAAAGTGTAAAAAGGGGGTCAAAAAGTGTAAACAAGTGTAAGAGCGTGGTATAAGTCAGACGAACTACAACTGAGCTCGTTTGTTACCCCGTCAGAGATAGCAGCACAGTCAACGATCAGAGGTACGGCTCTCTACGAAGACTAGCTGTGGCCGTGTGACCACTGTCTACAAACGACAACGCAGATTTAGCGCTTTTCAAAGTACATTGGTGTGATAGGGATCTGAGAAGAGACAGGGAACAGGGCTGAGATGTGGTATTATACCTCGCTCTTACCCTCTCTATAGAGCTGAAGTAGTAGACTTAAGAGTAGTAGTCTTTCGCCCTTGTTCTCTCTATAGTCTTTCTCTCTTAGTAGCTTTTATTATTAGTTGCGTGCGAGTTGAGGTAGCGGTTCTCGCCAGGATTTGTCGAAGACAATGCATTGTGTCTCATACGGAAACTGGACTCGGTACTCTTCCAGTGCGACCCAGACCGCCTTTGTGGGAGAGTAGCCGACGAATCTTCCGAGCCTTTCGCCTTGGAGCACCCATTCCCCTCGCTTTGGTGATGTCCTGTGAGAGTTGCGTCGCTTGTTGACAGAGAGGGGTACTAGACGGAGCTGGTCGTAAGTCATCTCGTACTTGAGCTTTTTCTTTGCCTTGCGCCCCTTGACTCCCGGGTATGTCGCCTGGATGTCGTATAAGCTCATCTTACTCGTCGTCGTCTTTGAAGTACTCATCTAATTTTCTCACAGCCCAGTGTGCCATCATGATCAGACCGGTAAACAGTCCCATGATGATAAATACTTTCACACCCACATATTCCATTATCGACCGATCCATTTCGCGTCAGTGCGTGATCCCACGTATTGATAAGCTCCTTTGTTGTAGAGCGGAGCTGAACACTTCTTCTTGTGTTCGATTGACCTCTGTGCGTCTTTGTCACCACATGATAGGCATGTGACATATCCAAGTTGTTTCCGCTTTGGATGATACTCTTCTCCGCACTCTAGACACTGTGGCCACTGGGAATCGCTGTACTCAATCATGTGTGTCTCCTATCGACAAAGAGGTTGTTTGGCAAAAAGCATGGTGCACTCTGTAGCTTCCCATCCGGTCTTTTCGATGAACTTCTTTTTTGCTTGCTTCGAGTCCATCCCTTCAGACAGCCCAATGACTCTATATGCTTTTGTTTCAAAGTTGTATTCCATAATAGTGAAGTCAATCATGATTAGTCCTTTTTGTTTAGTTTTGATGGGAATCGACCTTGATTTCCCATGCCATCATAATCGATGACGTCAGTTGAGGTAACGTTGCTCCTATCCTCTTTCTCTTCAGCCTCTGCTTTTTGTTTCGCTATGTCTTCGATGCGAAGCTCAAGGATACTGATCTCTTTAATCAAGCTGGCATATCCTCTCAGATTTCCATTGCGCTGACAGTCTACTGCAAGTCGATATTTCTTGTCACGCTCTTTGATTAACTTTTGTGTAGGATCTGATGTGAACAGTCCTTTAAGAAAACTAAACATTTTTCACCTCGTTTGCTTTGCTGATTGCCCACAGACAGAAAAAGAAAGTAGGCCAGTACAATATAGCCATCGTTTTACTAATGATTGGGTATAACATTGGATCACTCATTTATTTTGCTCCTTACTCTAGTGACATTGTCTGTGCTTCGTCCATTGAATTGATGATGTTGATCACCTTATCCATGCCTAAGTCAGACGGCTTTCTGATAATCATTTCAAGCTTAAGTGTGCTTTTGTTCGGCATGCTGGCGTTTAGAGAAACTACTTTTACTTTAAACTCGCGCAGCATTTCTCTCGTTTCGTTAACAATACCTGGACGATCTTTCATTGTTACTTTTAAAGTATGAGTCTTGTACGTGGTAAGCAGGAGCTCTTCAAGGTAATTGATCACAGTTAGAATCATGAGAACCAACAAGGCAGTGAAGATTGCGATGTTGTAATATTGACTTCCGCATGCGATTCCAACGATAGCTGTAGTCCAGAGAGAGCTCGCTGTCGTTAACCCCTTAACAGTTACACCCATCTTCATGATCGCACCAGCTCCTAAGAAGCCGACACCACTGACAACTTGTGCCACGATTCGTCCTGGATCTGAAGGTATACTTGGATGTGATAGAAACTGAGAGTATGAGATTGACAGTATCGCAGCCAATGAAGCACCTACTGCCAGAATCATGTGTGTCCGAAGTCCTGCAGGTTGGCCGTGTATCTCACGCTCTAGACCAATAAGAGATCCAAGCGCAGCAGCCATCAGTATTCCCATGAAATCGTCAGTGATCATACAATAATTCTATCTTGCGCTTAATGTTTGTACAAAATGGCTCCGACACCTGGACTCGAACCAGGGACCCAGCGGTTAACAGCCGCTTGCTCTACCAACTGAGCTATGTCGGATTATTGTGGTGGGCCGTCCGAGACTCGAACTCGGAACCTGCGGATTAAAAGTCCGATGCTCTACCGGTTGAGCTAACGGCCCTTGAACGTATACTTGATGTATGACTTAATGACTGAACCATATACGACAGCACATGCCATTGTCATTAAAACTAAGCTTCCTGCTATTTGTTCGATTCGTTCACGACGTTTGGACCACTTCATAGGGTCTCCAAAAGAAAGGGGTTGAGGCACCTATAAACCCGTGCCTCCCTGCGGCTTAACAGATTTACTCTGCGTCAGCAGCCTCTTCGCCTGCGTCTTCAGCTTCCTCTGCCTCTTCGCCGGCCGCACCGGCATCACCAGCAGCTTCTTCCTCAGCAGCTTCTTCACCTGCTTCAGCCTCACTACCAGAATCTGCTTCCTCACCGGAATCAGCACCACCAGCTTCCTCGCCAGCGTCGCCACCTTGTGCCTCAGAACTTGCCTCTGGACACTCAGCACACTCTACGCAATCGTCATCCTCTCCGCATCCTGCGAAAGCCAATGCGAATACGCACAAAATTGTCATTAAATACTTCATGTTTAACCTCCTATAGTTGACAAAAAAAAGAGGCACCTGTAAACCCGTGCCTCCCTGCGGTTTGTTTCACAAATTGTGAAAGCTGTTACTCTACTTCTTCTGTACGAAGTTGTAAAGTTTTTCTGCTTCAGTAATTACTTCTTCAGTCGTAAATGATGGAATTGCATTACGAGTGCCTTCCGGCTTCATATGCTCATTCTCAAATGCACGCTGAACACGCTCCTGGCAAATTCCCATTGCCATTCCTAGCAAATCACTTCGCAGTTCGTAACCGCTTTTACTCTTGTCACCCATTTTATTCTCCTTTGTGTGTGTGTGTTAATGGGTAAGGCACCTGTTGGAACTATTCCTGCCCGTGCCTTCCTGCGGCCTGACTTAGTCTACTGGACGTCTAAAAGCTCAATATTGAAATTAAGATTCTTGCCTGCCAGCGGGTGATTCAAGTCAAGTTTTACAACTGCCTCTTCCTTTGACACAATCCGAGCTTGGAACTGATGTCCATCTTCTCGTTGTCCGGTTACGAATGCACCGGGTGTGAAGTCAAAGTCTTCGGGAAACATATCCGTTGTAACTTCTTGAATAGCATCCGGGTTCGGAGCTCCGTACGCTTGATCTGCTTCAATGTGTACATCACGGGTTTCACCCACCTCCATTGACTTAACAGCTGATTCGAATCCGGGAATTACTTGCCCGGTTCCCAACTGGAATTCCAGAGGTGTATTACGTGAACGTGAGTTATCAAACTCTGATCCGTCATCGAGAGTGCCGATATAGTGGATGCTTACTCGCTGTCCGTTTTCCATCTTATCTTCTACCTTTTCAGTTTTTGCCTTAAGCGACTTATCAAATGTAGATCTCTTCTATAAGATGTACATTAATAAAAGGATCGGGCTATTTGCCCGATCCTCCTGGGACTTTCAACAGTTGCTTTAGTCGTTGACGATGTCGGTCGTCTTAACAAGCGAGCTGTTGAGGAAACTCTGAAGAGCCTGTGCTTCCTTGATTGACATGCTGATGGTCGTCGTACCCACTGCATACTTCTGACCCTCGTAAGGACGCGTGCTGATGGTCAGCATGTTACTACCAGCCTTGTGTGAGGTAGTGTTTCGGTATACGCCGAAGTCAAATCGTTGGGTGCTCTTCTCGTTGAAATAGTTTCCGTTATTACTCATGTATCTTTTCTCCTTTGTTGTTTTAGATACCGTTCCTTTGAACGTGATTTAATAGTACGCCGCGCGCCTATGTTTTACAAGTTTCTTTTTAACTTTTTATTCTTTTTTTTGCTGCCACCAGTGAGGAGTGGGTCCCTTGTTCCACTTTGCCATATAAGCTTTGTGCTGATGATAGTAGTTTCTGTAAGCTGCAACTGGGTCGTTAGGGACTTTGCACTCTTCAGGCATACATTGAGGATGCTCTGTTAGCACTGACTTTTCTATTCCATGGGGCACTTTTGAAGACAACCAATCATATACCACTTCTGACTTGTGATGCTTTTTATAGCGCTCTGTATATTCGTCTAAGAGTGACCTCATAAGACTAACGTGCCACTCGTAATTACCTGTATTTTCGCTAGTCCAAATTGTGCATGGATGTCGAGTATGCGTAAGTGTCCAAGGCGGAATGAGGCCAGGATCAGCATTGTCGATTGCGTAGGCTTTCGCTTCGCGGACTCTCTTAAAGTCACCAAGATCTTTATTGACAGACCTTAATGCACCAATCCAATGAGCAACGCAAAGCATCTGACCAGCTTCTAGAATCATCTTGACGCAGTGTTTGTCACAGTGATACTTAGCTGCCAGAATCGGGTCTTTGTCCAGTACAAATATGTTCATGTGATTTAATCAGCCTCCTTAGAAACTGTTCCCTACAGTTCTTACTCTTAAGCTGATTATATTCTACTGTGGGAAGTGAAGTTGTTTTATGCATCGATCCTTTTATAGTCCTGCCGAGATTTTTAACACCCACGCTGATCCCACATGTTGGAGATCTCGAGATGCCAATAAAGCCTACAGCCGCTGGGTGTGCAGCTTGGATTTCA
>VMHT01020189.1_pt1 | contig 11321 bp, 6 predicted proteins | sample 4693611 | NCBI WGS metagenome assembly VMHT01 (sample SAMN12280063, study PRJNA550983) | marine metagenome | isolation source: seawater sampled from same location over 5 years 0.02-0.2 micron viral filtrate | place: USA: collected off the coast of southern California halfway between the port... ... | reverse complement strand
TTGTATTAAATACACTTTTAAATGAGGTATTTAAAGATAATCATTATAACTTACCCGACGATAAAAGGGTATCAGCTTATTTATTAACCGTAAAAACCATAGATAACAAGTTGGGCTATTGGACTTTGGGAACTTATCCAGGGTATGATGGTAGTTCTTTCTCACCTTCTCCCAATGCAATCCCAATGACTGCTATGGTAACTAATGAGGATAGAAGCATTATCTATGTGGCAACCGGAGGAGTAAGTGCATCAGCAAGTTTAACAACAGCGAGTGCCCAAGCAAATCCACCGGAATTGTGGCAATACAATATTGATGAAGATCAGTGGACGTACCTAGCAACCACAGGAACCAGTAACGTCCATAGATATGCTCCTATCCAAGATTTATGGTTTAATCCTACAACTCAAATGCTATATGGAGTTATATGGAAAGACTATGGTGATACTAAAACAGATTTAGAGGATAAAGCTAATAAAGTTAATTGGCATTGTCCTGAAGCAATGATATTTAAATGGAATCCGAATGGGGATTCTGGGTACATAAATGATGGCTCTCATGGTACAAGTATAGGTAATGTATGGCCAGGGGAATGGGATTTTAGAGTAATGTTCCCTGATGAGGGTAATGTTTATGTAGGACCTGATAGAGATACCTCTACTCAAAAATCTTCAGGAGATTATTCAGTTAAATTTTCAAATAATGAAACTCATAAGGTTAGTAAATCTAGGGCTTCAGTTGGTAATTTTACTTCTTATAGATATATCAATTTACCTTTTGGGCCCGCGGGTCAACAGGGTTTTTCTAATACACATGAGGCAAGAAGAGCTACACACTGGATGCACCCTCAAGTTGCTGGATTTAAAGATAGTCAAAGGCCCGCTAATGATTTGTTCGGGAATACTGTTGAATTAGTCCCAACTACTGCAACCAATGGAGTATCAGCTTGGACTAGTGCTAGTGGGTCTACACCTCCGTCAGGTTGGACTAAATATGGTAGTGCAACATTTTCAGTAGCAGGTGGCAATCTAACTGTTGCAACATCTTCCGATTCTGATGGTCTTGGCTTTAATATAACCGCTCCCTTAGATAATATGACAGTTTATAAAGTGGGTATCCACGGTACTAATTTCAAAATGAATGTTAGTAATTCAGCTGGTGCACCTACTGATTCTAAAGTTTGGGGACCCTATGGGATGTCTAATTCTCAAGGTTATTCAGGTAGTCACATGGGATCAGGAGATTATTACTTTTCTGCTTTAACTACCAATGCTATACCTGGGTTGCCTAACTTAGATGATATGAATTTATTTTTTACAGCAGAAAACCATAGCTCAGATTTAGTTTTAAATAATGTAACCTTAGCAATAGCTCATCATTGGGATAATTGGCATAATTTAAACCGTCAAGCGGGGGAAAACATTCCATTAACTCATTATAGTAAAGTACTTGCTGGTACTTCAATAAAACGCCCAACTCATCAATATAAAGGGGAAAAAGCTGGACCTCAAAGTGATACTTCCGCTAGAACATGGTCAACTCATGCAGGGCCTTGGCAATGGTTTTATGATATGTATGATGATAGCGGTCAAACTTATAGAGATTATGTACATGATACTTATGAGGGTAGAACAGATTATTTAAATGGGGCAGTTCCAGTAAACGTTGATGGTACTCCTGCTACTGAAGATATTGATAAAAGGCAACCTTCTCCTTTTGAAATTACACACCGTGATTCAGATTTAGGAACACCAGCATTAGATTGGGATGGCCAATTAAACGAAGAAATAGTAATGGAATTTAATGCTATTGCTCAAGATAGAAGGAATATGGCTCAAATAGGTTCAGCAGGTGCCCCTCCTATATATGGACCAAATGATTTAGAAGATGGTATTCAACCCGATAATTCTATAAGATTACAAGTTGGAAGTAGAAATATAAGACCTAACGCAAGTATTACAACGGGTAATAATAATGGATTTAGTCCAAGCTTTTGGGCTAACGAAGGTAACATAGTTGATCTTGGTCCGATTATAGAACAGACATCTACAGAGCCCAAAGGATTTGGTCAAACTAATCAAGGTTATGATGGCGGTATTGTTCATTTGAATTCTTCGGAATCAATTATGCAAAAGGGTAACCAAGGTTCAGGTTATGCTTCTGTAGTAGTTCAAGGATTAGGAGAAAGAGCACATAGAACAGGTAGTGATTTTGAAATACACGGGGCAGTAAGATATACTAATGGTCAAAAGGGTTCTATAGTATTTTGCCCAGAAGCTGATGAAGGAAAAGGCGTTATAGTATTTCAAAGATTTAATGGTACAGCACCTCATGATGATAAATCATTTAGGTGGGATCCTGATGCTACATCAGGCCAAGAAGGTTATTGGGCACTGGGGTGGAGATATTACAGATGTACTGATGGAGTACAGGGTGGATTAAGTGGGATGCCAGCAACATCAGAAACAGTTAGTGCAGTAAGTCCTCATACTTATACTTCTATTCCAACTTATACTACTGCTGGATGTAATGGCGAAGGCGGTAACATATTCTTTGCTACTCATGATAGTCGGGCTCACAGTCCTCTTTATGATGGTACAAATAGTAATGTAATAAGAAATGATAGTTACCTATATAGAGTTGCTTTAGGTACGGGCGCTTGGAGTGCTTCAGTATCCTCAACAAAAATTTATGATTCATCAAGTGATACTTCTATATATAATACGTCAATGAATGGGTCAGATGATAGTGCTAGGTTTGCAAACTATGCTGCAGGTTCGGCTAGTAATTACCATAGAAAATTTACTGAATTACATTATAATTCAGATCTTAGTACTAATGCTGATGGTACAAACGGTTTATTTGGAGCATGCTTTAGGAAAGATAGTATATTAGCTGAATTTGGAGTTGGCTCAACTCCTTATACGCCTTGTCACGAGGTTTTTGCATGGCAAGGAACCAGTAACCGTTTAACTATTGTTGACCACGATATCCAGAATGGGACCTCTTATGATTCCGTAGGATTCTATGGGTTTACAAACACTAAAGGGAAAATTGCCTCAGATAAATTAAATATTGGTACTAAAAGTGGTATATTTTATATGAGGCTTCAAAAGGCAACAGTTGCCCCTTCCGTTAGAGACCTTGTAGGAGTAGGATTAAAAGTTAATTATTTATATGCCCCCTCTAGTGGAACTATTAATGCAGGTAACTTTTTTGATGATAAGAATGTTGCCTTAACTAAAAAATTAAAAGCAAATGAAGGTATGCTAGGTAACGGTCAAATAGTAACCGGCTTAGTAGATAAAGGAACTGAAAGTGAAAGAGAAGCTTTATTCACCTCCTTTGATGATTATAGAAGTTGGTATACTACTTCACAGCAGGCTAAAAAGAAATTTGCTTTTGGTTCAGGTAAAGACTTTTTCAAGATTGATGATAAAGCAGTAGATCCAAGATTTCAATTATTAGATTTTACAAACCTAACAGGCTTTGATGCTATTTCCAAGTTAGCCCAAGCTAATAACATGGCATTTGGCTTTGATGTAGAAAAATTCTTTTTAATTGATAGGAATTCTACATCAAATACTCACACCTTAGATGCTAGGGATGGTGAGATTATTGACATTAAAAAATCAATGGATAATGATATAAGAAATGTTATATCGATTCAGGCTTTTAGACAACAAGTTCAAGATGTAGAATGGGAAGTAACTCACGTAGGTGGAGATGAGGTATTAGCAGATGAACAAATTTATAATGGAGAGTTTACAGTTACACCTAAGACTCATAGGGAAGCTTCAGTAAACCTTATCTGTACACGACAGGGAAGATTAATTAGGGATGGTTTAGATAACGCTACTGCTAATGCAGTAGATGCTATTACAAACGTAGGTGAAAGATTTACACCTTTATTTAAATGGAGAACACACGCTCCTACTAAACAGGTAGTACTAATGAAACCTATGTTATCTACTGCTACTGACTTATTTGTCAACACAACATTTGCGAACGGAAATGCACCGGTTACAACAGGAGAAATTGTAATATTTACAAATCAAGACACTTTTGAACAAGTAGGTAGAGTAATAACTGCAGTAGATACAGTAACAAATAAGATTACTATTGAAGATAATGTAGGGGCGGTAGTGGAATCAGGTACCCCTTTAAATATTGTTAGGTCTCATACAGGGGCAGATTTAACCACCTCTGGAAAAACCTCAACTTCAAGTTATGGTACTAAGTATTCGGATGAGGGAGTAACAGTAGTAACAGGTGTTTGTAATGTTGACACAGATACTACTGATAATCAATTACACGGGGTTTGTTCAGCGGGTAACTATGGGCATTATACCGATAGAAGCAGTTGTACGGGAGCAGGCCATACATGGACACCAGTAACCCGTTTAACTGTAAACAATATTAGACCTTTTGCAGATGCTAGGATTACACCTTATACACCCGAAAGTTATAAGCATTACCAATTTATAGTTACCACAGCTTCATCTAGTCAAATGCAATCTATGCCTTTACCTAATGGTCAAAAAGATGATGAATTTGCTACGGGGACAACAGGCGCTGATACAGAAATATATAGTAATAGACCTTTAGCCTGGGTAAAAGCAGTTGATACTAATAATGGCTATATTTATTTAAATGGAACTTATCCAGCCTTTACTTCGGGGGATGTTTTAAATGCACATTACGCTTTACCTCCCGCTACTATGATATTGCAAACAGATGACGGAGCAGTACAACCTCCACCATACTCTTCAGTTCAATCTGATTTACCTGAAGGATTAGGAACATGGTCTTGGAAATGTGATAGTGATTCAGACAAGTTTAATTTAAAGGATATAATCAACTTTAAGTTTCAGGGTATAAAATTAGTTAAAGATGGTGGCTCTATTTACACAGTTGCAGATGCTGCTTCTATTGCTAAATATGGCCAAAGAACTTGGAACTTCCCCGATAATAGATTTATTACACATGAAAGAGTTGAATATTGGGCTCAAACATTCTTAACCGAATTTGGTGATCCTAAATACGCTATTACAGCTACTGTACCTTTTGATCCTACGCTAACGTTTACAACACCAGCCGGGAACTTATTAAGGAAAATAACCATAATAGATGAGATTATGTTCCCTGGTATTGCTGGCTTTTCAGTAAGTGGCTATTTAAAGGAAACAACCTTAAATGTAAAGAATTTACAAATGATATTAAAATTTAGAACGGAGGAGAAATACTAATGAGAGTATCGCACTGGACAGATTTTGCCCCTGCTTCATCTCAGATAGATAATATGTATGGTGGAGTAAAGGGCACACCAGAATTGGGATATACAGAATTTAATACAAGAGGTAGAACATTTGCCTCTATTGCTTATAGATTATCAGTTGCCCCAGAACATAATGGTTATCACCATTTTTTAGCTATGTATACTTCCTTACAGGGAGTAGCTTATGAAAATGGTTGTGTTAAAAAAGATTGTAGAACGGGCTTCCATCATATCTGTTTGAATTTTTCTATACCAACTCCTCAAGCAGCAATTACACAAACTAACTCAGGTCCTCAACCACCCGATGATTATAGTGTTACTGCAGCCCAATGGAGAGAAACCAGTTATAGAACTACTTTCCTATACGGAGGGGAAATTCAAGCCAATGATGATACTAACGGAAAGAGCTCAGACAATCCCAGTGGGGCTACTTTTGCATACAGTTTAAATTCTGCATACACCACTAATACAGCCGGGACACCAGGGCCAACTAACGGTATGGTTATGACGGGTAGGGTTCAAGACCTTTTTGTATTAAGACCAAGTTTAGTACACCCAACAAATGCAAATAGCAGAATTGATTTATGGAACGTAGGAGCATATCAATCTAATACTACAGGCGGTCAACAGATGTTCTTTACAGGGATACCAGTTGCACACCCAAGATTTGCTTTAAATTCTTATACTACTAATCCTGTTGGATTTCAATTAGGGGCAGGAACTACTACCTGGTCTGGAAATCCTGGTAACTTTAGTATGGATGTAGGCGGTAATGACCAAGTTCAATATAAGACTAAATCTATTAACCTTAACTTTGGATCTGGTAACACTGTAATAACCAGTTCAGGTAATATCGGGGATTCAGACCTTTTTGTTGCGGCATCAACATCTGGCTACCCTGCTAATGGCGATACCACAGTCTTTCCTGAAACCGTTGCTCATACTACGGGTACTTTATATATGAAGTTTAGACTTATAGGTGGACATTTAAATGAATCAGGGACCGTAACTATTACTCTTACAAACAATAGTGTCTCAACTACGTTTGCTATTTCAGTAAGCATAGGGGAATAGTTCATTGGTACTAGGATATTTATTTATTAGATTAGGATATACTTAAAAGATTTTACACGACCTCCTTCCCAAACCCGTGTATCACCAAAAAAGCCCCAACTTAATTGCTGGGGCTTTTTTTATGTTTGTATGAGAAATTAGTCTTCTTCTTTGAAAAGAACTTCTTTCATAGCTGCTTCAATAGTTTCATATAAAGCTTCCATGATTTTTTCCTCAGTACTCTCGTTAATGATTGGGATGTCTACATTTTCATTTAACTTATCGACAATATTTTTCTTTGTCTCATCGTTAAACATGTAATCAGCCATCATCTTGACTAATGCACTATTCATGATTATTCTCCTAAGTTAATTATTAACCTAGAAATTTAATCAATAATGGGTTATTTAGTCACATATATGTTTTGTACGGGGATCGTCTAAAAGAACCTGTTTAAGGGCATGTCTGTATATATTGTGTTTGCCATCAGCAGTTAACCTGCCCCAAACATTACTTAGCATGCCTTGATAGATAACAGCTGAGTTGTCTTCAATTAAAACCTTAACTCTACAACTTAGCTTTTTACCTTTTTCTCCTCTTAGTACTTCCGATATAGTTAAACAAAGCTTTTGAAAATCATTAGCTGCAAAAGTCTCTATTGGATCTAATGCTTTCTTTTCAAATGTTTCTGTATCTTTAACTATCGGAGTTATCTTTGTGGCCTTTACAGTTTTCTCTTTTCTTTTTCTTGCCATAATAGTCTCCTAGTTTTGAACAATGGTAGAAATACCATCTTGTTTTCTAATTGTTATAATATTGCCGAACCTTGTTTTTAAATCAGTATTATGAGTAATTAACATTTTCATACCCGTAACATTATTTAAAAGATTAAAGAATTCGCCAATACCTGTTTCATCTAATGAATCAATAACTTCATCCATTAGTAAAAAATTAAAATTAGAATAGCCTTTAGTCAAAGTTAATTCTCTTAGAGCAAAACCGACACAAACGCCTATTCTTTTTGTTTCACCTTGAGAATAAGTTTCTAAATCCCTCTTCTCATTATTTTCATCAATAATAGATAAATCAAATTCTTCTTTAAAAGCACCCTTTTTAGATTTCTTTTCTTTTAGGGTATCAAACCTACATCTCATGCCTACTTCCATCTTATTTAAATAGGAATTAGTCTGCTGTTCAAAGGTAGGTAAGAATGATTCAATCATCCATCTACGAATAGCAGGGAAGCCATCAACCCAATAGTTATAATTAGCAATGACAGTTAGTATATCAGTTTCCTGCCCAATAAGTTTATCTAATGCAGTTTCATCTTCTTTTCTACTAGATAATTGTGCATCTAGTCTAGCTACTTCATCTTTAACATCTTCAATCTTCTTTTCAGTAGTTTGAATCTCATTATCTAAATCGTTTAATGTAAGATCATTAGAAGGGAATTTTCTAAGCTGTAATTCTAGTTTAAGTTTTTTCTTTTCTAATTCTTTTAATTGTAAAGCTGTTTCTTTTTGTTTGGCTTTAATCTTATTCTTTAAATCAATGATCTTATCAGGTATTTCTTGTGCACCTTCTAATAATTGATACTTAGCTTTTATTTCAGATTGAAAACCAATTAACTCTTGTTGAAATCCCATTAGCTTATCATATTCTTTTTTCTTTTCATCATATTTAGCCTGGCGTTGTTCAATTTGGCTATCTACATCAGCTAAAGCAGTATTAATTTCTTTTTGGTCAAAAGCTAATATCTTATTAGCCTTTACCATTAAGCCTTCATTACAATGTGGACATTCTTGACCTCCACCTGCTTGAATAGATAATTGAGTCCTTAATGAAGTACGTTCTTGAATAGCATCTCTGCCTTTATCTAACCAGTTACCAAATTTGACTAAATCTACTTGTTCAAGCGTGTCTGAGAACTTAATTGAATGTTCTTGTAACTTTTCTATTTCGCTCTTGATTTTGCTTGAATTAGACAGCTTATTTTGCAATTCTTCAATATTATTATTATAGATTTGTACTATAGTTTCAAGTTCAAATGAATAATGCTCGTGATGTTGATTTATATCATCTATTGCCGTTTCAATTTTATCTTTATCAGCTAAGGTTTTACGTTGACCTTTTAACTTATCCAATTTGATTTTTAATCCGGTTATACTTACTCCGTATTCAACTATATCAGATTGTACTTGTTCTTTATTAAAGCCTGCCTCTAATTTGTTTTTTAGAAACTCAATCTTACCTTGAATAACTTTAAGGTCAGATTTTTGACTGTTAGCATATATCTTAGCTTTAGAAGTACATTTATCAAGTACCTCTAAGTTTAAAAATCGGGATATTAAACTCATTCTGTCTTTTGAACTAGATTTTTTACCTGCAAAAGCTTTTACTGCATCAATGCTGAAATATGTAGTATTTAAGAAATCAGAAAAGTATTCAGTATTGTTTTCTAAAATCCCAAAGTAGTTTAATAAGGTATGTTGAGTTTGTTTCATTGTTCTTTGAGTTTGGCTTTCACCATCAATAAACCATTGTAATTCGTGGCTACCTTTTAATTTTCTAGAGCGTACGATATTAATTGCTCTATTTTCTTCGTCCCGTAATCCCAAAGAAACATTAACAGAACCACAACCCCTACGAATAACGTCATCACTAGCAACATCATTAGGAACCCTACCAAACACAGCCCAAGAAATAGCATTGAGAAGAGTGCTTTTACCGGCTCCATTACTGTCGGCGCCTGCTGCATCTTGATTTTCTCCTATGATTAGTATTTTATCATCTTGGTCGTATCGGCTAAAATCACATTTAACATTTTCACCAAATACGCCAAAGTTGTTTATTTCTATATTTTCAATTCTCATAATACTTCTTTTAAAAGTTCTGTCCCTAATTCAACCATTTCGGGCCTTTGATTCTTCTTGCAATAAACTTCAATACCTTCTTGCCATGAAGTTGATGAATCAATCTCTGGTACCCTTATTCTGGATTCATTTAAAGATTTATGTTCAAAAAATAACTTATGCGCACCAAGTGTATTTAGTATCCTGCTCCTTATTTCACCCATATTAAATCTTAGGTACCAATCTTCCTCGCCGGTAAATACTAACTTGACCACATAATCTTCTAAGCTTTCCCATTTAAATAATTGGGAAAAATCTGGATCTTCTTCTTGATTAACGTTATGTTGAAAGAATGGTCTATCTTTAACATCAATAAATTTGTGTGTTATCTTTTCAGATGTAGCTTCAAGATATAAAAAACCTTTTTTATCATTACGTTCACCAAAGTCAACCTTATGTAAGCTTCCTACATACATCCATTTCTTGGTTATCTGGGGTTTATGGTAGTGTCCAAGGTAAGTATAACGATGCTGATCCATTAATTTGCTACTTACCCCTAAGCTTAAAACAAACTCAGTGCCCGATACAAGCGCCCCGTCTACGCCCCAGTGACCAAATACAATTTTATTTTTATGTTTCATAAGTTGTTCTGATACTATATCATCAGTAGTCCAAGGAACCATTAAAGTTTCAACACCTTCTAATTCCATTTCACAAGGTTGGTCTAATACTGTAATAGCATTTGAGTCCAACATATTGAATATTGAAGACTCGGTCATCAAACTGTAAACTTTAGCATCGGTATCATGATTACCAATCAATACAATAATTGGTATCTTCTTTTTAACAAGTGGGGCTAGTACCTCAACAAAAGCATTCCTTAAACTTTCAGCGGGGTTAATCTTGTCGAATACGTCCCCTAGACAAATCCAATGAGTCGCTTTGTGTTTGATTGCGTAATCCACTGATTTTGTTAAGTGGTCTAAACAATCCTGTAGGCGGGAGTTCCTCCCAGAGGGTAAGATTTTCCCATACTTGTCCGTTGTTCTTAGGTGTATATCCGTTGTTATCACTGCTTTTAACATCTATATATAAGTCCTTTTCTATTTCGATTAATTCTTTATCTACTCCAACAGGGTGTATCAAGAGCGTTTGCCTTGTATCCCATATTTCCAGTAGATCTCCATCAAGTGTTTCAACTAATTCCTGGCCAAGTAAGGGTACAGCTAAGAGTACTAATAAACTATACTTCATGTTTTACCCACCATAGATTATGGCCATCAGTTTCAAAATCTTTAAATGAGTCACCCACTGCTTGAGCAACAGGTAACTTTTTAAAATCATCTCCGCATATAATTCCATCTTCAACTGTTTGTTCTTTTACAAGCTTTATAGTTTCAAAAACAGATTGGTAATCATGAGAAGCATCTATGTGACTAAACCTAATTGGTTCTTTATTTGCCATTAACCAAGCAATACAATCTTGATTATGTAGCTTATAATTCCCTTTAGTCAATAGTTTCATATTATCTTTAAATTCTTTTTCAATATTTCTTTGAGCTGCTAATAAGACTGTAATCTCTGTAGCGCTTTCATCAATGTTACCCAAAAAATGGTCTACTACTTGTAATTCACTAGGGTAAATATGATTTACTATAGAATGAGTACTATATCCTTGCCAGCAACCCAGCTCTATGTCCATCCCCGATAGGTTCGCAATTTCATTGTCGTCGTACAATGCTAGTATGTTTTCTACTTGATAATCAGGCATCCATCTTTCAGAAAAATTAGGTTGTTTCATTTTCTTCTGGTTGACGTTCAATGAAATGACGTTTATTATCAAATTCACTAATTATTAGTTTCTGTAAAGCGGGCCTATCAAACCAAGAGTAAACTGTATTACCATAGTGACCTAATAATAAATTCATATTTAAACAGGGTTCAAATCCACATTGCTTAGCCCTCCAACCAAAAGCATAATCTTCTGATCTATAAAACCTCATTTCTTTACCTTGATAAATCTCATCAGTAATATTAGGGGTATAGTAAGCCATTGTAGGTTTACCAGGTATAATAGCTGGTAGTGTATAAGCAAGCTCAGGGTATTTTTTATCCATAGCTTCGTATACAGAACGGTG
>VMHT01163694.1_pt1 | contig 11323 bp, 23 predicted proteins | sample 4693611 | NCBI WGS metagenome assembly VMHT01 (sample SAMN12280063, study PRJNA550983) | marine metagenome | isolation source: seawater sampled from same location over 5 years 0.02-0.2 micron viral filtrate | place: USA: collected off the coast of southern California halfway between the port... ... | reverse complement strand
TTGCGTGATCCTCATCAAACCCGGCATTCCACCTTGCCAGCTTCATCTCAACAAGCATTCTGGCTGTCTGAGCCGGTGTGACCTCAACGCCAAGCACCAATGTCCACCTAATCGCCAGTTCTTTGTATAGTGGCTGATACGGCCCCAGCTTCTTTGCCCGGCTTGTCAGTATCTTTGATGCGCTGATCGCTAGATCTTGTGGATCGGTCATGCAATATTCTCCAGCACTTGTTGTTGCTGCATGTCAGATCCCCGGTTCCCAATATAATCCATGTCCCTTGGCTCATCTGATGTTCTTTGCTGCATACAACGCATTTCTCTGTCATGCCCTTTGTCGGTGAAAAATGCCTGACCTTGTTCTTTCTCTTCATTGATCCAAATCTCCATAACCTTGTCGGCCAGCGCTGACCGCAAATAATCCCATGTCAGGATGCCGGGGCTTCCTTTGAGGTATTCCGGCAATGACTGGTGGGTTTCATCAACCTCAAGCTGGTTATCTGTCGCTAATCGCCGCACAGGGACGCTGTAAGCCTCTGCAATGGCAAATGGCCCCAATCCTAACTCCAACAGCCTCGACAGCTCTCTGTCGGCCTCTATGAGCGCTTCTTCAATCATCAACATGCAGCTTTCCCTCAAAGATCATCGCCTCTAGCTCTTCATCGCTAAGATTTTCAGTCGCAAATGACGGCTCAATGTCTTCCTTGTGGTGCAGCTCAGCCGGTTTGACCGGCGGCTTTGGTACAAACTTTTGCCGGTATTCAGTCTTGAACTTCATCTTTAACGGAGCTGGCCCCTTGGCTATTGGCATGGGGATGAACAGCTCTTCACTGGTGGAAAATCGATAGCCGCACTTGAGGCAAGCCCTACGCCGCCTGATCGTGTTGTTGTCGTGCCACCTACTGTCTTTGACAATGGTGTCGCTGGAACATTTGGTACACAGCAATTTCTTCCTCCTCCGTTAATTGACGATGGCCGCTGTAATCACACTCCCAGCAACCCAGCGCCAAGCATTCGGGGCATTCCTTCATGTACTCGACACCAACATCAGGGTGCCTGATCACCGGGATCACAATGTCTCTGAGATTAACCACCAGCCGCCTCGCAGATCTGCTTTACAAGATTGGCCTGCCCGGTCTGACGCAGCTTGATCAGCGGCGATAAGAACAGCTCAACCTCTTGCAGCTTCTTGGCCACAACAAGATGCGCGCCAGCCGCGCCCAGCTCTTCATGCATTTTCTTTTGATTGTCGGACACCTTGCCGCCCTTGGGGCGCTTTAGCTCAATGAAGATCGGCAAGCGCTTTACATTGTCGAGCCAACCGGCATCATCAATGAACAGTTCCAGATCAGGCCAGCCCCATTTGGTGCCAAGCTTTTTTAAGCGGCGCTTGTAAGAAACATGCCGGGTGCCTTCATTGGGGCTGTGGTGCAAGACGCTATTGACCGGCAGTGAGGCGTCAAGCCACTGCACGACATAGTCTTGGAGCTGATCCTCAGTCATTAAATACAACGCCATAAAAGCTGGTTGGCTGGACGGCACCATCAGTCACATTCACGATTCGCATCATAAATTTGCGGTTGGGGATCTTTGCATCCTTGTGGCTTGATGGCAGACACCAGCGCCGTGCCACTGCCGCATGACTAGCGCCGGTAACCCGCGCTAACGCTGAATAACTAAGCCCTTTGCTCTGCCGATATTGATCAAGCGTCATACCTGTCCTCACAATCTATTTGATAGTTGTAGTATCAGGCTTGACAGTTGATGACAAGATAATTAGGTATAGACAATCAGGTTTGACACAAAGTGTTACAGGAGCTTACATTATGTTCATGGGAAACAATTTAGATGAAATGATCAGCATCGCTGGTATGTCAAAGAAGGATGTCGCTGAGGCTAAGGGCGTTACGCCAGAGACAGTGTCGCGCCGCATCCATTCTAAAATTAGCATGACGCTGCAAGATGTTGACGACTATGCGCGCATTCTTAAATGCCAACCGCATGAGATTGCCTATAACAGCCCACCCATCCCAATCTTAGGTGTCTGGCATACTGACCCGGCTACACAAAACTGTAAGCTCATTAATCGTTTCCAAAACGACAAGACCTTTTTCAAAAAAGGTATTCATGTCCATGGAAATTATAATGAAGATTGGGCATGCATATACTGGAACCTAGAACAGAATGTGCGTAGTCCTTATCGTCAATATCACAATGCGTTGACGATGATTAAAATAGAATCTGTGGCTGGCAATAAAATTGATCAAAATGCGCTAATGAACCAATGTTATGTGATGACCAAGGCCGGGGTTATGCTGGCTGGCGTCTTGTGGCCGCAACACCACAACGAGTTTTATACGCTGACAGATGTTGTCGGGGTGCCAGAAGAAAACAGAATACTAACCGATCTGGATATCCAATGGGCAGCGCCGATTGCTTGGTTGCTCCAACAGCGCCGACTAGAAACCGTTGTCATGGTTGATTACGAATCGCCATTTATTCAAAAACATTATCAAAAGCTAGTCCAACCACAGTCAGTAAAACGCAAAGAGCAATACGAAAAATTTTATCAGGTAAGTATGAATGAACCTGTTGATATAAGCAAAACAGATGGCCTTAAAATCGTAGATTAATGCGCTCCAAGCATAACGCTTGACACTCAGTGTCATAGCCTGATAGAACCGTTCCACACCTTGGGAGCGGTTCTTTGTCATTTAAAAACTTTTCTAAGCCACAGAAACAAGACTTTGTCAGGCAATCAGCCCGGCACTCTTACTATCACCATTCAAGCCCAAGCAAGCCTGACGGCTTTACGTTCTTTGACAAAGCTGTTGTCAGGCCAGAGCTGGAGAATGCCAAGGCAGTCATAGCTGGCGAGGCCAAAGGCGATAAGGCTGAAGCTCAACGCATCCTAGATTTGCACGGCGTATACAAAGACAGTCGTGGCAAACCACAAAACGGCGATAAGCCACCATTGATCTCTGGAAGGGCCGTTGAGAACTATTGCACTGATGTTGCTGTAAATGATGTCAGCCCGGCTGATGCGTTTAAAAACGCTATTAATGAGCTGCACTGCTTTCATGGCGCTGATTGGCGTGATGCCGATAAAGACAAGCGCGAGTTAGAACACAAAACCACAGTGCGTTATGGCGCTGATGGATCTATTCCTAAAAAAGACATCATCCCAACACACACTGAATTTGAGCTGGTGTGCAGCAATGCGCTTGATGGTTTGCGCGAGGCGTTTGCTGGCGCTAACCGCATCACCGGGCAAAAGAAAATCAAAGGTAATTTTGATGATGTGCAGCTCCCCTATCTTGGTTATGGCGATTTCCAAGAGGGCGGTGTTGAGCTGAAGACCAAGTGGGATACCAAAGCCCACACTGACAAGCCTAGCGCTGGCAGTTTGCCCAAAGACATTACCTTCCCAAACCTAATGCAGATCGCCGGGTATTGGCACATCACCGGCATCTGGCCGACAATCGTTTACGCCAACAGGCTTGGCTATCGCGTGTTTAAGCCAGAGCTGGATCAGCTTCATGCCGGGGTTGCCGCCATCAGGGAAGCCTGCATGCGGCGTGAACGCCTACTTGCCACCGCCAACACAACCGAAGAGCTGTTGAAGCTTTGTGATCCACAGTGGGATCACATGTTTGTGTGGAAAGATCTACCACCAGAAATTATAGACCGCGCTCAAAAGATTTGGAGATCCTGATGTTTGAAATTTTTACACGCAAAAGACTAACCGAATCAGAAATCGAACTACGCCGGATTCGGCACATCCTTGAGCAAATGCAGAACGATGCCATCGCGCGTGGCGTGTTGCTCAACGCTATCAACTCAACCCTAAAAGAAAGTGACAACGATGATCCAAGATCTGTTTGATATTGAACCGCCGCATCAGGCCCACAGCCCCACCAGTGCAGCGTCAGCCGCCAAGATCAAGCCTAACTTTGGCAAGAACATGGTGAAGGTTCTTGAGGCGCTACAAGCCCATGACAAGCGCGGGTTGACTGATGAAGAAGGTTGCACCGCCACCGGCATGACCGGCAACAGCTACCGCCCGGCGCGGGTCAAGTTGGAGCAATTGAAGCTGGTGTTCAAAACGGAAGCAACGCGCAAAACAGTAGCTGGCAGACCGGCTGCAATCTACTTGCTGACAATGCTTGGCATGATGGAGATGAGCCGATGAATGCCATGCCAGAGGCCATCGCAACGGCACTGGTTGCATTCCAAGCAAATAACAGCGCCATGACGCTGGACAAGCGGGGTAACCGCTCACAATACGCATCAATCGGTTCGATGATGACGCTGGTTAAAAAAGCAGCGGTTGATCACGGTCTTGGCATTTCATTCCCGGTACGCCGCACAGAAAACAATGAATATTTTATATCGCCGGTCATTGTGCATAGCAGCGGCGTGAGCTGGTCATCACCTGATCTGGCTTGGCCCCTCATTGTTGATGACATGACACATTGCCAGAAGCTTGGCAGCGCCATGAGCTATGGCCGTAGGTATTTGCTGCAAGGCATCCTTGGCCTTGCCGCCGGGATTGCTGAGCTTGATGACGATGATGATGACGATGGTGAAGCAAACTTTGATTGGAAAGGCTGGGCTGATCAATCGTTGTCAATAATCAAAACCGCTAACAAAGCGCAGCTTAAACAGTGGGATACAGATAACACTGAAATTATTAAACAGGCAGAAACCGCAGCGCCTGAGATCTACAACACTGTGGGCATTGAATACCATAAAAAATTGGAGAGCTTCAAATGAGTAACAGACCAACCTTCACAAACAATAACACTCAAATGGAGTGTATCCGGGGTCAGGCCGGGGAACCCGCAAAGCTAAAGCTGGCTTGCTGGGTCAACCCGAAAAAGGCAGACAAGTTTGATTCAGATAAGCTTCAAGCTTGTGACCAGATCCGCGACTTGGTCATCAAACATGACCTGACCTTCAATGTGAAATTCAAGCAGCGTGTCGATGATGATTACAACAACGACAAGGATCTGGGGTCTGTCAATATTTTTGCCAACAAGCCTTACGAAGAGCCGCAAGACAATGATGCTGCCCCGGCTGCACCATCAGGCGGCGGTGGTTTTGGTGGGGGCTTTAGCAATGGATAGGAACCCCGGCCCAGCCCTGCTTGCTGTGCGCGATGCAGCCACTGCGCTGTTTGGCAGATGGACACCGGGTACGCGGGATGCAACCTATCGCCTGTTAAAGAAAGGTACATTGGCCAGCGTCAGGGATGGCCGCAAATGGTGGATACCCGCCGAAGAGATTGATCGCATTCGTAGCATGAAGGGAGCTGATGATGGGCAGGACATGGACAAAGAAGCAGCGCGCTGAACATTCAAAAAAGATCAAAGCCGCGTGGGCTGCAAAAAGAAAAGCAGCCCGGCCATGGTGGCGTAGGCTGCTTGGTATTTAGAAGCAAAAAAACTTGGTAGTGGAGAATGCCGTAGCGATATGGCCGAAACTTACAAGCGCTTCTAAAAGAGGGCTAGACCGGGTTGCCTCATGGCGGCTGATCTAGCCCTCACTTTTTATATGCCCATCGCAGCGGCTGTCGCGCTGGTCACTTGCTTTTGCTTTTCCGCGTTCTTCACATAATGGCCATACTGGCGGTAAGTAAACGCGCTGTTGGCGTGGCCCATCAATGCAGCCACCTCGCCCCAGTCCTCACCCAGTGAACTGATCTGGACGCTGGCAAAGAAATGTCTGAAGTCACCCCACAACATCACTGGCACACCGGCACGATCACACACACGATCCATAATCTTAGGGAAAGTTTTCTTGGTCTGAAAGCTGCCAGCATTGTTAGCAAAAACAAAATCGTCAGCGGCTGAATGTTTTGATGACACCTTGAGCTGACGCAGAACAGCTATCACCTCTGCCGGGATTGGCACAGTACGATTGCCGCGCTTAGTTTTTGTTTTGCCCACACCTTTGCATTGATGCTTGATGGCACGGTCAATCTTGATTGTGCAATCCTCAAAGTTGACATTGCTCCAAGGCAGCGCGCGCAGCTCACCCTGCCGGATGCCAGATGCTATCGCAGTGAGCGCCATTGCTTTGACCAGCAAGCTCTCATCATCCAAGCTTGCAACCACAGACTGAATGATCTCTGGCTGGATGCGCGGTGCGCGGTCATCAGTAAAATCAGCGTCTAGGCTGAGTGACATTTTGTCTAGCGGATTGACCTGCCCCCAACCTTGCGTCACTGCATAATTGAATAGCATCTTAACAGCCTTGACGCGCTTCTCAGCGGTTGCTTTAGATTTTTGTTCGGCTTCTATGCCAGAGATAATAGCAAGCCCCACTGGCCCCCTAGTCGCTGTTTGCATCAGGTCAGATATGTTGTGCTTTGCCAATACAAACCCATCGATGCGGATGCCCAAACAAAACTCCACACCTCGCTTAATCTCATCCCGGTGAGCTTTGCTTATCTTCTTTGCAGTAGCCCGGCCATCTTGCTCATTGATAAATTTGTCAGCGGCTGAGCGCACACTGGTTGGCTTTACCGGGGCAACGATTGTGCCGTTATTGAAATTGTTGACGGCCTCAACCATTGCCTTTTGAGCTTCTGGTTTTGATTTGAACGATGGCTTCTTGCCACCTATTGGGCGCGCGTCATATGTCCACACGCCGGGGCGATCTTTGCGCTCGTAAACCTTCAAGCTTGTGACTACTTTTTTAGACATGTCATGCTCCCTTTTCTGATGTCTTACGAATCAGTTATGACATATTGTGTCAAGCAATGCAAACAAAACGTACCCAAAAACGTACCCAAACGCAAAAAAAGCCCCCGGCCAATCAAGGCCGAGGGCTTATAAATTATTGATATTATTTAAGAAAATGTGGCGGGAGTGACGGGACTCGAACCCGCGGCCTCCGGCGTGACAGGGCGATATTTAGGGGTGTTGGGGCAGCTTTTCTGCGGGTTTGCGCCACATGAAAGGCGGTTTATACGCTGCTTACTTTAGCGAAAGCGTACCCAAAACGTACCCAATTATGCGTATGACTTCTTCGTCTTTTTCTTTTCTGCAAAGCCACCAACCTTGCGGCTCATCTTGCTGTAAGTTTTTGGATCAACTGTACTGTCTTTTTTTGACCGGCTGGTGCCAGCGGCTTTACGTTTATTCATGTTGTCATAGAGGCTCATGCGATCAATCCTTTTCTGTATCCATTCGTTCTGTCGTAAGTAAGCACATCAGACCGGTTGTCTGTTGCTGCATAAGAGCAATGCACCCAGCCGCTGTTCATCTCGCCGTTGTAGCATTCTAGAATGAGCTGATCGAACACTAGGTTGTCTTGGATCCAGACACAGAGGTCATGGTTGTCATAGCCAGCCACCTCAAAGTCTGCCGCCTCACCTCGCGCATGCTGGCTGGTAACTTTTGATCCAATCGACAAACACAGTTCTGGGGATCTAAACCCTGATGAAACTATGAACGATCCAAACTCATCGCGAACTGGCTGCAATATGTTCTCACAAAGCATAACCATTGATTCAATCTGTTCATCATTGGGCTGGTTTGGAATGCCTTTGCGCTCAGCAGTTTGTGACTTGCACATTTCAGCAAGTGTAAAGTTTCTCGATAAATTCATTTGCCGCCCCTCTTTGCAATTGCTCCGATCCCGGCTTTACCAATCCGATATCCAAAGCTGGCGCTGATGGAAATGTACAAACAATTTGCAAACCATTCTGGCGTGTACTCATCTAGGAATATAAAACCATTCTTTACATATTCCTGTGTCCAAGGCAGGAAGCAGCCCACCAAAATCGCGCCAAAAATTATTACCCAAAATTCATCTTTCCACGATGATTCCATTTGCTTGGTAAGCTGTTGTTCCATAAGCATCGATGATGTTGCTTCAGTCTCATAGACCTTGGCTTCAGCTTTTTTCATCGCAACCTTGGCTTCAGTCTCAGCCGCCTTGGTCTGTGCTTTGGATTTTAACCAGCCGCCAGCCAGCTCAGCGATTGGGCCAATTAATAAATTAAGCATTACTCAACCCCCAACACTTTGGACAAGCCAAAGACTTCCAACATTATGAATGTGAAGAACAGTAATAAGACTGACCCAGCGATCAGCTTGCCGCTAAAGTTGGTTGAGCCGATCTTGATAGCAACAAACTCATTGCCTAAAATCCTCAGAATAAGCTCAAAGCTGTTCTGGCCAACATTGACCGTAACCGGCTTTTTCTTTTCTTCAGTCATCAGCAGCTTTCTTTGCCAGCACAATCTGCCGGGAAGCAGTGCGCTCTCATTTGATAATATTCGTTTTCGTAGGTGGTCTGCCACATCGCATCGTCAAGTAAATAAACGCACTGATCCTCTGTGAGTTCTTGCTGGAGCGCGATCTGGTTTCCTATATATTCCCACTCAGAACCCGTGTTTCCCCACATGCTTATGACCAAAATGAAAAAAGTTTCTTTCATTTAGAAAGCTGCCCAGGCCGGAGTTTGCGGCATTGATAAAAAGTCGGCTTGTAAAGAACCAAGTGCTTATGAACATCCGTTGCCATTTCCAACGCCCTCTCCTGACAAGACGCTTGAGTGTCATGCCAGCCTTGGTTCTCTAAAATCAAACATTGCGCTGGGTCAGCAATCAGGCACACCGTAACGAGCGCTTGCCACATCAATCCACGATTTTCACAATGAAGCTTGAGCCGTCATCGTTTTTCTCAATGACAACAGTTTTGTTCTCGCATGAGTACCTGACGGACTGACTTTTCTTATAGAGATTACGCTCAATCGTTCGCTTGGCTTTGAGGCATTTGCTGATTTGTTCAAACGCTGTATGTTCTGCCACGCTGCCAGACATATAAAGAATCAAGGTTATGGTTTCAGTCACCACGCTGTTTCGTCCTCATTTTTTCAACTTGTTCTTCAATGTTGGTGAGACGCTTCTCGTAGAAGTCTAGAACCAGTTTTGTTTGTTGGTCTGCGGGGGCTTTCCCCTGTTCAATTATAGTTTGCAACTTTTCAAACTGACCCGATAGATGCTCAATGAGCATGTTTTGCTCCTGATCGGATGCAGTCAAACCTAACTCGCCTCTTGGAAATTTAATCCTAAATTCGGTGTTTTGCTTCAAATCTGCTTCGATAAGTATGATTTTGTTTTCGATGCTATTGAGCCGTTCAATAACTCCAAAATAGGCCCATGTCGCAACAGCCGCACCAACCACCATTGCAATCAGGTTCCTGATGGGCATGGACAATTCGGTGTTTTCGTTGAGCCTGTTTGCCATAATTTAGCCGAAATAAAAGCCGCCCAAAAATGCAAGGCACCACACAAGCGTTAAAAAATTGAACATGATCATCGTGGCCGCTGTGCTTCTTTAGCCCGGCTGAATGCTGTAGCGCCCATGAACGCCGCTACAATCCCCATGTTTGCAACAACGTAGGTTGATAGCAGTGAGGTGACTAGAGGCACCCTGTCGGCGCTTATAAAGGGAAACACGACTAAGATAATGCTAATGGCACTGGCACCGACACTCACCCAGCAAATGAGGCGCTGTTGATCTTGCAGCTTGTCGTTGTTCTCAATTGTAATCTGGCGCTCATGCCGATCCAGCTCAGCGTTTGTGATCTCACCATCGTCATTAAGATCTGCTGGGTTGAGCTTGCTATCAGCGGATAGCTTTTTCATAGGACTATTTCCTCTGCACCAGATTTATTAACAGCGGCAAAAATGAAAAGGCCCATTACAACTATGACTAGAACAATGAATGCCGATAGCGCAATAGCCTCAATCTGTTTTTCAAGACGCGCAGCCGCGCGAATCTTTTCACGCTTTTTTTCTTGTATACGCTCCCGCTCTTCGCGTTGTGCGTTATTATAATGGGCAATAATCTCATCGTAGCATGTTGGCCCCCAGCGCATATTTATTAGCAATTTTGCGTCAGCGAGCGTTTCGCGGATTTTGCGTTTTTCGATTACATGATCAATTGAGCTTTGCAACGAAATGCCAATGGAGCCTTTTGACGATTGATCTTTATTTAGCGCTTGTTCAGATTGCAGTAACTTTGTGACATGCCCAGCCACTGTGCCTAAATCTTCACAATCTTGCAGCCGTTCTTTGCACCATTTTATTGAGGCTGACGCAGCAGAAATTGCCGCTAATGCGGTTGTGATAGGCTCCATAATATGTCTCGATTTTTATTTAGCGCTAATCATTCTGTCGATCTTTGCTTCAAGCCGTAAGATCGAATCTGACATTCTTGTCAAATTGTCGGAAAGTTCTGCGCGGGTGCAAAAGTCCTCTCTTGTGCGGTTTAGCAATATCTCAATGCGCTTAACCTCACTGCTTAAAGTGCTTGCCCAATATCCAAATCCAAGCACTAGCACACCAATGAGGCCATCAATGATATGCACTAAATCCATCAGTCAGCATCTGCTATGGTTAGAGTACCAGCGTCAATCTTGGCTTGTATGTCGTTAGGTAAACTGTCCTTATTCGCACGGAGCCACGCTTGGAACTCAGCGTCTACACCAATACAACTTCTCGTATTGTCATCTTTTGTATAGATAACTTCATTGTCCATAGTTGTTGAATGTACGCTATAACTCATAGTTCAGCACTCCACGCTAAAAAGGTGTCGGCAACTCTTAATCTGCCTGTGCAACCTTGACCTTGTGTTCCACCGCTAGCATGAGCGAAATACACAGAAGCACCTGTTGTATTTGCATTCACAAAAGTGGGAACAGCATTACTAATAACTACACTGTCATTATGTGTTATATCAAAATTTCCTGCTGTGGTAGATGTCTCTACTGCTGTAGGATGTGACCTCATTTCTACTGGAAAAGGTACAAATATCCGTGCTTGAGTAGTTGTAGTTTCAAGACCCGCCCCTATTTCAATTGACCCATAGCTATGTTCAACTTTGTGGTAGTACCGCTGACACTTGGCTAACGTGGTTCCAAAGTCCTCATGCTCAAAAGCGGTGGCTACATCTCCGACTTCAAGCTGTACTTGCGCCAAGTAAAAGTTGTTAGATGTGCTATCCATCCAGTTGACTTGATTAGATGTGCCGTAATGATTTCCATTGGTAGACCAAGTATTATTTGTGCCGTGAAAAGTTGAACCCCACGCTAAACCAAATACAACTTGAAAACCTAATCCATTGTCGTTGGCTATTGCCCCACCTGATGCAGTAATCAATGATGTGCTTCCAGCAGTCGGAGTTATTGTGATTGTTTTCTTTTCCCAAGTGTTAGCACTATTAATAGTATATTCATTGGGAATTACAGCAGAAGTATTATCTTGTTTATATATAGTTGCTGTGTATGTACCAGTTTTGTTAGATTT
>VMHT01066784.1_pt1 | contig 11323 bp, 22 predicted proteins | sample 4693611 | NCBI WGS metagenome assembly VMHT01 (sample SAMN12280063, study PRJNA550983) | marine metagenome | isolation source: seawater sampled from same location over 5 years 0.02-0.2 micron viral filtrate | place: USA: collected off the coast of southern California halfway between the port... ... | reverse complement strand
GTTTGAGTTAGCGTTCCTTATATTTGTCCTTACTGCAGTATGGTTACTCTACTAGTGTTACAACCACTTCTACCCTCCGGGCAATCCGCAGAAACTCCCAGTCTCTTCCGGGAACTTTTGCGGAGGTCGGCCGGGAGTTTCTGCTTGCAATTCCCCAGGAAAGAGACTATAATTAGATACAATGAAGAACGAATTCATAACAGTAGATGAGTTGAAATCGGAACTTGCGGAAGATCTCCGTACCGCGTCCCCGGCCGATCTAAAATGGCTGTACTGCTACTTCAGAGACTTCGAGGAGTTCCCGCTAGTATTAGACGAGCCTGCGCTGAAGAAGCAGTTGCCTCATCTGGAGCTAGTCGAGACATTCATGAAGTTACCTGATCAGCTTACTAATCATTAGACCTAGGTCTATTAGGTTAGTAAGATTAGTACCTTACTAATGTTTAGTAACTAAAGCTTTCCCGTAAAAGCTTGCACTAGGTTCCGGGGAATACCTCCCCCCAGTTCTCCCCAACCCCCTGGGCTTGTTGACGGGTCCGGTACTCCCGGTCAGTGCATTAATTATAGTGGATTTGAAGGGGAAGTTAAAGCTCCAAATAAGAGCTTGTATTTCCCCTGATTTTACTTTATAATATATAAAGAGATTAGGAAATAAGAAATATGAAAATTGAATTAATTAGTGTTTGTGATATGTGGGAGAAATTGAAAGAGTTTAATGATAAGAGTGTTTGGAATGATGAGAGTGTGTTTGAGAGTGTGAGTATGGATGATTTTGTTGATGATGTGAATGAAATGTATGTTGAGAAAGAAGGAAAGGGTGGATGGTATTTGAGTGATTTTGAGAATGTGAATGAGTTTGGTGTATTGAGTAATAGTGGAGATTATTTAGAGAGAGAATAATATTGACTTTCCTTAAGAAATCCTTTATAATAATTGTATGTTAATTAAGAAAGATATGAAAAGTAAAAAAGAAGATTTGATTATTGATTTGAATATGGTTGGTGAGTGGTTTAGTAGAGGTGAGAGAGGGATTGATGGTTGGAGTGAGAGAGTGAATATTGATTTGATTAGAAGGGTTTGGGATAAGAGAGAAGATGGTGATGTAGATGATGAGGGATTGAATAGTATTGAGAGTAGGATTGTTTGGGGAGATGGTGGTTTTATATGGGATGATGATGAGGATTATTTGAGTAGTAAGAGAGGTGTTGAGGGTTGTATGAGTAGGGTGGATAGGTTGTTAGAAGGGAAGAGTGTTGGTATTGAGTGTGAGGAAGAGATATTTATGATTGGTGGTATTTGTGATAATGATTTAGATATTGATTTTTGTAAGTATAAAATTGAATTGTTGGAGAGATAAGATGATTTGGTTATTGACTTTCCTGGTAATTTTCAGTATAATTAATGTTATGGATATTAAATTAAAGAATGGTGAGTGGGTTAAGATTGAAAAGGGTGATTGGATTGGTGATGGTTTTGAAGATGGAGGTGTTGTTAATATTTGGAAAGATGGAGGGGATATGTGGTTTAGTGTTTATGATGGTAAGGAGGGATGGGATTTGAATTTGAGAGAATTGAAGAAGGTTAATGGAGAGGAAGTTGAAGTTAATTAGCTTGAAGTGCCCCTAATTTGGATCTATAATTATTGTAATGAATAAGAGAAATGGTAAAATGAGTAGCGCGATTGATTTTTGTATTATGTATGGTGAGGCGAGTGCCGGATATAATGAGAGATTGATGAGTTATGACCCGGTAGAGATATTGGAAGAGGGTTGGAAGAATGAATATATTGGATTGAAGAAGGAAGACCTTCCGGAAGTTCTAGAAATATTTAATGAAGATTTTCTAGAGGTAGAGAATGAGTATAGGTATGTTGAGGTAAAAGCAATTCGGAAGTGGATTGGTGAGAAGTTTTATGCTTGAGGTTCCCCCGATTCGGATCTATAATTATTGGAGTGAGTGAGAGAAACAAAATTATGAAAAAGAAAAATAAGAAGAATAGCCCTAATCGAATCAAATGTCAGATTAGTGGAGAGACTCGGATGAGCAACAAAACCTATCTCGCGAATAAGGGAGAGAAGTTTGATGTGACTGGTAATGTTTGGGCTAGTTTTTATGTCAATAAGGAGAGTTATAAAGCTCTAGTATTGGAAGTGGAAGCTGGTGGGCTTGAGAAGGCTGCTGAAATCTATAAGGTAGATAAAGCGCGCGTTATTAAATGGTTGAGGTTTAATGGACGAGGGAAGTTTGTTAAACAAGACCAGTCAGTCAAGAGCGAAACTGTTCAAGTTGAAATGGCAGCATAAGGATCTGATATGGTATATCAATTAGAACAAAATGGTAAGCCGGTCCCGATGACCAAATGCAACACAATTGAAGAGATGATTGAATGTGTTAGAGCATTCGAACAAGTGTGGAGGGATATGTATCCTGATAAAGCAGACACTTCACCATACACAATAGGGACTGTAGGTAGTTAACCCCATGGTGTGAGCCAGGAGGGGCTGTCTGAGCATAGAGTAATAGGAGAGCTATTAACGGGCATCTCTTAGCCCTCACTAACACTCAGACAGCCCCCTAATTGTCAGAACCCCCCGGGGCTGAGAACCCGGGTGTGGGAATTTATATAGTATAGAGGTTTGGTTGATCGAGCCTATAGTGCCATGGGAAAAATTTTTTTTATAAATTCCGGGAGTTTTCTCTATATAGGGATTCTCCCCTCCCCGCGGCCCCGGTGCATTGACCCGCAGGGTAATAAATACTGTTACAATGAGTCAACATCTAATTAAAGAGATACAACAATTAAAGCAAGAAGTAGCACAGCTTAAAGAAACCCAAGGTGCAAGTGATATAACGTCTATTCTATTACTTTTAGATAATCTGAAGGATCGTCTTAGTGCATTAGAAACAGCGGCCCAGAGGGATTAGTGTGATTACCTTCGAGCAGTTTTTTGAAGCTTCAATTGAAGCTCCCGGTGCTCACGGAAAAGGGTTTCCTACGGTTCACAAGATATCTAGTCGGGATGTCCCCAGTCTAGAAAAGACTATGTGGATGGTAGCCTATCCCGGTGGCTACTCTAGAATTAAGTGGTTTACTGCAGACCATAAGAACCCTAAACTCCATCCTACAGATACTCCTGATGGTCACATTGTGGCTATAGGTAAGGCTGATGGTGGACGTAAGTTTAAGATGGAATTTAAGAAAGCACGTGATGCCGCGAAGCTATGTCCCCACGATCCGGACACTTGGGAGCCTGTCAATATCAGCGGAGGGTCGCATGAGAGCTCCGGAGAAGAGGTTCATGAAGCTAAAGATAGATGGGCTGATATCCCTGTACAGGTTGTGCTCTCTCGTAAGGGAGGTTATAAGATAATAGATTTACGTACGAACAAGGAGCTACACTGGACAAAGGGGGGTATGGACCAAGAGACACTAGCTCTCAAGCTAATCGAAGCCTTTAATGATGAAGAGTGGCAGGGGGGCTTATATCCAATAATGGGAGCACTTACTCGGAGTGGTAGAAAGAATACTATGTTAGAAGTTATGGATATACCTCAGCAGGCTAAAAGAGTGTAATTATTGGTCTGATTGAGCCTGCATTAATATGTCAGCTGGCTCCCATCCTTCATCGAATCCCATTTGGATATAGCCATTCCATTGAACTTCAGGTATTGAATCCCATATCTCTCCTTCAGGTATACCAGCAGCTTGCTCTCTTTCTGCAACTAGTGCCTTTACTGCTTCAGCATATCCTTCGATAGTGTCTAGAGTTGGTGGTTGCGCAGCTGGTACAGCACCATGAAACTCATCGTCAACACCAGGAAGGAACTCATCAGCTGATGATCCATATGGATCGTTCTCACGATAACCTTGACTAGGGATTGCTTCAGCTATATACGACTCCCAGATCAATGCATAGTCATTAGATTTTTGAAATTCTTTCACCTAAGTATTTATTTAAAGTATATAAATTAACTAATACCTGGAGCTGTGGTATTAAGCGGTGAGTAATTAGCTCGTAGAGGTTGGTCATCTCTATCGTCACCCCACAAACCTGCTCCTTTACCAGCATAGTAACCCCCGACGCCTGCTGCTGCTCCAGTGGCTAATTTAGCCCATAATGGTAGATTTTTAATTCCTTGCCATACTTGATCAAATGCTCCTTTAACAGCTTGAGGAGCATGTCCTGAGTCTTGTAGAGCTTTTACGTGTGCTCGGGCAGCTCCTATTTGTTGTGATATGGCATTAACCACAGTACCTCCCATAGGGGAACCTTCTATTTTTTTTAAATGGGCTATAAATTCAGGAGATAGAGGAGTACCATTAGCTATATGGCCTTTTACCGATTCAGCGAAATCAGGTCCAATAGTACTATATATTGCGTCCATGGTTACGCCTTGTGCAAGGCCTTCAGTGACAAGATCATCAGCTTCTGGTTGGGTATATGCTTCCCATATTAAATCGGCATCTTTAGACTTCGCTAGCATACAATTATTTATTAATAGGGGAGGCCTTTCTTATCTATCGCATAGGATCCATAAATATTATTATGACCTTTAAAGAGTTTTATCTAATTGAGCAAGAGCGACGGAGAGACCAAGGATGGTCGACCGGCCAAAAACTAGCAGCCGGGGCCGCTGGTGCAGCCGCTCTTGGTGGATTAGGTTACGCAGCCCATAAAGGTATGTTGCCTGGTGGTTGGGGTAAAGGTTGGGCTAGTAGTACACCTAAAGGATTTGGTAAAGCAGGTACACAGACTAGATCGCAAGTTGCTAAGGCAGCTCATGCAACGCCAACTGTAGCGCAGCAGGCGGCCGCCACACAGTTTGTAGTTCCTCCGGAGATAAAGGGCAGAGCCGCGCGGCGTGCATGGTTAGCACAGCAACGGGCGGCTGTAGGTACCACATCCGCTGTAGCAAAAGGAGCAGAAGCTCAAGCAAGAGCTTCAACGGTCCTCCCTAGGGCAAACAATCCGAGGTCGCTCTTGCAACGTGGGCAAGATAGTGTTCAAGGCTTTGCCGATAGGCTGTACGGTGTCGAAACGCCGGCGCCGGCGCCGGCGCCAGGACGGGCGCGCATGTTACAGAGGGGTAGTGCAAGGGGAGCAGCAAAGAAACCAAGTTTGTTGCAAAGACTGATACCAAGCAATCCACTTAACCGGGTACCGTAATAAACTTCTATAGAGTGTGACACTCACACTTACACTCTTTGTTATACTTCTTGCACTTACAATAAGGACACACCCATCTATCTGTCCAGAAGAATCCCCAACCTATCTTTAACCTCCTTAAGATAGATCGGGCCCATTTCATAGCAATATTTAGAAGATTTTAATGATGTTGTAAGCTAAAGATATTCCTAGAGCAGCAACTATAGTCGCAATAAATACATAAGGGTACGGTCGTACATTCTTATATTTTAGTTGAATATCTTCGTCTTTAGTTGATGGTTCGCTTAGAGAGTAGAAATTATACTGTTTTGTTCTGCCATTGTACAATATACCTCTATTTCGACTTTTAAATTTCATCACTGTCCATGGATCACGATAGTAATACTTGTCCAATTTAGTTTTCATATAACTACTTAGACTAAATACTTCATATGACGATTAAAGTTACCAGATTAGAACAGTACCCGGCTGAAGAGCCTACTGGATGGGCTGTGGGTTTTGCATGTACCTGTACCAATAGTGACCGTGGATTCTACACAGATATAGTTGTATCTTTCGATGATGCTGGAGATGACGAAGCTGCTGTTGATATAGCATTAGATACTGTAAAAGAGAGTATTGTATCTCGTTGTGAAGTGCTCGATGCTAAGTCCTCACTATTAGGTCTTGATGTTACAGATAGGGTCTAAAATCCAACCAAAAAAAACCCGGTGAGCTTTTATACTCGCCCGGGTGAATAGTTAACTTAGTTAGGTATCTCTTACTTTAGTTTTTCTAACAGGAGAGAACCTCCTAAGAGTACCAAACCCCAGCCTAGCAAACTAATATCCCACCAACCATGTACATGGTTAAGGCCCAGTCCAACTAGTAACCAAGGTAATCTACCTTCATGACTATTCAAGTGATCGAGTAATGTTTTCATACGCTATTACTTATACTATTCTTAATATAGTACAACCTTACCTATGATATCTTTAATTGGGAAATGCCCGAAAACTGAATCTTCTCGGTTATCACCAACAACCCATACGTGATCTGATACAATAACTATTGGTGGTATATTTTCGTATTCCTTCCACCATGTTTGTTTTGTACCCGGTTCAATAAATTTACGAAATACCATATAACCGTTACCAAAAGAGTCTGATAGTAGTGTACCATCTATAAAAATTCGACCTTCGATGATTTGAATTTTTTCTCCAGGTAGACCTATAACCCTTTTACATAACCGTACCTTACGTTTCTCATCCCAAACAACAACAGCGTCAAATCTATCCGGTACCCAATCCTTGTCAAACGACCGCGATCGTTGCATTAATGTCCATTGACCATCATCATACGTAGGCTCCATACTGATACCGTCGACATACGTTAACCGGTAATGGTACCAAAATGGTACTGTACATAGAGTCAAAAGTATTAGTATTCGAATTAAAGAGCCTCTCCACGTCTTACCACAGAATGTATCTTTTAGGACTTTCATGTATTAAAAAAATTATAAATGTTATCACAGATATACTTTACTTGGTTTTGTGTAAGTACCGGGAAGCTAGGCAACATTATACACTGGTTATACAATTTCTCTGCTTTTGTTATATCTGTGTCAATATTTGAATAATGCTTATGATATGTGATTGGTGGAAACATTGGCCTTGTTTGAATGTCTCTATCAAACAAATACATTGCGAGGTCTTGTTTTGTGTGAAGTTTTAACTTGAGTGCAAAAATCCAATTAGCATGTACAGTATACTCTTCGACTAATTGACATTGTAGTACCTCATGTGCATTAGCTAAATGATTTTTATACCATTCAAAAATATTACGCTTCTTGGTCTTGATGTCGTCGTAATCTTCCAGTTGACCTTGTAAAATGGCAGCTTGGATATTTGTCATTCTATAGTTATAACCTAATCGGTCAGTAACATATCTCTCTTTACCAATACCTTGGTTTTTTATAGAATTTAAATATTCAAAAATTTCTTCATCTTCTGTTACTACAGCGCCACCTTCCCCACTAGTTAATGTTTTATTACCAAAGAATGAGCACGAGCTTAACCAGCTCGATGAACCACTATATATGTCATTATACTTCCCTGTTAAGCCTTCACAATTATCTTCTAAGAACATAAACCCTGGAAATCTTTCTTGAAGCTTAGGTACGTTGATTACATTACCTACATTATGTACAATTAAAAAAGCTGTATCTTCAGGAGAAATATCTTCTGGTACTAAACTATAATCTGCATTCCATGTATCTACATCAGGCTCTAGTAGAATAAAATTATAGTCTGTAGACATCTTAAATGTATTCCATACAGCAGAGTACACATTGTTAGGTACAATTAAATTTTTAATGTTTGGGTGTTTATACTTTAAACCTTCTGCCATTAAATGTGTAGCAGTTGTACCGCTACTTGTGAATATAATATATTTGTAATCAAAGGTATTTTTAAATAATTGCTTACAGGAATCTAGAAATTCACCCTGACTAGAGATCCAATTACTCTCTAATGCCCTATTAGCATAAGCTATAGACTTTTCTGATTTATATGGCTCGTATATTGGTATCACTAGTATGTCTTATGTTTTCTTTGTATATGCTTACCAGCGTCTAAATTTTTACCAGATAGACCGTCTTGTATTATCTCAACAATTTTTTTGTCAACTTCATCAATAAGCTCGTTTCTTTGTACATTTAGATCGCAAGATTTTTTGAATATATTATGCATCTTTTTTAAATTTTCATCGTTACCACAAAACGTGTCTTTAAACTCATCAAATGTCATTCTTCGTGTTTCGTATAATAATTCTTGATTTGTCCACATCTTCATATCTGCTGTGAATAATTTGTCAATTAGTGATCCAAGTGTATCTGCCATAATATATTTTATTTGTGTAAGTAGCATAGGCTATAGTAAAGTCCACGCTCATAAATGTCTGGTTTCTTTTCAAACAGTGCATGAGATCCAATCTCGATATTATTCCAGTGAGCATGTCTTGGTCCTAGCAATGCACGCTTTAATAGTCTCATATCTATATCTATCTCAAAATAAGGTTCTTCTTTTTGCTCAACAATCTCATAACCTTTACCACTGCAAGAAATCTTTAATATTTTATCATTTATTAGTGGTATACAAATACTAGTTTTAGAGTTGAAACCTATCTGTTTTCTGACGCTGTTAAATCTATCATATGCATCAGGCATTGAGTCCATTATGTCAGTTACTGGTGGTAGTGCGTCGTGCTCATAGTCAAATTGTATTTTTGATAAGACATCTTTTATATATTGACGCTTATGGCTTATGTCTGTGTTAATATATTTCTCGGAAGCTTCTCCGGTGCCAACATCGAACCAACTATTTCTATTAAGAATTACACACTGACCATTTATATCCTTACAGGCTGTAAAGTGGTTATAGGCTTCTTCAAGTTCAGGATCTCCCCGTCGGTCATTTAACTTCCACAGTCTTCCTCCTAGAACATATCGACCTGCAAATGGCATATAATAGTCAGGATTAAAAATATTAATATAATTCTTTGTGTGGTTATAGAATTTGTTAGTTTTATCTTCAATAGATTGATTGAGAGATTGATCAGATATTTTAAAACATTGCGGATATGGGCTAGCACCGAGATATCCTACTAATAGAAAATCAATCTTACCGCATGTATCTTTAATAGTCTTGGCAGCTGTTGCAGCTAATTCCCAAGGACAATCATTTACATTAACAACAGTATGGGTACCATCTTCAAATACGCACATAGAATCTATTTGAGTATTTTTGAATTTGTTTTCAACAAATGCACACCCTAAAAATTTAGCGCAAAGCTCAGGATTGCAATTATCAGCAGACAGAATTCTAATAGTGAAGTTGTCGTTTAAAGTGTGAGGGTCATTATGTTTTAGTTCCCTTACATTATATCCTAATTTTTCTAACTGAACTTTCAAAAATTTAGATTCGTATGTGTTTATTAGCACAGGTATACGCTTATCCATTCGCTTTAAAGTTTCAATATCAAAATGATCTTGATGAATATGACTTATATACATATAATCTACATCATTAAAATCTTCTGGTGTAACTTTGAGCGCTGGGTAATGACACCAAGATCCATAGTATGCGCCACTAACAAGCCATGGGTCACACAATACTTTTGTATCTCCAGATTGTATTAACACACACGCTGATGAGATATAAGTTACTTTCATACGCTACATGGCCGTTTAAGAAAAACATTATCGCTATCTTCCTTAAACTGTTTAAAGTCAAATTTTTTATACAAGTTGTATGCTACTATATTATTTTTCATGACTGAAAGTTGGATATCAAGGTTATTATCATCAGCATATGATAATAGTTCTCTCATAATTATTCCTCCATAGCCTTTATTAAGACTTTGCTCACTGACACATATACCTAGCCAAATTACATCACCCTCTTTATCTAGATGGCCATATCCAACAGGTTTATCATTATCAAAAATCAACAGCGTTAGTACATGATCGTTTAAGACATCAAAACTTCTTTTATCGAAGTAGCTAAATGTCTGTAAAGACACCCCACAGTTGTCCAAAAACATCTTTAGATCATCCGTATCATAGACATCTATGATCTTTATTGTCATCATACACTCTATTATACCACCTCTCATAACAAAATCAAGGTTTTTGATTATGATTAATGGAGTAATCACCCAGAGAGCATAAGTATTTCTGTGGAATGGCTGAAATACACCTTACTTTTCTTTATAGCCGGCCCTCTTCTAGTCGAATTCGTAGGATATTTTTGGCATAGGTGGGTCGAGCACAGAGAAGTTCTCGGTAAAAGCATCTCTTTCAGGCATTACAGACACCACGAAGTTCAATATCCTGTCCACAAACTTCGAACTAACGGTCCTTACGATAGCGCTGATAGCTGGACCTGGTATGTCGTCGGTGGATTATCAACAGCCGGGTCGATTTCATTACTACCAATTGCATATGCTATACCATTTATTGCTGGTGCATGGATATATGCTCATTTTATTGTTGGAAATATGCATTCTGCATTTCATCTTAATGGTGGTACTCACTTGTTATGGAAATATAAATGGTTTCAAAAATTAGTAAAACTCCATGATATACACCATTACGATAATTGTAACTATGGTATCTGTTTCTTTATGATGGATAAGATATTTGGTACATATAGAGAAAATTTTCCGGTAAATGCAGATGGAATGCGCATTAAATTAAATGTGTTTAAATCATATCCTTATCAACGAGGTGAAGATGGTAAGGCTAGAAAAGTATAAGTAATAATATGAGTACAACAGGAATAGTAATAGTAGTAGTTTTTATCGGAGTTGTTTTAGTTCATCAATTATTCTTTAAGAAATAAATAGTTGTGTGAATCTGTTCAATGTATACGGGGTTGATGTAGAGGTATACGAGCATCCGAGTAAATTCTGGCATGATGATAGGATTATGTTTTATTCAGATCCTGAAGATAAAAAGGCTGATATAATCCAGTATCTGTATAATGAAGGGTTTATTCAAGATAGACGCACACCATACATCATAAGAGAACTCAGTTAAGTTCAATACTTATAAAACCCCTCTTTCTTTCGGCGCTCTCGTTCTTGCTCTTCCCATTGTATTTCCTTTTCCCATACTTCTCTCTCTTCAGGGGTTAGATGTGGTGGTATAGGTGATATAAAATGTTTTCGCCATTCAGAATCATAATGCCCATTAATAAGCTTACGCTCTTCCTTCACTTAACTATTTATCAGATAATAAATACTTGTAACAATGGCTGACAATGTAAGATATCATAGTAAGCATCATGCACGAGCTCATCATACCACTCCTACAGCTGGTTATCATGATAGTGGTGTTGATCCTCTTGCCAGTAGTTCTAGCCCATATTTAGGAAGCTTCTATGTCTCTGGTGGTAATATTTACACGTACAACATGTACATGTCATCTCAAGATGCCGGTTCTACTTGGTTTGATATTGCTAACAGGCTGACATCTGATGATCCAAATGAGCCAAATTGGAATTCAGCATACAGTACAGTTTATGGTAATAGTGCAGATTGGATATCTACAGGTGCTGCAGCAGATGGATTTTCAGAGACATTTACTGGTGATGGTTCAGAGAAAAGATTTGTTC
>VMHT01069289.1_pt1 | contig 11325 bp, 18 predicted proteins | sample 4693611 | NCBI WGS metagenome assembly VMHT01 (sample SAMN12280063, study PRJNA550983) | marine metagenome | isolation source: seawater sampled from same location over 5 years 0.02-0.2 micron viral filtrate | place: USA: collected off the coast of southern California halfway between the port... ... | reverse complement strand
GAAAGTCTTGCTAATAGTATGGCTGATGGTTGGCTAAGAGGTTCTGGTGTAAAAGGCGCTATGGTATCTACATTTAAGAACGTAGTTAAAAGCTTTATGAAAGAAAGTGATAAAGGCTATAAAGCCGACTACTTTAATACGTTTGTAGAAGTGTTAAACTTATCGCCACAAATAGGTAGTAAAGCTAGAAAAATTAAAAGAGCTACTGATACCTATAAATACAATAAAGATGTTATGGCAGAAATAGGTGCTTTTGATATTGATAATCCAGTTTATCCTATGACAACTTCTTTAATTGAAGGTACTACAAACGCTCCTGTACACAGGATTTACACTAAGCTTGATAACTTAAAAGAGGCTTTTAATGAAGACAATACCGCAATGCAAAGAACATTTGTAGCTTTAGGCTGGAATCAGTGGCAGATGGGTATTGACACGTATAAAGACGTTAGAGAAGCCAAAGAAAAAATAAAAGAAGAAAAGAAGGCTAAAAAGAAACAATGCCGTAGAATATTAAGTAGCGGCAAAAGATGTAGCATACGTACAACTAACAAAAGTCAACTGTGCTATCATCACAATTAAATAGGTGGTAAACTAAGTAATACTTTAACTATGGCTTATACGCAAAAAAATAATCCTTTTCCTGTAACAGGTTGCGGTAGAAGACGAACATTTCAAACAACTAAAAATCCCATAAAAGTGTTTGATGATTCGCCTATGCGTAAAGCTGATCCGCGTAGAACTATTGGTAGAGGTAAAAACTTTAACAAAGCAAAAGATACTGGTACAGGCGCCGCCGCTGGTGGTGGTATGACACAGAAAGGTGTTGACGAGTACAAAAGAAATAATCCTGGTAGTAAATTAAAAACTGCCGTAACTACTAAACCTTCTAAACTAAAACCAGGTAGTAAAGCCGCAAAGCGTAGAAAATCGTTTTGTGCAAGATCAAGAAGTTGGAAAAGTAAACGAGGTTTAGCTGCTAGACGCAGATGGAACTGTTAATATATATATTATGGCTTTTAAATTAAAAAACAAAGGACTAAAGAAAATAATAGGCCAATTAAAAAACTCTGCTACAATGCATGCTAAGCAAGCTGAAAAGTTAGAGAGTATGTCGCCTATGAAAGGTAAACTAAAGCCTTGTCAAAAGGCTGCGGCTAAGAGAAAATTTAAAGTATACCCAAGCGCTTACGCTAATATGTGGGCTTCAAGATACAAGTGCTAATGTATACGCAGAAGAATAATCCATTTAAAAAGCGTATGGGCAAGTTTAAAGAGTCTGACGCGCCTGACGCTAAAGGTAAGTTTAAAAGCTTGTCAGCTTCAGGTTTAGCTAGTTGGATGATTAAGTCACGTAAAGGTAATTTGTCAAAAATAATAAGTAGCTTAAACCAACAAGTAGTGTTTAGAAGAAACAAAGATCCAAAATATGCAGCTAAAATGCGTAGAACAATGGACATCGTTAGAAAACGATTAGGTAAAGATAAAAAATAATGGCTTATAGAGGTGTCTTAAAAGCTCGTATATCAAAATTATACGGTGGCGATGTTACAGTCGACAAAGCTCGCAAGCTTAAAGCTAGAAAAGATGCTACGCCAAGAGATAAACAATTAGCAAACTGGTTTATAAACATGCAAACAAACAGACCATCGCCAGCAAAAAAGCGTAAAGATCCTGTAGTAGGTACAGGTAAAAAGCCTAAAGGTAGCGGTAGAAGACTATATACTGATGAAAATCCAAAAGATACTGTTAGTATTAAGTTTGCTACAGTAGCTGATGCAAGAAAAACAATAGCTAAGGTTATGAAAATTAACAAGCCTTATGCTAGAAAGATACAAATACTAACTGTACTTGAGCAAAGAGCTAAAGTTATGGGGAAAATGGAACAAGCAAGACTTGCAAAAGCTGCTAAACAAACATTAAAAAGACAAAAAAAAGATGTTTAAAGATTTTGACATATCATCTTTTAAAAAAATGAAGCCACCAGGCAACAATACTTTTGATACGATGCAAGAGTTAAAAGAACTTGAAAGCATACCGTTAAACAAAAAGTTTGTCAAAGAAAATGATGACATTGAAGCTGCGTTTAAAAAAACAGCTAAAGATAATGGTATTGAAGATTATGACAACAAAACAGCTGCTAAACTTATAAAAGAGTCAGCACCTGTAATATTAGAACTTAAGAGGCACTTTAATAGACCTAGACCTAAAGTAAATGCTAAGAAAATGAATATCAGCATGAAAGATATAGAAATGGCATCAATGAAAACGCCATCATATCCATCAGGCCACTCAGTACAAGGCGTATTAATAGCTAAAGTATTAGGTGATAAATACCCTAAAGCTAGATCAGCATTTAATAAAACCGGTAAAAATATATCTTATAGTAGACGAGTTGCCCACGCCCACTATAAATCAGATAGCAAAATGGGTGAGAAATTAGGTAACGCAATGTATAAACACATTAAAAACAAAATTTAAAATGAAAAAAGCACCTGCAAAAATGAAAAAAGGTCCAATGAAAGCAAAAATGAAAATGGTAACTGTTAATGGTAAAAAAGTACCAGCTTTCGCAGCGGATGGCAAAGGAGCAAATGATATGAAAAAATCAGCCGCTAAAATGAAAAAAGCACCTATGAAAGTTACAGCTAAACAAGCTTCTAAACTTCCAGCTAATTTAGTAAAAGCTATTAAAGCTAAAGAAGGTTCGGCTGCTAAAATGAAAAAAGCTGCTATGAAGCTTAAAAAAGATTCTATGGCTATGATGAAAAAATCTGCTATGGAAATGAAAAAAGCTTCTGCTATGAAAATGAAAATGAAAAAGTCTATTGCTAAAATGGGGCATAAAAAATAAAACATGGCTTTTTTACAGTCAAATAATCCTTTTAAAAAGCGAACTAAAGCTAAAGGCGGAGGTACTACTAAAGTATGTCTGCCTAAAGCTAAAATTGCTAGTATGAGTCAATCTGAAAGACAGGCTGTTATACGTGCAAAGCGAGCTGCAGGTAAGGCTGGTAAATATAAAAGATCTAGCAAAAGCAATGTTACTGGTACTAGTAGCGGAGGAAGTTTAAGAACATGGGTTAAGCAAGACTGGAGACAAGTCGGTAACCCAAGTAAAAAATGTGGTGAGAAATAATGGCAACTGAAATAGGTAAAGACACTAAAGTTAAGTTAAGTTTAGAAACAATAATATCACTAGGCGTTGTATTAGTAGCTGGTACAGGTATGTGGTTTACTCTTAAGGCAGATATTGCTGAAGCAAAAGAGTTACCGCTAGCTCCAGATCCAGAAGTTACACGCATGGAGTTTGATATGAAAGATCAAATGATTCGTAATACTATTATGAATACTCAAGAAGATGTTACAGAGATTAAAAAAACTCTTGAGAAGATCGAAGATAAATTATATAAGTAATGAAAATATGTATAGCATTATTGCTTAGCGTTATTAGCTTCACAGCTTTAGCGCAAGTAAAAGTAATACATTTTAACGCTGGTTGGAACGAGGCTAACGACGTTGAATGGTTTGACAAACTATCAGACGCCGGTAAAAAAAGTTTAAGTATAGACGATACAGAAATACAAAAGAAATATGCTATTGCTATTGTACCTACTATCATTGTTTTTGATGATGGCGAAGAAGTAAAACGTTTTCAAGCCGATCTTAGCTTTAAGCTAGTTGCTACTAGAGATGACGTGCAAGAATATATTGACGAACTTATAATAAGTAAATTTTAATTATGGCATTTAAAATGAAAAGTCCTTTGCCTTTGATAGGTAATAAAGAGCTGCGTAAAGCTAAAAGAGCTGCTAGAAAAAAATTAAAAAAAGAAGGCAAGCTAACTAAAGAAGCTAGAAAAGAAATAAGAAAATACAAAGATTACTAATGAGATACTTAATTTCACTACTACTATGCATTAACGTGGCGTTTGCGCAATGCCCTCCGGGCACTTGGGGCTTAGATATTATTATAAATCCTGATCAATATCCAGAAGAAACATCTTTTGTAGTTCTTAATACAGAAGGAGACACGCTAATGCAAGGTGGGCCTTTTCTTGATATTATAGATTATCAGCCGCAATATATATCAACATGCTCACCTGTAGACACTTTTATATTAGTCTTAAATGATGACTATGGTGATGGTGTTGCTGGTAGCTTATGGGGCGGTGAAGATGGCTCAGTATATATAGAACAATGTGGTGATACAATATGGGAGCTAGAAGAAGCTGATTTTGGCTTTCAGCTTGTAGATACTTTAATAACTACAAACTGCCCGCCACCACCACCTATATTTGGCTGTATGGATAGTAGCTATGTTGAGTTTGACTTTACAGCAACAGTAGATACAGGCATGTGTTATACACCTATTATTTATGGTTGTACAGATTCACTAGCTTATAATTATGTTGATAGCGCTAACACAGACATAAATATATCTAGTTGTGCGCATTATTTAGAGCTAACTGATTTAGCTGGTAACGGTTGGGCTGGCTCTATTTTAATCGTATCGCAAGCTACAAACTTATCACCACCTTACAGCTTTGCGGTAATAGATACTTTTACTTTAGCCGATGGCTTTGATACTACTTATACGCTAAACTTACAAGCAGGCTACTTAGTTAAAGCAATATTTGAAATAAACTATCAATCAGACTTTACAGCCGTGCAATGCGGTTATACTTTATATTCTGATGACTACACAGCTATAGAACAAGAAGGTGGTTTTGCAGATCCAATACCACCATTTATGCACATTACAGGTGAAACGTATTGTGGTAACGAGTGTATTGATAGAACGTATGGTTGTATAGATGCTTTAGCTATTAACTATAATGATAGTGTAAACACAGATGACGGTAGCTGTTATTATAATCCTGGGTGTACTAATCCTTTATATTTAGAATATGACGCAGCTTACGACTATGATAATAACTCATGCGCTACGCTTATTGCATACGGATGTATGGACACTACAGCATTTAACTATGATCCATTGGCTAACGTTGAAATACCTGGCTCTTGTATTGCTGTCGTAGAAGGCTGTATGGATGACGGTGCTTTTAACTATAATTTAAATGCTAATATAGATGACGGTAGTTGTATACCACTTATATTTGGCTGTATTGATCCTACGGCTTTTAATTATTGTGATACTTGTAACACTGATAATGGAGGCTGCATACCAACTATAAACGGGTGTACTGATAGCACCGCTATAAATTATGATCAACTTGCAAACACTGATAATGGCTCTTGTATTTATCCTGTATACGGTTGTAATGATCCGACTGCTCTTAACTACGAAGCGCTTGTTAATGTCCCTGACTCGTCATGTGAGTATTCTGCTGGTTGCGCTGTTGGTGATGTATATACTATTCCTAATGCTTGTTTTGAGTGGGTAATACAAGTTGATCAGTACTGTTGTAATACGTCTTGGGATAACACATGTATTCAGCTGTATGATTACTGTCAAGATGGTTGGACAGGTCCAGTTAGCGTAGAAATGTATAAAAGATCAAAACTTATACCTTATCCAAATCCAACAAGAGATTATATAAACTTTAATGAAAACGTAGATGTTTTAGTTATTGATAACTACGGTAAAAAACACAAATTATATTTAGATACTAAAAGAGTAAAACTAGACAAAGGTATCAATTACATTAAAGTGTCAAACGACAAAGGAGTTAACTTTACTACTATAATAATTGTGCAATGAGATATATAATAATACTATTAATTTTTTTAACATCTTGCGCGGCACCTAAAAAGTGTTGCTCGCAGATTAAAAAAGCGTTTAAGTTTTCTACGTTTTATGTAGCAGCTAACGGTGGTACTTCATTGTCTGATAGAGATATATATTCTGTAAACGGTAGTGCTTTAAATTACGATACTATATTAACTCCTTACGATTACTCATTAACTATGGGTATACGTAAGATACAAAGATTTCAACACGAAGGTAGTTCGCCATTTAAAGATGGTACTGAAACATCGTTTTCAGATGCTGCAAATGTAGGTAGATCACCGTTTGAGTATTTGTTTGAAGTTGATTACAAAAGACAGGAAGGTGTAGAGTACTTTGATCAACATCATTTTTTAAGATATGTTAAACCAAAGTGGTTTACAAAAGTAGAATATATTAAAGATGGTTTTGCAGACATAGAATATTATGAAGCTACACAAAGATTTAGATTAAACGGTAAAAAAAAGTTATCGTTTAACTTTGGCGGAGTTACTAGACTTGCAGAGCCGTATGGCTATGATCCGCTAGAAGAGTGGACTATGGCTACAGGCGATATACACTACACGCAGTTGGCAATACAAGAAGGTTATAGTATAGATGTGTACGAGTCAGAATATAAAGATCCAAGCGGTAATGTAATAGCTACAAGCTCTGATGTTTGGAATCAAGTCACAATACCAACTATACTAGAAAACTATGTAGATAAAAAACGTAACGAATTAAACACTCAGTGGCAGCATAGTATTGTTATTGGTTTTGATTTTTATCATTACAAGAAAAACTTCTGGCTGCACTCTTGGGGTAATCTAATGCCGTATCATTACGATGATGGTGGACAATACTCTTACCATAACTTTGTAGATGGTCAATGGTATGATTATTCAGGTGGTTTAATATTTGGTTATAAGCTAAATAGAAACTTAGGTTTGTTCGTTGAAGGCAAGTACAATAAGTACTGGAATAAAGAGTGGTATGATTTTAAGTGTGGTGTTAATTATGTAATCTTTTAGTATGAGCTACCTTACAAAAATAGACAGCGTGCCTTTATATAGCACTATTGAAGAAGCTTTACTATGGGCTAAGCAATACGAGCTTGAAGGCTATCATGCTCATAGATTTAGAGGTAGATTAGGATATATGGGTGGTGAAAATCATGAGCAAATTATCGACGCTTTAGAAGAAGGTATAAAAGTTTTTTTAACACCAGAAGAATTAGCTTTAGGAAATTTTATAGTAACAGCTGAAGCTGCTAGATCTTACCAAAGATATAGAGAGTTAAATCCTAGACAAACCTTCACGGCCCCTGCGGCTCAAGCTGCTCAACAAGTTATACCTCAACAAAATATACCACAACCATTACAACAACAAGAAGAACAAATTGTAGTTGTTACGCCTCAAGCAACTCCAGCTCCATCTGCGCCAAGTGGCGGTGGTGGTGGTTATTAAACATAAAATATGAAGCTACAAGTATTAAGATTTAGCTCGCAAGCAGACTGTACACACGGTCTTTTGTTTGAAGTAAGTGAAATAAAAAAACACTTTTTATGTTATACTTTAGAAGATGAAGCTAGAGTACTAAAAGTAAAAGGCGAAACTAGAATACCAGCTGGAACCTACAAAATAAAATTAAGAAAAGAAGGTGGATTTCATGCACGATATGATAAAAAATACCCTGGTATACATCGTGGTATGCTTCATATTGTTGATGTTCCTGGTTTTGAGTATATTCTTATTCATACTGGAAACACTGATGAGCATACTGCTGGGTGTCTTATCGTTGGTGATAGCCAAGAAAACAACCTTATACTTAGAGACGGATTTGTTGGTAAATCTGTTAACGCGTATAAAAGAATTTACCCTAGCATCGCTAAAGCTATTGAGCAAGGTGAAGAGATAACAATAGAATATATAGATTTTGATAATTAAAAAATATGGCAACTACAACTGCAACATTAACATTAGCTAGCACAGATTTATTATCTGATGAATTAGCTTTAACTACTACAGCTACTCTAACAGAACATAATAATTCAACTGGAGTTACAGCTGCTATAGGTTTAAGTAGAATTACAATATCAGATACTAGTGAAACAACTTTGTTTGATGCTTCAGCTTATACAGATGATAAAGCACATAAAATATATATAAAAAACACAGAAACAAACGCAGGTTACTCTTTTTTAGTTAAAGTTGGAGGCCAAGAACTAGGTAAGTTATACGCGGGTGATTTTATGTTTGCGCCTTGGAACGCAGATACTACTTCAACAGATAGTGATGTAACAATAACGCCTTCTGACGCTGGTATGACTGCAGAGTATATGGCTTTTATAGACTAATAAAAATAATAATAAATAAATAAATAATTAATTATGGCAACAACGACAGCAACTATAAGCTTAACAAGTGATTTATTGTCAGACAACATGGCGGTAACAGCTGTTACTACTCTTGCTAAAGCAGGTACTACTGCTGACGGTTTAGATCAAATAGAGTATAGCGTAGTAGAAATAGCTACTGGAGATGAGTTTGATTTAATTGCCACTACTCCAACAGCGAGTAAAGGAAGCAAGCTTTACGTAAAAAATCACTCAGTAGATGAAACTTATTACGTAGCAATAACTCAAAACGCTCAGGCTATAGGTAGATTATATGGTGGAGACTGGATGTTTATACCAGCAGATTTTCATGATGCAGCTGCTGATATAGCAGTTACATCTAACGGTGGAACTAATAAAATAGAGTACGCTTTATTCCACGAAGGAACTGCATTAACTCAAACGTGATAACAATTTAAAATAAAAAATATGGCAACAGTATGCACAATAAATATAGCTTCTGATGTAGCGCCGGGCTTTGGTGGAGTTTCACAGTCAATGACTTTAACGCAAGGTGGTACTATAGTAGACATAGACAACACAACAGGTTTTCAAAGAAGAAAACTATCCGCTACAGGAGCAGTAGACTTAGTTACAATGGCTAGTGAGCTCGTTGAAACAAAAGACAATACAGCCGCTAAAATATATATTAGAAACATCGGTGATGGAAGAGGTAATATAGACAAGTCTGTAGGAGTGACTATAGGTGTCAACGCAGAGCCTATTGGCAAGCTGTACGGTGGTGATTGGTTAATGATGCCGCTTACTGGTGTTGACGGTGACGACGTAACTGCTACGCCTGACACTGATGACACTGTAGTACTAGAGTTTGTAATGTTCTTTGAAGAGAACTAGTGAATGGCTTTTGTCAAATATCATAATCTAGTTGGAGCTACACGTCAAGATAATGTATTGATAGATGCTCAAAGCGGAGTTAATAATATAAAATCTATATTATTCACTAATATACACGACACTAACGCTGCCACCATTAGCTTAAACTTAGTTCAAGCTGATGGTGCTTCTAGTTTTTCTATTTTAAAATCAATATCAATACCTGCTGGTATTTCTTTTTTACTAGATGATAAAGGTATTTTAAATTTTGACAACACTTCTAGCCTAGGATTTGGGCTTCAATGTACTATAGGTAGTTCCGACACTGTAGATGTACTAATAAATATTTAATATGAAGTTTTTAGGTCAACATATATACGATCTAATTTCTAGGTTTCGCAATGACGTTCACCTTGAAAATATTAGCTCTGGTACAATAGCTAGTGGAGGTAACTTAGGCTTAGACTCAAACAACAAAATAGTTAAAGCTAATGTTCCAACAACACATGACGCTGTAACTCTAGCTGGAAGCTTAGATTATATAACTTTATCAGGGCAAGAAATAACTAGAAACGCTATTGACTTAACAACAGATGTTTCAGGAACATTACCTGTTTCTAACGGAGGGCTTGGCAATACAAGCTTTACAAATAACGCTGTGCTTATTTATCAATCAGGTGTTGGTACTACATTTGTAAATAGACAGTTTTATTTCTCTGAAGTGTCAAGCAATGTTCATCAATTTAAAATAGGAGATGGTAGTGCTACTGGTGCAATAATTACAACAGACAATGTAGCTCCACTTAGCATTTCACCAGGTGTTGCCGCTGGAACAAATATAGCAGGAGGTTCTTTAACTCTTCAAGGCGGGGTGAGCACAGGCAACACGGCGGGTGGAAGTATTATTTTTAAGTCTAGTAGCGCTGGAAGTAGTGGCAGTATTGGTAACGCTCCTCAAACAATTGGAACATTAGATAATGAAGGTAATCTACAAATAGATGGAACTTTAACAACTAGCGGAACCTTAGCATTAAATACATCTGGCGTAATACAAGTAGCAAGTCAACCAAACATTGACCATGACTCACTAACTAACTTTGTAGCAGCAGAGCATTATCGTTGGGACACAGACATAAGTAGTACAGCTACAATAAATGCTGCTAATATACCCACATTAAATCAAAATACAACAGGTACAGCTGCAGGATTATCTGCAACATTAGCTGTTGGTAGTGGTGGTACAGGTGCAACAACTTTTACATCAAACGCTATACTAACCGGTAACGGTACATCTGCAATTCAAGCAGAAGCTGGATTAACATACGATTCAGAAGTATTAAACATAGGTGATGATGACGATGGTATTGCTCAAATAAAAAGGTTACAACATACTGACGACGTAGGAGGAGATTTATACGTAAGAGGCGGTGACGCAACTGGCACAGATAAAGCTGGAGGTCAATTGCAATTGTTTGGTGGTAGGGCGACAGGTAGTGGAGCAGGTGGTGGTGTAATAATACAAGCTGGAGAAACAAACGCTAGTAGTGGAACTACGCTCAGAGGTGCTAATACAATTGCTAGCTTTAGATCTGATGGTGATACTCTTTTAACTGGTAATTTAATTTTTGAAGGTCCAACACCAGATGTTAATGAAACAACATTTAGTATAACAGATCCAACAGCTGATAGAACAATAACAGTACCTGACGCTTCTGGTACTATGGCTTTTTTAGACAGTGACATTACAGGTCAAGCAGGTACAGTAGCAACTATAACTGGACTAGCGCCTAACACGGCTACTACTGCGGCAGCTCAACCTAATATAACTTCATTAGGCACACTTACAGGTTTAACAATAGGCGGTGATTTAACAGTAAATGGTGACACTGTAACATTTGAGTCTGCTAATGCTGATGATCCACACGTACTTATAAAGAATACTAACAACGGAACAAATGAAGGTGCTCGTTTAGATTTTAATAAATTAAGAGCTGATGATGGTACTGAAACAGGACAAAACTTAGGAGAAATACATTTTACAGGTCAAGACAGCGCTCAAAATACACAAACCTATGGTTTTATTATAGGTGAAATTGATGTTGGCACTAGTGGTCAAGAGTCTGGACAAATTGTAATGGGTGTTGCAAACCACGATGGTGATCAAGCTACAGGATTCAAATTAACAGGCGGTAGTCAAAATGACGAAATAGATGCTGAAGTTGGTTTTGGTACTTCTTCTGTAACAACTGTAGCTGGTGATTTAACTGTAACAAGTAACGCTACTATTAACGGTGGTAATTTAACTGTTACATCTGGAACCTCTGGAGACGCAACACTTATAATTGAAGCTGACACTGATAATAAT
>VMHT01067391.1_pt1 | contig 11325 bp, 25 predicted proteins | sample 4693611 | NCBI WGS metagenome assembly VMHT01 (sample SAMN12280063, study PRJNA550983) | marine metagenome | isolation source: seawater sampled from same location over 5 years 0.02-0.2 micron viral filtrate | place: USA: collected off the coast of southern California halfway between the port... ... | reverse complement strand
TACATGGTAAAAATAAAGTCGAGGAACAATGGGCGTGTAGTGAGTACACCCGAAATATACAACCCTTTTTAGAAGATATAAAAGCCATTCATCTTAGTGAATTTAATATAAACCATTCATCAGGTTATGCTGGTCAGTGTGACGCTTTAATAGATACAGAAAATCCTGACGGCCATTCAGAACTGACGATAGTAGATTTCAAAACATATGGAAAAGATACAGATAAACCAGAAAAATATTTACAGGATCATTTATTACAGATAGGAGCGTATAACGAAGGATTGTATGAAAAAACTGGAGTTAGAGCAAAAAGGGGATTGATATGTATAATAAGGAAGAACGGATTACAACTTCGGTGGGTAACTGCTATGGAGTTGATAGGTTGTGGTGCGTTATTTAAAGAAAAGGTTGCAGAGTTTCAAGAGATGGTAAAGAAAGATCAGTTAGTTGCAGCTTAAAAAGAGTTAGAGAAATCTTGATAGGTAATAAGTAACCATTCTCCTGTACCTGATTGAATCTTTGGAACGATATAAGTAAAGGTATCTTTAGTATGAGGGTAATAAAAAACCTGACCATCATAAGGATTATCAGGAAAGTTAATACCCCAGTTGTTATCAGTTTTCATGTTGTTTTTTAGCAATTTCAGGGTTGATAGTTTGAGCTAGTATGTATGGTTCGTATTTAAGATCTAGTTCAAGAGACTCTTTGGCATATTGAAATTCATCAATATCACCAAAGAGAAAAGAATCATCTAAAGCTCCACGTTTAATTTGGTATTCGTAGTATTTACCTTTAGGCATTAGAGAGTTTTAAATAATTTTTATAGAAAGATAACCATTGGTCATCATTAAATTTATTAAGTTTAGAAGTAAAGTAATTCTGTAAGAAAGTCTTGTTACTCATAATCTGAATAACAAGTTTATCTGTTACGTCGTCTTCTTTATAAGAGTTATTAGTCATACAAACCTCCTTCCATGAGATGCACTTTTCATTTCTAACATTCTTTGATTTACAACATGAGGTGGATCAGAATAATCATTATTGTATGCTTCTAATTCAGCATCGCTAGGTTCGTAATTAATAATTGAATCAATAATCTCTAAAGCATCATAAATTTTATCCCAAGTTGGTACGTTGTAATCAGAATCACAAGGCCAACTAGAAATTAACTCATCTTCTTTTTCTGCAAAATCTTTTAGTGTTTCGTAGATTTGTTCAAGTTTCATTTTGTAATCTCCATATAAGGGGAATTGAAATCGTCATAAAGGTAGGATTCAGTCTTCCACCAATCGATTATGTAATCAGAATCTAGAGTGATACAAGTGTGATCAAACAACTCAGGATTTTGAGACATATAATCGTGATACCACTCTGCAAAGTCATCATATAAATCAGGATGAACTTTATAGTGTTTAGCTATTTCAGTAGCATGAGTTAAGCAATAATCTTCAAAGGTAATAGATCTTTGGAACGTTTCTTGTTCCTGCATAACTTGATTTGGTAATGGGTTGTCTATCATAATTCGCTAGCGAAATTCTCAGTTGAAATTAATTTTTTTAAGGTAAGTATTATTTAATATAGCTCCAATTTTTCTTCGTAACTCATCATCTTTTTCATCTTTAGCTTTATGATAATCTCTAATTAAATCTTGATAAATTTCAGATTTTAATTCAGATTTATGCTGTTGAATAATAGACTCTATAGGTTCTATATCATACATCTCTTCAACTTTATTAATCCACTTGTAAACTGTTTTATCACTTACGCAATAATCAGCAGCAAGTTTAGAAGCTATCTTTGTTTTTTTTACATTGGAGCGTAACATCTCTGCTATTGCTTCAAATGCTTCATCTCTACTATCTGTAATATTCATTGTGCCATCTCCCAGAAAAGACGTTTAGCTCTTCTTGCTGCAATAATTTCAACTTCCCTAGTAGATAGGGAAGGAAATCTTTCTGAAACAGATTGAATCTGTTCTTCAAATAGAGATTCTAAGATCTCACTATTAATTGAATTACTCATAATTTTTACCAAGATGATTGATAGTAGAAGTTATCGAAACATTTACCTGTTCCTGCCATTTTTTCTTGCCAATCTAAACAGGCTTGCATACGTTTCTTAGTATATTCAAGATCTTCAAAGTAATACTTATCGTATTCCTGAGAATCAAAAAAACAGCCAGTTGTATTAGGTAAGTTAGCTTCTGCCTTTGCTAGTTTTCTTTTTGGATCGGGTTCAGATAAAATGTAGTCAATTTCTTTTATTAATTCTCGAATTTTATCTTCATCAACATAATAACGATCACAGTCATCATTATTATGCTGAACATTTTCAACGAACCAGTTGTGGATACAATTAACTTTTCTCCAATAAGCAATAGGAATGTTTATTGAATAATAATTCCAGTTGGTAAATTCTACTGGAGCGTCTTTAAATCCAATAGACTCAAGAGCATTTTCAAAGTCAAAATCAATCTCAACATTTTTTCTGTCGTGATTATTAGGATCTCTTTCATCAAAAGCTCTTGTTGAAAAAGTTCCCTCGAAGTACATATCTAAACCCATTAGTTTTTACCTCCTTTAATGAATAATGTAATTTGTTGTATTGAAAAGAATAAATCTTTAATTCCATCTTTTAAAGCAAACATCCCTTCTTTCATGGAATTGTTTACTGTTTGTTGGTTCGTTGCAAAGCTAAGACTAGCTTCGGATAACATTTTCATAGAAGTTTCAAGTTTTGAAAGAGTTTTTTGTTGCTCTTGTAAAACTTCTAAGATTTTTTCTAGATCTCTGTTCATAAATTTAGGGTAAGTGAACACTTCATAACAATAGCACACATATGAAAGCATGGTCAAGGCGTTATGATATACTAATATAGTATATTTAAAGAATTTATGTCCTTAATTAAAACTTTTCTTTTAGACATCGAACAGTTAGGATTCAATCCCTATAAATTAAATGCCCTTTCAGAAAATGATTGGGACGTTCTAATTACAAAAGCTTTAAGTAAAGATAAAAAATTGTATGAAACTTTAATTTTAACTAGGTGTAAATTAAGGTTAGAAAAAGGGATTAATTAAAATCCCTTCTTTTCTTTTTTTTTTTGGTTCGGTAAAGATAAATCTTTTTGAACTCTTTCTTTTTTTGTTTTGAGATTTCTAACTCTTCTTGTTTTATAAATTGAGTTAAATTCTCTACCTAACTGATTTTCAAATTTGTTGAAATTTTCAGTATCTCGAATAAATTGTTTCATAATAAATAATAAAAGAAAAGGTGAGCTTATTGCTCACCAATTACTAAGTCTGCTGCTTTACTAGCGTTGGCTAATGACTTGAATAAGATCTTTGGATCGGATTTAAGCATTGGACACCATGCTTCAAGATATGCTGCATGGTTCATTGTGTCTAGGTTAGAAATTTGTAACCTATTACAAACTAGATAAGCTCCAAGTTCAGCAACTAATTCTTCGTTTGCATAAGTTAAGTCTTTTCGATTTAACCTAGACTTATGTTTTGTTGAGTGGATTGCTTCATGAGCAAATGTAGCTAAATAAGATTCGTCATTTTTAAAATTGTATCTTTTGGGAATTACAATTTCATCACTTGATTCTCTGTAGTAAGCTCTATCTCCACCTTTTACTAAAGCGTTAATCTGCTTTTCCCATTGGAATAAACGATCATGAGCTTCTTTTACTCTGTCATCCAATTCTCTAGGTTTAGCAGTTAGCACCGCATCATCAATTAACTTTTCTAGCTTAAGACTAGCTTCATCATCTAAGCCCCGAACATCAGCAACATTAAATACTGGAACGCATTTATAACTCATAAACTGACCCATTTTTACATCCCCATTCTCATCCTTTTCTTTTGTTTCAAAAGATCTTTGGATCGGTTGTAAAATTCGAGCAGATTTTGAACCCTTCTTTGGTAGACAATTAATAGACTTTGCTTGCCCTGCTCCTATAAAGAGTGGTAAATGCCAGCCCCTAATTGAACTCTGTAAACATAATAGAGCAGGGTTAGAGCCTTTATACTGATGCCCTGATAAGACATTCCTGAAGCCGCCCTTAACTGTCCATTCTTTACGCCATAAATTTGTTTGCCCTGACTCTAAAGCTTCAATTAATTCATTAACAATTAATTCCTCTGGTTTAACATAATTTTTTTTGGCTTTTCGGCCATTCATTACAGTCATTTTTTTTTAGGATAAGTGAAAATTTTTAGAAAATAGAAAAGGGGAAAGTTATTCCCCATAGCCTGACCGATGCCAAACTTTAAAAAGTTTTTGAGTTTCTAAAGGGCAATCTGTCCACGTGTCATTTCTGACGATCCAACCGAAGTCGAGGAGCATTGGAATTAGCTCCTTATCTTCGATGTAGTGAGAAATTAAATGACTCATTTTTTTAAGCTCCTAATAAATTATTCAAGAAAGATTGATCTACTTTTTTGATAGTAGATTTATCTTTAACCCAATCAAAATATTGTGTTATTTGTTTTTGGGTCGTTCTTGAGTGATTTTCTTTAGTCCTGATGCAGTCCCCGTTGTTGTAGTAACAAGCAACGGGTGTTTCATAACTAATTAAAATTTCTTTATCAGAAAAAGAAAGGGTCATTTTATTTGACCCTAGTTTTTTAATTTTCATTTTTGTTAAGCTCCATAGTGTCGGTGTCATAATCTAATCTTTTTTGAAAGGGTGAGAGAATGTCAAAACATTCCCCCCAATCACCAAAGAAGATAATATCTAATTCATTCTCAGACATTAGAAAAACCTCCTAATTAATCTTTGAAAGAAATTAAATTTTTTAACTGTGAAACTTACAGGAACTACAATCGGTTCGTAATTGCTTTTCATGTTCGGCTTAAGAACTGTAAAGCGTGGAAGCTCAACTCTTTTTGAATTGACCTCGACTCGATGATAGAAAGGTCTGTTAATGTTAAGACTTTTACAAGTCGCTAGTGCTGATTCCTGAGAGTGTCTCTCAGCAACTAAATCCCAACGGCCTGACATTGTTCCGTAATCAATTCCAGTAAATCTGGTTATTTGATAGTTACCCATTTGAATAAAATTAATAAGTTTGTTTGATAGATAAAAAGTAATACCTTTTATCTGTTAAGCCAAAGCAGGGCTTTGAAGTAATGTTTGGAAGGAGTCAAGAAGAGCAACCGAAGTTAAGCCCGCTCGGAATCCCTTATTGTCTTTGAGTACTTTGGCTTAAGAGATAAAAGGAAAATTGTGCGATGTTTTTTTATCTGTAAAACTCTGCCGAGAAAATCAGTTTCTATTTAGACTACCAATAACCCTTTTTTGTTGACTACGTAGGAGTTAGATAATTATTTATATGTATCTAATATAGCATCACTTTTACTACATGATGCAAAGATATCATCAATCTTAACAATTTTGTAACAATTGAAAACTCCCTCCAGAATCGCTTCAGGCAGGCCGAATTTCTTTAGGTACTATAGCATCAAAGCGACAGCAGAGAGCTATCAGAGAGCCACACAGAGCCGTTTCAGGGTATCTGGGGGAGGGTTGCAGAAAATTTTTATTTATATACCATGTCGGGTACCATCAATATATATCCCAGATCTTTGTTACTAATATATGTGTACTACTTCTGTTCTACTTTTATTGATAGTTGAGGTGCTTGAATATTGACTGTCTCTACAGACTCACCGATAACCTTGCCTAATGAATCTAATATTTGTGCTGCTGTCTGTAATTGACCTTTTGAAACTGCTTTATTAAATAATCTCACTCTCATTGCTTGAAGTCTTGGAAGCATAGTTTCTCTATCTTTATCCCAATCTTCGTTATTCCATTGCTTTACCCGACCCCAATCAGTCCAGGCCACACTTTCTCCAATGCCTTCAATCTTTGCGTGTTCTAAAACAAGCTGTCTGGTAGTTTTACCATCCAACTGCCTGGAATATAAACGCTGACTTCTAGCTTGAATGTGAGCTTGAGTGTTAGGAGCAAACTTAGATCTTCTTTTTTGCTTTACTTGTTGTTCTTTAAAATCTTCTGGAACGAAACCAGATAAAATAGATTCAGCCACGGACTCAATCAGATAGGTTAATAATTGAATGATAACCTAGAAATTGCAATTTAGGCTATAACTAGGGGGTATTAGTTGAAAATTTTGTTAATTATTAGTGTATGGCCGTAAAAAACGCACCAGAAATCAATTTACGTTATGCCCAGGGGCAAGTTTTCAATAGTGAGAAGAGATTTAGGATATTAGTAGCAGGTCGAAGGTTTGGAAAATCATATTTAGCCTGTATAGAGTTACTTCGTGGTGCGATTAACAGACCAGGGGAGGTTTATTTTTACTGTGCTCCAACATATCGGATGGCAAAAGACATTGCGTGGAAGGAATTAAAAAAATTAGTACCGAAAGTATGGGTTGCGGCTAAAAATGAGACAGATTTGAGACTAGATTTGATTAATGGGTCAAGTATTGAGTTAAAGGGAACAGAAAATGCGATGGCATTGAGGGGAAGAAGTTTAGCTGGTGTTGTTTTAGATGAAGCTGCATTTATGGATAAAGACGTATGGGCTGAAGTTATAAGGCCTGCGTTGGCTGATAAACAAGGTTGGGCCTTATTTATTAGTACACCTGATGGAACTGCCAGTTGGTTTTATGATATGTGGTGTTTTTGTGGAGAAACTGATCGAGATGATTGGATTCGTTGGAGTTTCACTACGATCCAGGGGGGTAATGTTGCTCCAGAAGAAGTTGAAGCAGCTAGGGGGCAATTAGATGAAAGAACATTTAGACAAGAATTTGAGGCTAGTTTTGAGAATCTTACTGGATTAGTTGCTGTTAGTTTTGATGATGAAAATATTGATAAGGAAGTTCAGGATTTACATTTAATGCCATTGCTGATTGGATTAGATTTTAACGTAGATCCGATGGCAGGAATTTGTGCGGTAAAGCATAATGACTGTCTTTATGTATTCGATGAGATCATGTTGACGGGAGGAGCTACAACCTGGGATTTTGCAGAAGAAGTTACACGAAGGTATGGAGTAGATCGAAGAGTAATTGCTTGTCCTGACCCTACTGGTAATGCAAGAAAGACAAGTGGGGTAGGTGTTACAGATCATACGATCTTAAGAAGGAATGGATTTACAGTAATGAGTCCCAAATCCCCCTGGAAGATTCGAGACAAAATAACTTCTGTTAATACTGCTTTGTTAGATGCGAATGGAAACAGGCGAACTTTTATTCATCCTCGATGTAAAGAATTAATAAAAGCATTAAGAACTTTAACTTACGCTCCAAATACAGGTTTACCTAATAAAAATTTGGGTGTAGACCATGCTTTTGATGCTTTTGGTTATCTTTGTCTACAACAATTTAATCTTGCAAAACCAGAGACACTCGGACAAACTTCGTTTAGAATATACTAAGAGACACTTTTTATTATGGCTTACGGTTCAATGAAACCTAAAGGTAAGAAGAAAAAAAAGAAGGGAGGTAAAAAACGTGGCGAATGTACCTGTAAATAAAGCTTTATACTCTAGAGTAAAGTCAGAAGCAAAACGTAAGTTTGCTGTTTATCCTTCTGCCTACGCTAATGCTTGGTTAGTCCGAGAGTATAAAAAGCGTGGTGGAACTTATCGCACAGGAACTAAGAAACGTGGCAAGAAGTAGTGGTGGTCTAACCCGTTGGTTTAAAGAAGAATGGGTTGATGTAAAAACTGGTAAACCTTGTGGCCGAAAGAAAGGAGAAAGTAGGTCATATCCTGCGTGTAGACCAAAGAAACGTGTATCAGGTAAGACACCTAAGACTGTAGGGGAAATGACGAAAAGTGAGAAAGAAAGGTTTAAACGTGAAAAAACTGGTAAAAAGAAGATAACCTATCAACATAGGCGTAAAAAAACTACCAAAAAAAAGAAATGATTGAGATTACTGATGAAATGCTTGATGCTATTGAAGCAGTCAAAGGCAAACGCAATCCTGCACTATGGGATAACAGATGTCAACAATATATGAGAAATAATCCAAAGGGTACTGTAAAAAAGTCAACTACAAGTTAAACTATTTGTAAATACTCTTTTTTTCATTGGATCATGGCATTTTTTCGTGGAGAAGAAGGTTCTGTTAAATTTAAAAACGGAACTGGAACAACAGAAGCAATAGTTTCTACAACTGGTTGGTCATTAGACATATCAAAAGATACTTTAGATGTGACTGCTCATGGAGCAACATCAAGAAGTTTTGTTGGCGGACTAATTTCTGGTTCTGGTTCTATTGATTTTTTATATACAGCAGCTAGTGGTGACGAAACAGCAAACCTACTCGCTGATGTTTTAACAGCAGAAGATCCCGCAGATGCACAATTTGAACTATTTTTAGATACTTCTGGTACTAAAAAAGTAAGTTTTGCTGGAATTGTTCAGAATACAACTTTAAGTGCTCAGACAGGTGATCTTGAGACTGTAAGTGTAAGTTTCATCACTTCTGGTGCTATCACCAACGCTGCATAGTGAAACTAACCACCCGTCAACAAAATAAACTTAAAGAACATTCTGTGCATCACACCGATAAGCACATGAATCTTATGAAGAGACTGATGAGACAGGGTGTTTCGTTTACCCAAGCTCACAAAAGAGCACAAGCAAAGGTAGGAAAATAATGCCACGAAAAAAAGGAGTCAGTTTATCAGTTGGACGAGGCGAAAAGTCTAAAAAAGGTGGATTAACTGCAAAAGGTAGAGCAAAATATAATCGTGCTACAGGAAGTAATTTACAAGCACCTGTAACAGAAAAGAGTCCAACAGGAAAAAGGGCAGCCAGACGAAAATCATTTTGTGCCAGAATGAAAGGAGTCAAAGGCCCAACAAGTAAAAATGGTAAATTAACTAGAAAAGGATTAGCCTTAAAACGATGGAGGTGTTGACATGACTTACGCATTACCAGGGAATATAAAAACAAGTATTACTGCTAGTTCTTATCTAGGTGGTAGTGATAGTCCTTTTACTAGAACGAGAGCAGTTTTAGACATGATAAAGGGATGGGAAATAATGAAAGCTGTTAGTGAAGGTACAGAATATTTAAGAGAAAATAGTGAAGCGTTTTTACCACTAGAACCAAGAGAAGATTACGATGCTTATCTCGCAAGAGTAAATAGAGCAGTATTTAGTCCTTTTACTCAAAGATTAATAAGAGCAGCTACAGGTTTAGTTCTTAGAAAACCAATAACATTAACAGGAGATCCATATTGGACTGAAATGTTCAAGATGGATGTTGATGGTTGTAAGTCAGATTTAGATGAATATGCAAGAAGATTATTAATGTGTTCTCTTACTTATGGTCAAAGTCATATTCTTGTTGACTATCCTGCACCTTCTGGTGCCTTAAGTCTTGCTGAAGAACGTCAACAGAACCGTAGACCTTACTGGATTGAGATAAACCCTAATAATATTTATGGTTGGAGATTAGATAGAGAATCTAATTACGGAAATTTAATACAAGTAAGAATTGCAGAAAAAGCAGTATTAGCTGATGGTGAGTTTGGTGAAAAAATTTATGATCAGGTAAGAGTTATAGAACCAGGTCGTTATCGTTTATTTAGAAAAAAAGAAACAGTTGAAGATTTATATGAAGATGATAATGGTGCATATGCTGGAAATATGTCTAGTCCTGCTGGAGCAAAAGATTATGAAATAGCAGAATCAGGTAGTTTTTCATTAGGTGAAGTACCATTAGTTACTGTTTATTCTGGAAAAGTTGAAAATTTAGTTAGTAAGCCACCTTTATTAGATATTGCATATTTAAATCTTGCACATTTCCAAAGACAAGCTGATTTGATTCATAGTTTGCACGTTGCATCTCAACCAATGTTAGTAATGGAAGGATATGATGATCAGACTAAAGATTTAGCTATCTCTGTTAATTATGCAATGGCAACTCAGCCAGGAAATAAAGTTTATTATGTAGAACCAGCGAGTAGTGCTTTTGATGCTCAGTCTGCTGAGATTAAAGAATTGCAGATGCAAATGGCTACTCTTGGTATTAGTACGCTATCTCAACAAAAGTTTGTAGCTGAATCTGCTGATGCTCGTAGATTAGATCGGGTTGATACAAACTCTATGCTTGCAATGGTTTCTATGGAGTTGGAGCAGAAATTACAGAAAGCATTTAATTTATCTGCTGAATATGTAGGAATTGAACCACCAGAAGTAAAGATTAGTAGAGATTTCGATATTGAAAGGTTAATTGGACAAGATATTACAGCATTAACATCACTATTTGATCAGCAAGTGATAAATAGAGAAGAATTTAGAGATATTTTGGTTCAAGGCGAAGTATTACCATCAGCAAATGAGGCCAAACCTGAATAGTTTGTTACAATGATAGTTAAGTACATATAATTTATGTCCAAATTTTTAGACTACGTTGAACAACCTGACGGTAGTTTTAAATGGCAAATGGCAGAAATTCCTGCTGTTAAATCTACATTACCTGTAGAAACCAAACCTGTTGTCGAAAAGAAAGAAGCTTTAGAAGTTCAAAAGGAAACTAGTGCTGATTTTGAAGCGATGACTAAAGCTCAACTTGAAACTTATGGTCGTACCATTGGTCTTGAGTTAGACAAAAGACATAACAAGGCAGAATTAATTGCCGAAATTCAAAAATTTACTTCACCTGAATAATGATCGAAGAAAAAGTAGTTCAGTCTGAGTCCGTGACTTCTTCTGAGCAGCCCGTGGCTGACACTCCTTCACAACCAACTGCACCAAATCTAGATTCTGTAAAAGCAGAATATGAAAATCAACTATCTGCACTTAAACAACAAGTAGCGGAAGGCGAAGAAAAATTTAAAGGCATTAAAACTAAATTAGATGACGTTTATAAACAAAAAGAAGAAAAACGTACCAAAGAATTAGAAGAACAAGGGCAATGGAAAACTCTTTGGGAGGAAGCCAATAAAACTGCACAAGAAAAAGATCAAAAAATTACTACGTTAGCTCAACAATTAGAAGAGATGAAAACTTCTAATGAAGTTGCGTCTACTAAAACGACAGCCCTTGCTGCTATTAGTAATCTTGGTGCGATAAACGCAGAACAAACTTTGTCTTTACTACAAGGAAAACTACAAAAAAATGCTGAAGGTAAGGTAGTTGTATTAAATGGTGGAGTAGAGCAAGATCTTAATACCTATCTCACAAGTCTCAAAAACCCTGGTAGTGGATGGGAACATCATTTTAAACCTAGTAGTGCTGCTGGCATGGGAGCAAAACCTAGTCCTTTATCAAATGTGTCAGGTGGAACAGATAATCCTTGGAAGAGTGGTAATTTGACGCAACAGCTTA
>VMHT01106097.1_pt1 | contig 11326 bp, 10 predicted proteins | sample 4693611 | NCBI WGS metagenome assembly VMHT01 (sample SAMN12280063, study PRJNA550983) | marine metagenome | isolation source: seawater sampled from same location over 5 years 0.02-0.2 micron viral filtrate | place: USA: collected off the coast of southern California halfway between the port... ... | reverse complement strand
GGCGGGGATAACATCCTCTTCAGCACCGAAGTGCAGGAATATCTCGCCTGTAGTTGGCGGTGTCACGTAGTCCGCAATCTTCTCGTTGTCGTCTTCTGACCAGAGTTGGACGTCTCCACTCGCTACATAGCGAATCGAAATCATACCAGCGTCTCCTCCATTGTCGTACTGACCGAGGCTTACGTTAGTGGCGTTGTTATCGAACGTGAGGTCTAGGTTACCGAAGTTGCGGAGCGCCTCGTTAGATGCATACTCAAAGCCGTGACTCATTTGGTCCTCGGCATTTGCAACGCCAGTAGTATTGCCTGCGTACCCAAGCCCGAACTTGTGACCCCGACCGAAGTGCGAGAAGTTTAGCATGTACTTTTCACCCACCTTAATGCCAGTGTTGGCTTTTAGGATTGTGTGGTCAAGCACACCGTTGGTCCAGTCTCCGTCCTGAGTTCCATTCTCGTCGTGGAGCATTGTCCATCGCTCGATACGCTTGGTTAGGATTGGGAATATGGCGTTAGGCTGATTAGAGCCCCCCATGAACAAGTTCAGTGTAGTGCCTGTCTGTGCAATAGTCGTCTTACCAACAAGTACACGACCACCGTCAGTGATGTCGTACAAGCTAACATGCCCATCTATACCAAAGGTAAGAGCGAACACGCTGGAGCTGTCGATAGAGTAACCACTGGAAAACAGAGTGCCAACGGTTACATTGTGCGAACTCTCTGACACTTTACCGCTAGCCCCCGCTATGAAGTCATAACTGAACTCCCAGTTGCTGTCGGTGAACACGTCCGAGTCGTTGTATGTAGATTGAGCACCAGACCAGATACCTATCGCGTAGGTACCATTGACGTCGTGGTTCCAGATAAACTCCTCACCTCGCTCGAGAGTCTCCGCAGCGTAAAACGGCTGCTGACTGCTCAGGCTATTAACGACACCTGCTGTAGTTACAGCGTCCCCTGAGTTAGTTCCGTAGGCGATGTGCCATCCAGAGTTGCGTGCAGGTAGCTGAGAGCCGTTCACCATGTTCTGTGCGTTAATAGAGACCGTGCTTGCGTCATCCATTGTAAGGACGAGGTTCTGGCCTACGACCGCACCGCTAACAACGCTAGTTCCGCTGCTGCTGCTGCCTCCTGAGAAGCTGCTCATGTCAACAGTGACTGTGCTGCTGTCGCTCAACGTCAGAACTAGGTCTGTGCCGCTAACTACGCCACTAGAGACCACGGTGTTCGTGTCGATGTCATCCAGTGTGCTTACGTCGGCTGAGAGTATAGTGCTGTCATTCATTGTCAGCTCAAGGTCTGTTCCGACCAGCCGAGCAGTGCTTACAAACTTATTCTCGTCAACACCCAAGGTAGTGACGTCCGTAGTGAAGGATGTTGCGTCCTGTAGCGTTATCGTCAGGTCGTTGCCGTTCAGCGCGAATCCTGTCACAGGGTTACCGCTGCCTCCTCCTCGGAAGCTGGTGGTAGCCGTGAATAGGTCGTTTAGCTGTGTGAGTGCTAGATTCAATACAGAGTTAACGAGTGTTCCGTCGATGCTTATGCCAGATAATGGCAAGCTCTCTGCGATAATCTTCTTACCGTTCTTAGCCTTGATTTGTACGTTGGTTCCGTTGGCAACAGCTTCAAGCGTGTTGACTGGCTCAGACTTGAGGAACTCCTCTCCAGATGTCTGCGAAAGGTCGCGCAACATGATGGAAGCCTCTGTAGAGTCTAAACCAAAGTCCATTGCAGCGTACTTGAGGAAGGGACTGATAAACTCTAAGTCCTTGTCCTCGAACAAGCGGTTGTGCACGATAGCTTGGTATCGGTACGAGCCGTCAGCGTTAGGCGTCTGGCCTCGCTGTACTTGTAGTATGCCTCGGTCCTCGTCGGTGTCAGTATGCACCTTGCGAATCTCCGCGAAGATGGTAGTACCAGCGTGAATCTCAACGGGGTGGTCAAAGAACCACTCAATCTGTTGGTTAGGGTATATAGTACCGAGTCCCTTTAGTTTTTGGAGATATACTTGTTTTCCATTGACGGACAAGCGATACTCTAAGTGGCAGTCGTCTTCAACCTGCTCAGCAGCAACGGTTGTGATACCGAGGCCAGCGATGTTAACCGCGAAGTAGTTAGGTCCAGAGTAGCCCATAGAGTTCAGCGGGTCAGGGCTTCCACCCAGTGTTACGCTAAACATGTCGGTATAGATACGTCCGCTTGGCGGGATGTAGCCATCAGCGCCTTGGTTGGCCGTGAGGCTCTGGTCACGAAGCCCTCCCCACATAGGGAAGAAGTTGATGTCCGAGCCGAGGTTAGTGAAGAAGATGTTCTCCGCACCAGAACTCATCTTGTGCTGCTCACCGAGGAACAGGGAGTTCAGTGTAGTCTCAATCGCACGGTCAGCAATCAGCTTGTCGCTAGCTGCGTCGTACTGGAAGTGGTCAAGCGTCTTGATGTCGTTAGCCGTCAAGTCAACCATCGGCGTAAGTGTAGCGGCAGGTACTTGAGCGTTGCTATCTAAGATAGCCCCTGTAGGCAAGGCTGGTGTATCGTCATCCCGAAGCTCAGCACGCAAGGAGTAGCCCTCGTTACGTCCCAAAGTTTGTATGGAGTAGATACGGAATTTCCCGCCCTCGAACTGAATCCAGTCTTCGAACTTCAGTCCAGAGAAGAAGCGGCATACCACCTCAATCTTAATCTTACCTGTACGCTGCTCGTTAATCTCTTCCTCAGAGGAACCAGCAGATGGCGAACCAATGTACTTGACACTTCCCCAACGGTTTTCCTTAATAGTCTGCACCTCGTCAAGCTGCTCACCTGTCGTGCTGTCAATAGTGACTGCATCGCGGTAGAAGCTGACTTTGTGCTGTAATTTACCTAATTGGAGTTTGCCCATCTTAATATACTTTTACGGTGGCTAGCAAGCGCTGCACACCTTCTTTAATTTCTGTTGTAAGTCCGCCAACATACTCTGCTTCACGCTGTGAGTCGTAGTGACCCACTAAGAGTAACATAGCTTGTCGGTATTGCCGTGGCAAATCCTTTACGTTGTCGCCTCCTGAGAGTGTGACGCGGTAGAGGTCATAGTCTTGGTCAGTGTTAACATCAGTGGGCACCTCGATGTCCGTGAAGTCAATCTGAATTGGGTAGCCCGTGTTTCGTACACGTGCCTTTGTGTCTGAGAGGGTGACGTATGTTCCTGTCTCGTCCAAGTACTCCTTGCTAACTACAGTCCAGTCTCCTGTAACGTTTCTAAGGCTCTGTACGGCCAAGATATCGTCCTTGTCAAGGTAAATGACCGCAGAACCGCTTAAAGCAGCAGGAGCGGCCTCAAAAGTGTCCTCAGCAGTCTCGTGCTGTTCAGGTGTAGTCGAGCTGAATACTCGGTTGGTGAGCGTCTCCATGTAATCACATGCAGAAGCAACATACGACTTAACTAGCTCCTCAGCGTCTCCGTAATCATAACGCAAGTGGTCACGTACTATCGAGTAAGGAACCATGTCCTCTGGATAGAAGTTGCTGTTTTTATTTATCTTCATAGTTAGTCGTGTTTAAGTAGAGGGGGTAATTCGGGTCGAACGAATACGCGCAGCATACGAAGCGCGGGCTCTCCTGTGAGCACCCCCTGAAGAGAGAAATAGGGGGACTGTAGCGTCCCCCCTTCCCTATGTACTATATAACGTGGTGGTCGCTATTACGCGCCAACACCAGTCAAAGTCTTGAATGAACCATGCTGCAACGCCTGTACGTCTCGGTACTCGTTAGCAATGATTCGAACAACACCGCGAGCAGCATCAGTGTAAGGGTCTACAATGACGTTTAGTCCGCCCCACTGTCCAGTAACCAACTGAGTCTTGTCAAAGAAAGAGATGGTCTGGTTAGCAGCTTGAGAAGCAACAACAGTGTTGTATCCAGCGATAGAAGTTCGAGCCAATGGGCTTCCAGCGAACAAGTCACCAGAACCTTCGTCGAAGCTCAAAGAACGCATTTCGCGGTAAGCGTTAGGAGCAGCAACTGCAACAACGTTAGCCAAGTCAACGTCAGCAGTCAACAAAGCAGCCTCAACGTCGAGTGGGTTGTTTGCAGAGTAAGCCAAAGCAGCGTCAGAAGCAGCAATCTCAGCGAGAATCTGTGCGTTGAATACTTTGTCCAAAGCGCGACGGATGTCCATCTGAATGAAAGCAGCCATGTCGTCTCCAGACTGAGCCAACATCTGCTGAGTAACACCTACGTGAGCAGCGTTACGAGTAGGCTGCAACACGCGCTCTGCGAAAGTTGGCAGCTCTTCAGCCATGATTACACCCTCGCCCTTAGCACCGTCAGCGCCAGTCAAAGTGCCTTGGATTTGCATAGCAACGTCTCCAGACAATCCGCTCAAGTTGCGAACGCCGAGCTTAGCAGCGATGTCAGCAGGAGCGTAGTTCTCAACGATTCCGTTGTCCAACTTGCCGATGCCACCACCGAAGTCAGTAGAACCAGTAGATACAGTTGCAGTACCCATAGAACGCAATACCATAGATGGGATGTTGAATCCGCCAGCAACGTTCAAGCCAGAGTTGCGCATCTCAGTGCTTCCCTCTTGTGTCATCTCAGCCTCAAGGCCAGTCAATTTTCCGTTTGCAGCTTCCTTTACGAACTTCCCGAAAGAGAAGTCCTTAGCAGCGCGGGCTTCAGAATCGCCCAATCCCTGCACTACAGCAGGAGTGTTAGTTGTGTTTTCCATAATTGGATTGTTATTTCGAGCCTCGGGCTCAGAGTTTAAAATAGTTTCAGTTACTTCCTCCTCTTCAACAGCGGGAGCGTCTTCTGTGACCTCTTCAGCGACAACCTCTTCGGTGCGCTCTTCAGCCTTCTCTTCTTCGTCAGACTCTTCAGACTCTTCGTCCTCTTCGTCCTCCTTAGGAGCTTCTTCATAAGCTCGTTCCTCTTCGACTACCTCTTCGGCAACCTCTTCAGCAACGACCTCCTCAACGACCTCTGCAACAGGCTCTTCAACAACCTCCTCAACTACAACTGGCTCCTCAGCGAGGGCAGCTTCCATAGAACGGATAGCAACCTCTGTGGTTGGATACGCTCCTTGTGTAGTTGGAGAAACGTCGAATAACGTGCCAACAGAATTAATAGTTCTCAAGTTCATACCGTCACGACGTTCCCATTCGTCATCAGATACCGTGAACCCGAAGGAACTGGTAGACACGTTGCCCATTCGAATGTTCTCTGCGAGGTCCTTGGCGTAGGACTGCTCACCGAGCTCAAAACGGTACCGAAGTCCAACCTCATCGACTGAGAGCTCAAGTCCCTTACCCACACGGGCAAGAGGCATGTTCCAGTCATGGTTAAACAAAGCAACAGTGTTGCTCATATCAGCACCTTCGAATGCACCACGAGCTACGCGCTCAGCGAACTGGCCGCCAATCACCGTCTCGTCATCAAACCTTGCAGCGTACCCCTCGATGACAGTGTTGTCATTTTCGTTGCGCACCTCAAAGTCTGAATTCAAGAACCTTTTCTCTTGGTTATTCATATGTTTGGGTTTATGATTTTGTTTTCTTCTTAGCTTTAGGCTTAGGAGCGTCAATTTCGATTTCGTAAGTCTTCTTACCGATTCGAACTACACCGCCCTTCTCCCAAACGTCAGCAAAGCGCCCTGCGGGAATCCGCTGAGTACCTGCTGTTGCTTGGTTAAAGTTAGATGCAAACTCCTGAATGTCCTTAGCTTTCTTCAGCTTTAGATTCTTCATTGTTTACTTTTGTTTGGTTATCAGCTCCATCAGTTTCCTCATTATCGGCACCCCCGTTGCCCGCTGGAGCTGGAGGAGGAGATACAACGTTCTCAGCATACGCCCCCATCTTCGAAAGCGGGATTTGATTGAGCTGAACGTGATGCTCTTCACCGCCGTCAACAGGCCCGAGTCCTTCTTTGGCTCGCACTTCATTGATTGACAACACCCCGTCAGACAGGGCTTGGTGGTAGTATTGTGCACGGCTGGCCGAGTCTGCACGCAGCAGGGAGTCGACATCGAACCTTGCGCAAAGGTACTCATCGTTTCGTAAGAGCTTCCGCTCGACTTCGAGCTCGATGCGCTTAACCCACGGCAAGATAGTTCCTTGGAAGAACTGCAACACTTGTTGTTCATAGTTTGAATAAGCTGTGTTCCCGTCCATGCCAATCATTGCTGGTGGCACTTGGTAGAAGCGTGCAATCTCCTGTGTGGAGTAGTGCTTGCTCTCGAGGAACTGGAGTTGGTCTAGAGGGACAGATAAGGCTTGGTAGTTAAAGCCGCCTCCTAGAATCGCTACCTTGTGTGCGTTGCCGCTTCCCATGTACTCCTGTGACCATCGCTCGGACGCTTGCTGCATCTGTTCGAGTGTCAAGGGTTCTTTGGTAGTAAGTATTCCTCCGAGCATCCCGCCGTTCTCAAAGAACGTCGCCCCGAAGTTCTGTACAGACTTTGCAGTCTTCAGATTCTGGAGCTGGATTTTCGTTGGGTTCTCACCGCGAAACGCCTTAATCTCAATCATTCGCTCAGCAGGTACTGGGGTTGGTGAACCGCTGTACTTGAAGAACTTATGACCTGTCTTCTTATCAATGTGATGCTCGACTTCCGTTGCGGGAATCCAATACATCTCCTTACCGTCAGGCATGACCAATGCGTGGCCAGTACCATACAACAGCGCATCGCTTACAATCATTTGCCAGAACTCATACGCGCCCATGTGGGGGTTAGGTTCGACAGATAAGAGGCGCGAAGCGGGGTGCTGAAAAAGTGGTTCTCTTGAACCATCTTTTTCTTTGCTCTCAACGACGATATCCATTGACGCGATTGTATCAGCAATCTTGCTGACGCATGCGTAAACAGCAGCGAGTTGGAGGCTATCCGAACCAACAGTCACATTGGACTGCGAGCGAATCGCACCGAGCCAACCGTTAGCGGCCGTACTGAACGTAGGGACTGGGTTGACTGAGCGTTTTTCGCCACGACTAAAGAGCCGTTGAAATATGTTTTGCTTTTCCTGTGACATACTTATATATAATAAAAAAACTCTGGTTCTACAAGTTTAACCCCCTAGAACCTGCATGAAAAATTCGAAGTCTGGAGTATCATCTTCCTCGAAGGTGAGCATCTCACCAACAGCCATGATTCCACTTACAACTCCGTCGATTTTGTCCCCTGATTTGGCTTTGTCAACCTTGATGTTACCAGAGGGGTCTGGCTTGATGACTACGTTAGACATCATCCACCTGAGTACCTCATCACCACCGTGCCAGAGCTTGCCTTCTAGAGCGAGCTTCTCCCAAGCCTTTGACGGGAAGGACATAGAGGCATATCCTTGACCGAATGGGTCGCAGAGCACACCATCGCCTTCTAGGTCGCGGATGAGGTTCAGACTATTCCATCTATCATAAGCTATACCCTTAATTTGGTACTTCTCCATGAGATTGTCTTCGTCATATCGAACACGGCCATCCATAACGTAGCTACCAGAGATAAGGCGTCGGATTACGTTGTAGTCCGTCACGTTGCCCTCGGTTACGTGTACATTAGGGAATTCATGTATCTTAGAGTAGATGTGATTAGCGTCCTTCTCTTGACGGCGCTTCACAGCGCGTTCTGGTAGGAAGTAGTGCGTCTCCACTCCAATACCCTCGTGCGGGTTGCCCGTTGCGATGGTAAGTGCCGTAATATCGTCCGTAGCTGCCAAGTCGAGGCCCAGATAGGCTATCGGCTTCTCAGTCTTAGGGTCTATCTCGTTACCTGTTGAGGGTAACTGTAGGTTAGATTCATCCATCCAGATGTCATCCTCTACCCAGATATCCTGCGCACCAACAAACACGTTACAGTGCTTGACTTGGAACTCTGTGATGTTACGACCGCCGTATAACTTAGCATTATTGAACTGCTTGGTCAGATATTCCATAGAAATGGACTCTCCGAGGCCCGCATTGGCCTTTTTCCAGTTATTAGGGTCTTCCCAGTCGTCTCCTTCGTCAATTTCGTAGATTAGGAACAAAAGGTTGTCATTTTCAGCCGTTCCGTCCAAAACTGCCTTACCACCACGAACAAACTCGGTAGCAACGCCATCCATGACGAATCCAGCCGTAGAAATGGCCAACATCAGCGGAGATTTACGCGAACCCATAGAGGAAGCCAATACTCGGTACAATTCACCGTCTTTCATGGCGTGCATCTCGTCCACACACCCAATATTGAGCGAAAGTCCGTCCAAAGTGTTAGCATCGGAGCTAATTGGGCGAATTACGCTGTCTTTTGGGCCATGAATCTCCTGTCGGTTGGCGTGAAACCGCTTTTGCAAGGGTTTTGACTTCATTACGCACCTGCGTATCTCATCAAACACCTCCTTGGCTTGGTCTCGTTTAGTAGCTGCCGTGACGAATTGTGCGGCTCCATCGCCGTCCAAAACGCTCATAGCAAGGATTATCGCAGCAGCCAACTGCGATTTCCCCGATTTACGCGCTACAAAGAAGTGTGCCGTGGTAAAACGACGCTTTTTGACGTCATCCTTGTGTACCCAGCCGAAAAGTTGCCCCATAAAGGCCACTTGCCAGTCAGATAGGATAAAAGGCTTGCCAGCCCACTCACCACGGGTGTGAACGCATACGTCCTCGATAAATTGGACATAACGAGCAGCCTCGACTGGGTTGAATACCCAATCGAAGCTATCGTCACTCTCTTGTCTCTCTAAATCATGAACGAACCGCTCATATGCTTTAATAATGTATTTTCCTGCGACAATATCACCGTTTAGGACTCCATCAACGTAGTCCCACATACGGTTCAGTCTAGACTGGTCAACCGACAAGGCCGTCGATTGCGTCCCCATCAGCCTGCTTCGTATTGGCGTTAGCAGCGTTGACTGCAGCACCGAGCATACGAGCTCTGTCCATTGGGGATAGACCCAGCTTAGCGCTGAGCTTACCTACCTCACCCTGTACCTTAGACAGGGCTGTCATCTTGCCAGTCACGTTTGATGACCCGTTCTCGAATACTTGAACGATGTCGTCGATGGTTTGTATCTCACGTGAGAGCATTACGAACATGGATAGGTTCTTGGCGAGCATAGTGATAGTCACTACATCCACAGACTCTAACAGGCCCGTGGCGTCTAGGTAGTCTAGAACCATAGTGAACATCTTTTCTCCCTCGGGGTCAAGGGATACTATGGGAGCTAACGAGGAGTTTTTGGAAAGGTCTTTAGTGACGACTTTCTCAACCTCTGTCTTAGCTTCTGATGTCGCAGCTCGCATCTGCTGTAAGAGTGTGGATTTATTTGCCATTATAATTTGTCTATTACTACAACCTCTAGGGTCAGTGCTACCGCGAAGTCATCTTCGTCCGTGTAGTACATAATCTGTGACTTGGGAAAGAAGCTGAACTCAGAGTTAGATTCTCCCGTGTCCTTCCAAACAGAGATGTATTGTATCAGCGTGTCAGATAGTCCTGCCGCTGTTGTGTATGATTTATCAAAAGCGATGACATCGAGTGTGAAGTCGTGCCGCGCTTGCAACCCTCGCATGGTGCTCATGGAGTGGGCTGTCTGTGTTATGATGACCTCAGTGCTCTGGTATCCCTGTAGTCGGGCTCCGATTGACACTTGAGGCGTGGAGGAGTGCGTAGATGCTGCTGCGTTCACGATTGTGAAAGCCTTCTGCATTGTCTCCTTCAGCTTACCTGTAACTGGTACATTTGCCATTAGTCTTCGTATAAGTCGAAATATTCACAGATGACGTCAGCGCACTCTTCGAAACCCTTACAGATTTCAGCACGCCAACCTCTATCGTTGAGATTACGTACCCACTCCTTCTGCTCTTCGGAAGCACGTCCTTTCTCTGTCTTAACCTCGATGGCTAATCCAGCATACATACCACGGGGTTCGTAGACGAGCATGTCAGGCACTCCTTTAGAGTAGCCAGCCTCTTTCATCTTCTTGGCCGTATTCATGGCAAGACGTACACCTCCTACTGTCGCAGAGTATAGAGGAGTGGGTTCTATTGATTCGAGCAGTCCCACGATAGCGACTTGGATGTCGTGCTCGGGGGAACCATTCTTACGTGTAGGGACTTTCCCGTCCACGTACCAAGTTGAGGACTGTTTCATCGCCCTTGGCCTCGGTAGGCCTTTTTATAGTTCTTGCTCTTCTTGTTGTTAGATGAGCGCTTCTTGGAGTGTACGTTAGGCCGCTTGATAGTGGGCTTGTCCTCCTTCGTGGTTGTTGCTAGTTTTCGCATAGTGTTACCTTTATGGGGTTACGCGTCCATATCTGGAACCGCGTTAAGTATGACATACTCGATGGACAGGTCGTCCTCGTCGATGTCTATTTCAAAATAGTGGTCGGTGGTGTGGGTAATTGTTACGTTGGCGTAGAAGTCAGCAGCTACGTCAGTAACGTACTGCTCAAACGCGTCGCACTCCCATTCGGGCCAGCCGAAAGTAGAGATTGCTAAAGTTTTCATTGTTTGAGTTTTTCAATATATTTAAGTCTTAAGTATTTCTGCCAGCCTTCTAAAGTTTCAAAGAACACGCCTCTGGCAGAGTAGGCGGCTCGTCGTGTATTGCATGACCTGCATGACGCTACAATGTTCGAAGGGTCGTGCGGGTCTATATCGTATTCTGCGCAGCGTTCCATAGGAACTACGTGGTCAGCTTCCGTAGCCTCGGTTGCCCGTGCCTCGTTCAAGCACCATACGCAGAGACCGTCCCGAACAAGGACAGCCTCGCGCACAGCACGCCAAGTAGTAGTTTTATAGAAAGCAGAAGAAGTCGTATTAGAGAAAGGCTTTACTAGTTCGTCAGTATTTAGCTTGCGACGGTTCCTTCCTTGCTTCTTAGCAATCCAAGGTTTCTTACGTGCAGCTCTGCGAATGTTCATAGGTTAACATTTGACACAACCCCCAGAAGGGATTGAGGGGGTTGGTAAAATTTAAATAGAGTTCCTTTCGGGTTATACTTATATATAGTGAAAAAACTCTGGTTCTACAATTCCCAAAACCAGAAGTGACATGGGTGACTTATTTTTTGAAAGTTTCTTATATACAGCCGATATGCTCTGTAGGCCGCATTCTTTGGTAGGTTCTATATACTTTTTTATTTATAGTCACTTTGTCACCCTGTGGGCTTGCAGCCCTTGACAGCGCTGGATTTTATCAAGGTGACCATAGTCACTTTACCCCTGTTTTCTTTCACCCTTGTTCACCTAGTGAAGTGACATAGTTTTTTGGAAAAGGCATTAAATTCTATCCACATCACCCCTGATTTTTAGGTTGGGGACATAAATAACCCCCCCTACCCCAATCTCTGGAACACTTATAGAAAGTCCCCGAGGCGACG
>VMHT01064999.1_pt1 | contig 11326 bp, 14 predicted proteins | sample 4693611 | NCBI WGS metagenome assembly VMHT01 (sample SAMN12280063, study PRJNA550983) | marine metagenome | isolation source: seawater sampled from same location over 5 years 0.02-0.2 micron viral filtrate | place: USA: collected off the coast of southern California halfway between the port... ... | reverse complement strand
CAACCAGCGACATTGAACAGCATCGCCCAGAGGAGCTAAACTCGCAGTCTCGAAAAACGCTTGGATAGCTGACCCGTCATCGTTGTCACCTGTCTCATGTTTCTGGATGTGACCAGCAAAATCGCCAGCATGAGGTAGCTCGTCGATCATGGCCGCAGCGTTGCGCGTAAACCCATTATACGGGCCAAACCAACAGTTAAGACGGTTACTGTATATAACCACGCTGTTCATCTGCGTTTGTGATGCGCCAAAGGGCAGAAAAAACCACACCTGCTCTTCGGCTGGGTAAAACAGTGCGAACGAATACGGCAATCGCGCACTGTTGAGATTAGGCCAATACCCATCGTCCAACGCAAAGCTGATCTTTTCAACAGCAGGGCCACCTGTCCACTGGTAGATGCCATCTTCTCTGACAAACAACTGACGCTCACCGGGTATAGTTACAATCGTTCGGCCAGCAATCGTTCCGCGCTGTGTGCGTTGCTGCTGGCTAAACGGTATAGTAGAGTTACCCGTAGGCGTGAGGGTGTGTATGCCCTGCTCGGTATGCACTGACAATGTGCTTTGGAAGGGCGAAAGCCCAGTTACATCGTAACCAAAGGCGTGGTAGTTGAGCGCACCCCACGTTTCTATATCACCTGCGTCTGAGCGCCATACCCGATCTGGCACGGTGTTGGTGTTACCTACCCAAAGGCGATTTTCCCAAAATGCTATATGGTTCGGCTTGGTAAACCGCGAATCATCATCTAATGCAGCTGCGTTGTTACTACCACCCGTCCATTTAATAGCATCGGTGTCTTGGCCGTTTACTGCGACCAATGTATCGCCAGCCAACACCCATTGCCATGTATAGTCGTTGCCAGCCGTAATCGTTGTGCTGCCTGTTCGATCTGTAGCAGACCCACCTGTAACATCAAAGAATTTGTTACCGCAAAAATCAAACACCTTTTCTGCGCCAGCCAGTGTAACTTGACCCAATGCTGTAACCGTAGCACCGCTGTTCATTGCACTGCTGTTGAATTTCACAAATCCTTTGCGCTTAGATACCTCACCCGCTAACCCCACAGTGCAATTTTGCATATCATGGATGCCAGACGGAGATAAATCCTCGGCTGGAACACTGTAGTTTACCCCATCTCTCCAAGGGCCAAGGCGTAAAGATTCAGCAGCTATTGGCATTAGCTTAATGACCCCTCTGTCGGATAAAAACTAAACTGTGAAGATGAGTCGTCGTCCGAGCGGCGCATACGAAATTTACGGTTACCTTGGACGCTAAGATTCTGTCTGGAGGCGATAGCTACTATACGCTCCATTTCATTTCGATCTACACCAGCGCCTTGGTCATCACCTTTTTCTTGTTTAAAAAGTGACGTAATGCCGTAGATCAGTGCTGGCTGTATAACTGGGGGGTAATACTGATTAATCGAGTTGTTGTCTTCTAACTCAACAAACTCTGGTATTTGGCGATAGTAACGGTAGCCAATAGTGTCTACACCATCTGGCGTGGGGTATAATGATACTTGTATCGCACCATTGGTGTCTATGCCGTTAATAGCTACAAAGCGAGGGTCACCATCAATGCTGGAGTCGGGATCAGCAGCGTCAATATCTTGGGTGCTTTGTATGACAATTACATGATTCTCAGTTACATTGCGAAACGAAAGTGGCGTCAACACATCAGTTTCTAATGAATAAGTCTGCGTGTCTGCAACCGTATTAAATGTAGCTGATTTAAAAAGCCAATTCCATTGTTCTCGGCTTTGTATATCTTTGCCGACAAGATTTAGATAGTCACGCGCACTATTTTTAAACGTCGAGCTATTTGTGTTTAACCCAACGCGCCGTAATGCTATCTGCAAAATCTCAATGTTTGTCATCCTAAAACGGCAGCCCTCATGTCAACCCATGAGCCGTTTTCGTAACCTTGAAATTTATTCAGCGTACTGTTATAGATCAACATCCCGTTAGCTGCCGTCAACGCATCTCGTTCTGTCGTTGTTAATGATGGAACGGTAAATGATGCGCCAAATGTAACTGTATCGGCTTGCAACACTCCAAAAAGTGCAGCGTCACCAAAGAACGCAGCGGCGTTTACTTGACCTAATGATTCAGTCACTGGTTACATCTCAGCACCCTCTGCAATCTGGTCAAGATCGTATTCAGACAAGTTATCGCCATTGTCATCTAACCAGCGATTAGTCCAAATTTCAACGGCTTCGGGGCCGCGATCTGAAACCCGCGCAGGGGGTGAAGGTACAAAACCCGGTATATGGGTTACCTCACCTACAGCCCTAACATGATTTCGCACTTGGCTGTTGGTGACTTTGGATCGGCGCTGACGGGTGTGCGTTTTATCCAGATCGAGCGCCTTGCGAATAGCTTCTTTCGTTTCGTTGCTGCCCTTTAAAATTAACTGGGCAACTTGCTCTGGCGTAACGCTGGCTGCGTCTTCTTTTGGCGCAGGTTTAGCCGTTTGTGCCGCTTCCGTTGCTTCTGCTACTTCTGCTGACAGGGTATGCTGCTGCATACGTTTTGCCATTGTTTATTCCTTGTAAGATAACGTGGTGAAGCAGTCTCCACGGATAGCTGTGAGAGCAGCCTTTTGCTCACTACAACCAAACTGCTTCACCACCATTTATTTAATTTTAGAAGTTGCCCAGCAAATACACCGGAGCCGTAGTCGGCGAACCGGAGTCATCAGCTAATGCAAATCCAAAAACCTGCTCTTCTTCACCGTCAGCCATAGTATCTGCACGGCCATCAGCACCGCTGTCAGCTACAACAGCTTCGCCAGCTGCAACGCTACCGTCTGTAAAGACCGTAGCTACGCCAGCAATCTGCATAAAGCAATAAGGCGTTTCAGATACATCTACTGCACCCAGTGCTATGCCGACACCGCGAAGTGCCTTCTGGGAGCCGCCAGACACATCGGGCGTAAACTCAGTGCCGTCCGTGCTTGCGGGGGTAAGAACGTATCCCGTAAGCAGATCAACTGCATCTGCAATCTTGACCCATTTGTACTTCTTACCATCTGGGCTATCAAAAATGTTGCCAACGCCATGATCATCCGTAGCGGAGGTGGTCGTTGGAGAGGCGTGTAAAATTGCCATTGTCTAACCCTCCCTAAGCCGTAATGTTGTGAATGACGCCTTGACGACGACGATTGTTTGTCGTGATCTGAAGACCAACGACGATAAAACCAACTTTCGCCATCTGATTGCTTGGCTCCTTGAACGGAGTTTTGGCAAAATTCATTCCGGCTTGCATGTGCATTTTAAGATAATTGGTATTAAGAAAATACATCTTACCCGAAGCGCAATCGCGGTCATACTGCACCGGGATGCCCCGGAAAGAAGGCAAGCGACCATCAACGCCCGGAGCATCGTTGCCACTCAAACGCTGGTAACCCGTGCCTTCAAAAATTTCCTCAAACGAAGCGTAAATATCGTTTGTGGTAAAAATGTGCGTAGGCTGCTCGTTGCCCTCGGAAACATCATTCCAAAGCGATGCCATGCGGAGCATACCTTGATAGAAATTCGTTCCAGTAATGGTCTTGAACGAAGTATCCGATGTGGCATTGTTGGTCTTATTCTGCCACCAAGAGTTACCGCTGATCGTAATACCACCCAACGTAGTCGGGCTACTGGTAGGATCATCAGCAATAATATCTTGGAATCCCAACGGTGCTTTGCCCGTCTGGGCGCTATACAACGAAGCGTTGATCTGGTCGCGGAGCGTAAGCATAGACTGACGAGTCTTTGCTTCAAGCAACTTCATAGCCGCATCACTCTTGCGATTTTCCATCTCTTCGGTGTAATTAATTGTAATAGGCACTGCTGCATAACGAAACGGGTAAAACGCTGCCGTAATACCGTCTACGGCGTCCGTATTAAGAACGTCGTAACCGCTAAAATACTGTGCGCTGTTACCAGCATACATAAGGTCGCACTGAATTTCTTTGCCGCCATTTTCAGTAATCAAAGCGCCATCAGAGCGGAACATTTCAAGCGTGGGATAGGCTTGAAAAAAGTTATCCGTAAGCTCCTTACGCTTGGCTCGCATAGTTAGCGTCCAAGCGGCATCCCAAGTTTCTGTCGTAGTCGTCGCTGACATTGTTAATTATCCTCTAATCGAATCCTAAATTGGCTAATCCCGACAACACTTCGTTATCGGACATTGGGCCAGTTTCCTCACTTGCATCTACTCCAGACGATGAACGCACAGCACGTTTGCTGGATTTACGAGCTTGGCTATCGTTTTGCCGTAACTCAGCAGCTTTTTGTGCAGTTATACCAGCATGTAACTCATACGCCTCTCTAACTGTATAAGGTTGCCCTGTTTGCGGGTTGTTAATGCGAACAGTGGCTACAATTTGATCGGTGTAATTGTCTAAATCCTGTCCATACTCACCACGCGCCTCTTGAACCTGCGAATCTATGTAAGCCGTTTGCTGGCCTTGGACGTATTGGTTTGCATGGGACAACTGGTTTTGTAACTGTGCAACTTGGTTTTGCATCTGCTGCATCTGCGTGCCAACTCTATGCTGAATAATCTGCTCGACAGCATCAATGCCCCGCGCATCTTCATCAGATAAATTATTCCGCATTTCCTGTATAGGATCAATCTGCGGCTGCTGTGGCACAGCAACTTGCTGCACACGGTTTGCCCACTCACCCTGCTGGGCTTGTAGCTCTCGCCGTTGCTCGGCCAAATCTTGCTGTGTGCGCGTAAATTGCGCCTGTAAGTTTTTTGCAAGAGGGACTAACCCTCGGTATTGTTCTGGAACAGCTTCGGTATCGCCTCTCAGCCAATCGTGCTGTTCCGGGTCAAAATCCGATGTTTCGCCATTAGAGTTTCCATCACCGTTATCTCGTGCCGATGTTGGCGTGTCATCTGCAAACAGTTCAACCTCGTTGGTTGGCTGCTCACTGGATGAGCCAGTATCGGGTGACGAGTCTTCAGCGCCGGAGTCCAAGTCTAAAACAGCTTCGGACATTGCTTACTTCTCCTCGTTGTATGCTTTTTCCGCAGCAGCGACCGCTTCTTCGGGCGTAGTTCCAAATCCAGCAGGTTCGGTATTGCTCGGAGCAGCATTGGTTATATCAGATCCTATGTGACAACGCGAACCACCAACAGGGTCTGCGGTTTCTGTCACGTTATATTTTTTTAATAATTCTTGTTTGTGGCTATACGACTCAACCACTTCTCCAAACCCAGCGTGAAACTTTCCATACATCCCAGAATGGGAATTGTGAATAAAGTTGCTGGTTACAAAAATCATACGCGCCGTGCCATCACACTGGTTGCACGGTATAATGCGCTGTATCTGTGCGCTGGTAGCAGACGGCACATCTATTTGTCTGTGACCGCACTCTTTGCATTCATAATCGTGAAAAACCATACGTTAGCCTTGCCCCGGTGCGTTTTGTAACTGTTGGCTGACTTCTTGCGCTTGGCTACGCACTAAAGATATTATGCTGCCTTCGCTTTCAGAGCGATCTGACCCAGCTGGGGCTGATGGTGCTTGACCCTGTGCCATCTGTTGTAAGAATTGCTGGTGCTGACCAACGTGATTTTGCACGACCTGCAACACCTGTTGCTGTTGCTGTGGTAATAGTTGCTGAAATTGTGGCAACTGTTGTATCTGGCTGTGGATTTGTATGTGTAACTGGTGATTTTCGTTTGGCGTAACGCCCGGATCACCGCCATTGACCAAGTAGGCCACGTTTTCAAGGTTTGCGGCCTTGATGGTATCGCCGTCTTCTTGGTTTCCAAGGTATTTTTCGGGATCTTGGACTCTAAAAGTAGATAACAGCCCCTTAATCGCTTCGATCCTGTTAATTTCCGGTAAACCAATGGTGTAGTTAAACAGTTGTAGCGCATCTTGGCGCTCTAACTGCTCGGTCAGTGGCTGCATCGACCCTGCATTAATCTCAATCTTGTATCTAACGCGCAATAGGTCTGCTGTAACTGCCTCGTAAACCGGATCTTCCGTGTCTCGCGCTACGTTTACCAAAAACTGCTCTGGCGTGTAGCGTTGATCAGCCATCATACGCAACGTGTTACGCACAATAGAGCGATAGGCGTTGGCTACTGATTGCTGCATCCACTCGCGGTTGATCTGGCTAAACGATGCTTGTAGGCTGGCCTGTGTAGCCGTTACTTTTGGGCCACCACCCATTGCCAACTGGCTGACATTGAGACTTTGCTCTTCGTAACTACGCGCATCAGACTCAATGCCAAGCTGATCGGGCGGTGGGTTGCCAAAGTTCATCTCGCGCATTGATGTGTTTGGGTCTTCTACCCAAATAATCTCACCATCGCGTCCTGTTTCTAATGTATCGCCAATATCTTGGTTGGCCTCACGCTCTCTGCGTGAAGCAAGAACAATGCGCTGAAAGCGTTTGAGCAAGTCTGCGCGGCGTGACACCGACTCCACAATAAGACTCTGCGTATCTTCGACATACGCCATCGGCGGCTCGCCGTAGAAAGAGCGTTCGGTCTGATCAAACTTTATAGCGTGATACGGAAAGCCACCGTCTACAAGATACCCACCAGCAGGTTCAAACTCGCCCGTCATCATAGGCTCACCCGTAAACGGATCTGGTTGGGTTACAGGCTCCATTGCCAAAAACGGATGGTCTACCTCTTCGATAGGTTCTTTTAATCCTTCGGCAAACGTAATGCGTTTCTTATGTAACCGATCATGCACTTCGTAGAGGCACACCATTTTTCCACGCACTTTAGCCGTTGTAACTGCATCATGCTCATCAGAATACTCAGCTTCTTGCGAATCATAAAGAAACGTATCCTCTTTGCCGTCATCAGACATTGGTTGTATCTGACGGCGGTTAGTAAAACGCTTGTCTTCGCGCACAAACTCTAACGGCACGATCATTTTCTCAATGATATAACGGGCGCTGCCCATTTTGTGCGGTGGCGTCAGAGGGTCAAGGTAAATATTAAACGGCGATACCCGATGCACATACGGAAAATCGTTTTCGGCTTCATCATTAATTGTATAAGGAGCAACAATGTCTTTGTCACCGGGCGGGTTGTAACCAAATTTAAGCCAACCCACACTGCAAAACAATGCGTCAAAAATACTTTGTTGCACCTCGCGCTTGGCATCCATCTGATCCAACGCAGCGTTAGCTACGCGCTCTAATATCTCAGAGGCAAACTCGCGCCCCGGCTCTTCAACCTTGAAGAAAACGTGGGGGTAGTTAAAAGAAACGCTGGCTATAATCTGACGGGCAAGCGGATACATACGCGAGATACGCACGATTTTGTCATCGTCCAAACCCGGAACGTCAAAATCAAGCTCATACGTTTTTAGCAAGCGCCGCCATGTTTTATGGCGTGTCCGCATATACTTGCGGCCATTTTCAATAGCGCCCTGCCAGTATTCTATCTCGCGTTCTTTCAAGCCTATTTACCTTTGCCGCTTTTCTTCATGTTGTCACTGCCAGCAGCCTTGGGTTTAACCGTTTTGCCTTTAACGCCTTTGCTTGCCTTCGTCGTAGTTGGGGTTCCGTTAAAATATTTCATCGTCTGCGCTCCAAGTGTTGGGCCAGCGCGTTTCAGTGCACCAACCGCAGTGTTAGGCTTCGGCGTATCGCCCATTGCGTCTGCCAAAACCTGTTTCCAACATATCTAACGCTTCTTGTCCCGTGCCTTCGTAGGGCATTTCATCAGCCTGTTTGTGGGGCCGATAAACGTGCATCATTGCGTAACGTAACTCGTCAGCAGCGTGGTCTTCTGCCGTAGTATCCAGATCCTCTGGATTTTTAGTGCTGCGCGGCAAGGCTGGCATCGTGCGACACAGCGCATCGTTCCAACCGTTAAATACATATAACTGTTCTTTTATCAGCGCATCATTTACAACGCGCCACCCAGTTACACGGTCATTGTTAGCTCGCGTCAGAAAGATGCCGTTTTCAGCAAACACATCTGCTGGTGAGTGGTTTATAACCTCACTCAATCGACGCTTTACAAACATTGACGGGTCGCAGTATGTAGCTTGTGGGTAACGACCTGCTGTAAATGGACAACTTTCAATCATCTCTACAATGTTGGCAGCGTGTTGTGATGCTGTAGCATTTGCGCGGTAATACTCGCTGATGCGATATACGTTGCCATCGTAGTCCACGGTATACAATCCAAAACTCGTGGGACTTGCCTCACCATAATCCATTGCACCAAACAACGGCCAGTGCGATGGTATCTCAAAACTGTTGACAAGTATACGAGGTTCTTGCCAATTTGTAAAATACTGACCAACGAACGAATCCCAATCGCCCTCAAGCCACGCTTTGACTAATTGCTCATCGCCAACGCCTTCCAGCCTTTTTATGTAACCGGGGTCGCGCTGTAACAATATTTTGTTGTCAGTTACAAGTGACCGTATATACATCCGCGTCATACTGTCATCACCAGTAATAACAGTAGATTCTTCCCCAGAGTCAATGTAATACGATTTTACATTGTTATGGTTTGGCCCGCCGGGGTTACCCGATGCGCGTATGCGTTTGGTCGGAACCTCCGCTGAACCTGTTCGCAAACATGCTTTTAATTTATGATACGCTTTTAAATCCGACCAGCTTGTTAGCTCGTCCCAACCAATCCATGTATACTGCTGCCCTTGGTAGTGGTCAGCGTCTGCTTCGTTTTCAAGGTGTCGCAGTTTTAACGTAGCGCCGTTTTTAAAAATCCATTGGTGCGTCCCAACCTTATACTCTGCGTCTGGATACGCATCTCTAAAAATTTGGCGCGAGCGATCTATAATCTCATCAAGCTCTGGATACGTTCGCCGTATCAACACACCCTTCCAATGTTCGCCGTACGTATCTACGTCAGCAAGGAAGTCACCCAGCAAAAATTCAGACTTACCGCCTCCGCGAGCGCCGCCAAAAAATAACTCGTCAACAAACGATGCGCGGATCGCTTTTTCCTGTGGGCCGGGTTGTGGTTTCCAAGTCATTTTCTTTTAGGTCGCTTTAGCATAGACTTAGACATCTTAGAAAACCGTATGGTGCTTTCTTTGTGCAACGAACCCCAATCTGTAACTACAACAGGCTTTTGATAAAGGGTATTCTTTTCTTTGACCCACTGCAAAAAATTATTGTCAAAATCTGGGTTACCGTACATCGTCCACCGTAAAGTTTGCTTCTACCATGTGGTCGTTTTGTTTAACCCACTCTTCATACGATTCAGCGCGGGGTGGTAAATTAGCCCCTTTAACTTCAATCGTATGATCAACTTGTATTCGGTGGTCACCTACTTCTTCTCGTATTTCGCGCAACACCCGCAACTTTAACGCAACGCGCTTTTCTGGTATACTGTGATACAGCTTTTCCAGTGACAATACGCGGTTTTTGCGCCAAGCTAACGGTATTTCATCGAAGTCAGCCCGGTCACGTTCCAGTTCTTTTTGCAGTGCTTCTTTGAATTCCGCGTTTTTACGCCAACGAAACACCGTTGTTTTGTCTACGCCCAGCGTCTTGGCAATCTTATCGTTTGCCAGCTTGGGGTTCCAACGGTCTAATAACACAAGCTGAACAGCTTGCTGTTGTAACTCAGACAGAGCCATTACCGATACCGTTTCGTTTTCTTTGCAATACGCTTGGGCTGCTTAGATACCTTTTTACCAGCCTTAGCGTCTTTGCGCTTCTTGCGCGTTGTAGCTGCGTATTCTTGGGCAGACAACGATTTTATTGCTGCTGATGGCAGATAGCGTTCGCCCGTAGCCTTTTTGCCTTGGGTAGATGGTTTACCAGACTTGGTGCGCCACTTTTGCGCTGTCCAGTTTTTTAGACTCTTTTGGCTTTTGGCTAATGCCATTAGTCTTTGTAACCCCCACCTGCTGCTTTGTATTTACGAGCCAGCATCTGTGCCTTACGAGCAGTCCACTGACCCCGGCTACCGCCTTTTGACCCAGCCTTAATCTGGTTAAACAATCGTTTACGCATCGTAGGCTTAGTGTAGTTACCAGCCTCATTAACACGCGATTTTGGCTTGGCTTTACGTTTTGCCATTTAGTAACTCCAGATTACGGGCCGTAGGACATGAAAACCGTCACCGGGTCGAATGTAATCCAAATGAATAAAACGGCTAACACCTGTTTGCTTAACGCCAACGCCCGTAAACCCTGCTCGCATTGCTGCTGACAGGACTTGGTAGGCATATGCACCATCACAAGCTACATCCACTGCCTTACCCGTAGCATGAGCGCCCGGTGTATCCTTGGCTGCTTCAATACTGTGACGAGGGCTGCGATACCCAGACGATATAGTCATAGGCGATCCCAGTTCATGGCGCACCTGCTGTAGCGCATCCATCATGTCTTCGCACAACACCAACTCACCCGTTTCTCTGCATTTAAGCTCACCGGGGCTGAAGTTAGGCCAACGGTCTGTAGGCCATTCTTGCGCTGTGTAGTCTATAACCATACGCCCAATATGACATAAACAAAAAAATATGTCAAGCAGTTTTAGTTTACATAATAATATTTATTTATGAGAATGACACGTTTTTATTCTTGACCATAGGGGGGTAACTTTAGTATAATACATACGCACAGCATCGGGACAGTAAAGCGCGACCGGGGTGCTGTGTAGAAGTGGTCTACCGGGTGAGGCAATCGTACACACGACCAAGGTTAAAGCGAAAGCGGCAATTCCTGTTACGGCTCCTTGCACGGGGTAAAAAGCGCCACTCACTCCACAGTCGCTGTGCAAAGCGATGGATGCCAGTTGCGGGCGCGGCTCCGATGTATTAGCCAGAAAATCCCAACAGCATAGAGTGGCAGGGTGAAACCAAGGCTTGGTCAAGCTCTGCCAACTACAAACGCTCACCAATGTATTAGTTACCAACCAACCAGCAGTACACAGTTAGTACATAGCCAGTTAGCCAGCCAGTACGTACACCTACCAGCACCCATTACTACTACCACTTACCACCAAGCCAGCCAGCGCCATATGGCTGGTCGAGTTGCCAACTTCTGAAAAATTGGTGGCTGCAACGGCCATGTATGGGTGGGTATATGCGGGTTCGGTTCGTTTTTAGGCGGGGCCGGGTCGGTTCGCCTGCCCGCCAGCAGGCCCGCCAGCGCGGCCAGAGGGCAGCCGTAACCCGTTGTCTTGTAGCCAGTTACAGCAGCCCGGCCAAGTGTAGCCAGCTACAGCCCCCACGGCCAGCAGGGGCAGCTTCATAGGCCAACCTGTAGCCAGCGACCCCCTGCCCCCTGTGAATATTTGATTGAGCATAGCAGCCGTGCCCCTGTTCCGGCTACACACAGCCCCATACATGCCCCCATGCCCGCTGT
>VMHT01173472.1_pt1 | contig 11329 bp, 14 predicted proteins | sample 4693611 | NCBI WGS metagenome assembly VMHT01 (sample SAMN12280063, study PRJNA550983) | marine metagenome | isolation source: seawater sampled from same location over 5 years 0.02-0.2 micron viral filtrate | place: USA: collected off the coast of southern California halfway between the port... ... | reverse complement strand
GGTCAAAACCAAGAACATTTTGAAAGAAATATGGAAAGGAATTTTTGGATAACTTCATATCCATTTCATGCTCAAAATTAAAAGTATCTAATTCCATTTTAGAACCTCCATCCATCTTGGAGAATCTAATTTAATCCATTTCTGCAATTGTTCTGGATAATTAATTCCTTGCAGTTCTTCTTGAATTTCTTTAGGAAGAGTTTCCCTTTCCATGTCTTTGAAACCTGAATCTCTTAATTTTTCCCCAAATGTAGTTGAAACGGGATTAGCGTAAATAGTCTTAGAGCCTTTATTTTCTAACATCTTATCTATTAAAATTCCAGATAGGTCTCTTCCTCTATATTCTCTTCTAACATGAGTTCCTGCCATCAATAAAGCGTTTTTAAATGTAGCCAATCCGATAACCGCAACTGGTTTATTTTGATAAAAAGCAACAAACATTTTTGCTGGTGCAGTAGCCCAAATAGAATCAGGGGGAAGATATTTTCCATATCTCATGGTTCTCTTTTGATAATCAAAGTAGCCGTCTTCTTCAAAAGTTTTCACTGCCTGTTCTTCCGACATTTCTCGGAAAGTAATTTCGTTGGCAGCAATCTTTTCTGGCATTCAATCACGAACCTTTCTTCCATTTTTTACTTTTTGATTTGGTCTTGCTTGGACTCCATTTTACCTTATCTGCCCAATATGCTGCGGAAAGTTTTCCTCTCTTGATATTTTTTCTGTGGCGGGATTTAAAAGCCCTTCTTTGACCAGCAGTTTGATTTGTTTTTACTCCTTGTTGTCCGAAGCGAATGGTCTTAACTTTCTTTCCATCCTTTGCTACGACGATGTGGGATTTTTTAGGATGCTTAGGCGTTCTCTTTGGTTTATTGAAACCAGCGACACCCGCCCTTTTCAAGCGAGGGTCTTTTTTTCTTTTGAGAACGTCTTCCCAACCCATAATCTCACCGCTTTTTCTTATCTCTTTTCGGTTCGTGGGTATAGAAATCTCCGTCTTCATGCTCAAAAATCATCTCTCTATCTTCCATAGACGAAAGGGTTTCTTTGAGTTTCTTTTTGTCAGCAATATCCTTTAGGTTTTTCATTCCTAAAGCACCGCCTTCATCTTCGACTTCTTCAAGAATTTCTTCTTCTATGCTTTTCTTTACCTTTACCTTTTTTCTTCTAAGGATTTCAAAATCCTTTCCGGTGATTTGTCCATCATCGTTTGCATCAATCTTATTTTGATTACCAACCAGTTTCTTTTCAAACTCTTCCTTTTCTTCGTTCCCTGTTTTTTCTGTGCCACAATGGGCTTTTTCTGCTTTTAAAATATCTTTCCAATTCATTTTTTACCCTCCTTTCTCATCTGATTTTCTTTGGAACGCTTATCGTCTTTAATTGGCCCGCCCTTTGCCCAAGTGTAGCAACTTCTTGCAGAATGGCATTTAAAATCATGCATCCAGCAATATCCTAAACGTCCATCATCGTCTAACTCTAATGGCATACATTCTTCCATTCTTGGAGAAATATCAAAAGCCACACAATTACCACAGTTAGATTTCTTTGCTACCTCTGCGGTGGTGTTCCATCTTTTAGCATATTTTTCCCAATATTCTTCATCATCAAGATTAAGTGGCCCATATTTAATATTTGGGTTTTTAACCGCCGCATCTCTATTTTTAGTATTAAGCATCAAATCTTGCGTGGCTCTCGGACAAGCCATCTGCTTTAAAATAATCTCCCAATTCATGCTCTCATCCTCTCCGTTTTTCTTTTGCTTTGTTCTTTAGCATTGTCGGCTATTTTGTGTGCTTCTTTTAAATTCTTTTTCTTTTCGGAATCCTTTGCTCTTTCTGCCGCCACTTCTGCCCTTTGTTCTACTAAATTAATAATTTGTGATTGTCTTTTATGTGATTTAGATTTAAATGCTGAACTTGCGAATGTATCTCTTACATCTTGAGCAGTTTTGTATTTAACAGGAACAGTATCTTTTGGATTTTCATCAGTATATAATCTTCTTGCTGACCCTTTAGGTTTCTTGCCCGTCCCTCTCTTTGGGTCTTTCTTCAAAACTTCTTTCCAGCCCTTTTTGACATATCCTGAAGCATAAGCGGCGGCGGCTTGTCTTTCAGCATCTTTACGATTTCTGTAAACTTTACCTTTGCTACCCCATTTGTAGCCGCCCTTGACTTTTCTAATGGGAATGAAAATCACCTTTTCATTTGTTTGCTACGACAATGCGCCCTACAAGTGAACCCCTTCGTTTTATTTGGACCGCTACAGACACAATAGGACATGTCCTTTTTGAGGACACTTTTCCAACTCATCAGAGTCCTCTCAAATCTATTAAATCGCCATCCCTGTGTTTTCCGACAATTTTTCTACTCATTAAATCATCTAGGATTTTATCAAGCGTTGAACTGGGAGCGATGTCTTTCAAATTCTTCATACCTAAAGCGCCGCCTTCCTTTTTGAACATGGCTAAAATTTCTTTCTCTACTTGAGAATCGGTCTTATCTGCTTTCTTTGCGCCATCTCTAAGACCCTTAAAATCCTCAGCAGTAATTTTGTCCTTGGGCGGGGCCACCCTTGCGATTTTATGTTGGTCCCCTACCAATTTCTTTTCAAAATCGTACTGCCCTTCTTTTTCATCGTCAGCCTTTTCTCTATGGCTTCCACAACTTCCTTTCAATACATCCTTCCAACTCATTCTTCCTCATCCTCTGCTTCTTCTTTTCGCATTTGGTTCTTTTTGGACTTTTCATCCTTCGTTATTGGGCCACCTTTTGCCCAAGTATAACATGCTCTATCTTCGTGGCACTTGAAATCGTGCATCCAACAATACCCAAGACCACCTTTAACATCTTCAATTGGCATACAGTCTTTCATTCTTGGGCTGATGTCAAAGGCAATACAATTTGCACACTTTGATTTCTTAGCGGCTTCTATCGTTGTATCCCAATGTTCTGCAATTTCTTCCCAGTAGTCTCCGGGTTCATCAATGTTCAATGGACCGTATTTAATGTCCTCATCTTTAATCGCTCTGTTGCGATTTTTTGTATTGAACTTAAGGTCCTTTGTTGCCCTAGGACACTGTAATTCTTTTAGTATAATCATCCAGTCTTCTATCATCTTCCTTCAATCCTCCGATAAACTTTTTTTCCTGCTTTTGTTCTAGAAACATGTTGTTTTCCTTTTTTACGGCCCGCTCTTTTCTTTCTATTTTCTGCGGCTCTTTGCTTTGGAGTCAATCTTTCAGCAACGGCTTTAGGAGCATATCTTCCTCTTTTGTATGTCCCCTTCTTTTTCTTTCCTTTGGGATTAGCCATATCTACCCAATCCTCTTCGCTCCATTCTACCATGTCTTTTTGCTTATCCGTTAAGCCTTTGATAGTGTCCCACCAATTACTTTTTGTTGACAAAGCCACCACCTGCCTTTTGATACCTTCTATTCAATTCCTGCGACTTACGAGCAGACCATTGACCGGAGGGCGTTCCGTGGGTATTTTGATTGAGTAAAGTAGCATGTATTCTCTCCCTTAGTTTAGGCTTAGTGTATACGCCGGGAGGAGCCTTATACTTCTTTTTCTTCTTCTTCTTAAGAATCTCAAACCACACTACAGTCCCCTCCTTTCATCCCTTAGCCCTCTTTGTTCTGCTTCTCTAAAATCTCTGTCCCTTCGGGTTTGTTTATCTCTGTCTTTTTGTGCCGAGGATTGTCTTTGACTACGAGTTTTCTTTTGTCTCTGCTCTCTTTTTCTATTTGGGTCTTGCCCCTTTCTTCTAGAAGTATTTGGCTTTATTTTAATCGCCTCTCGCCTACGCTCCTCTAAATTTTTATTCTGCGTTACGGGTTTGGGGGTTGAGCCTAAGTCCAGATGTAGGTCTATCGCAGCCTTAGTGCCCTTATCTTCTATTTCTTCAGGGGTAAAAACGATTTCTTTTTTCAAATCGAAAATCCAATCTGGGTATTCTAATCTGTCTTTTACAAATCTTTTAATTTTGTTGTTTGACATTTTATCTCCAAAATCCCTACCCGTTTTTAATTTAAAATAGGTTGGCAGGGGGTTGGGCAAATACAATTCATTGGTAAAATCGTCTATGTTCATAGATGAAAGATAAGATTTTGCTTTAGGTAAAAGTTCTTCTGAAGTATTTCTTCTCCAAGTCTCTATTACATGGGTCGCTTCTACTACTTCTTCTAATTTTTCGATATATCTTTTCATATATGCTAATTTAACGACATCCATAAGGAATAAGAGATGATTATCCCTGTTGGCCTTGATTAGTGGTTTCTTAAGAATCTCAAACCACACTCTGGACACCCCCAATCTGTTCTAGACTATCCATGACTGACATTTTACAGTTATCCTTGTATTTCTGAATATCATCTCGATAAATACCCTCTTTGGCAAAATCATATCCTACATGGTCACGATGGTTTTCCCACTTCATCAACTTGAAAATCTCATCGCACCGCTGTTTGTACCAATCAGCCTTTTTGTAGCCTTTCTTGATTCTAACCAACTCTAGCAGAAGTTTGGCATTTCCTTGTTTCATGCGGAAATGCGGTAGGCACTTCGTAAGTAAATTAACAACATCACCTTGAGAATAAAAATTTAAACGGTTGACAGGCCGTGTATCTTGAGGAGATTTTTGGTCAAGATGTAGTTTTCCAAAACCTATGGCCTTATGGATTTCTTGCATGAAGGCTTTGCCTCTTTCGCCAGTAGCAACTAACCCGACTCTAGGGTTATGCTTTCTGTCCATCGTAATGTATCCATCCGAGTCAATGAAAGCGGCAGTGTAAGCCCAAATATTTTTCTTGATTTCAGAATTGACCTTGTAGTATTTTCCTTCTAAAGAAACAATATCTAGTCTCTTCGCTATTTTGGAAATGCTGTTCCAAGAGTTTTTGTCGTGTAGAGAAGAAGGCATCCTGTCATGCAATTCTCTTGCACTGATTCCCTGATGTTTGCACACCTGCTTTAGAATAAAATCCTCAGTCTTTTGTGTAGCGGTTTGACGAAGAACAACATCAGGAATCTGTTTAACTAGCCTTCTGAATTCGGATTTAGATTCTTTCATAGACTTCTCCATTTTTGCATAAACAGGACTGTAACTCAATTGATTCCTGTCCAACTCCGCTTCCCAGTATTTACACAAGCAATTCACGATTGACCTTCTATCATCTGCTTCTTTCAAAGAATATATTTTTTTCAAATCAGACTCTTTGAAATTCATTTTTCTCAAAGTCGTTTTGTAAGGGGATAGCCAATAAATTGAATCTATGCACTTGTCTATGTGTTCAGAGTACCCATCAATAATTGACTCAATATTCTTCGTCATTTTGTCCCGATATTCTCCTTTGAGTGTCCTTCTTTCTTTGCGAAGAGTTTTGACAACATCAGGTATTGCGTGGTCATAGATTTGATATGAGGGTGGAAAATCAACGATTGCTTTTCTTGCTTCGGTCGCATTCATTTTGTAAGTCTTTGACAAATCTTTGACGATTTCATATTCTGATTTTATCACAAACTGTCTTTTGAGACTTTCAAAAAGAGCCTCAATGTCATTTTCAGACTCCTCTCTTGCCTCGGCTTGGTCTTCTAAGGCATTACTAGCCTCTCGTAATTCTTGAGCAGTTGCCATTTTTAACACCTCAAAAATTCAAACCTCGTATGCCTCTGAATGGAGAAAACGGCCTCTCGTTAAATAGCCCCATATCGTCTAGCAATAAGAAATTTTCACTTGCTCTTTGGGTGGCGGCATTGGCTAAAGCAAGACTCATAACCATATCGTCATGTGCCCCTACACCCTCAAATCTACCCTTTTCTGTAATTGAGAACATGGATAACTCTTCAATAAGAGCAGTGGTGACTCGTCTGCTTTCTTCGTTCCCATAAGGTAGGTGTATTTTGGAATTTTCAAAATTCATTTGCAGATTCAAAATGATGTCTTGTTTCTTCTTTCTCGTCGTGTTGAAATCATGCACATTAATGTCAGATATGTTTCTTAACTCTTGAGTAAATGATTTTGCAAAGGTGTTCGTTTCAAACAAAACAACTTCAGGATTGAAGATTTTACCAATAAGTCTAACCTTTTGTAAGTTGTCTCTAAACTCTACATTCTTTGCCCGGTCAATGTGGACGATTGATTTATTATCGTGTTCATCAACCTCAATGACTGTAATCACATTGTAGTCTCCATCGGTAGAAATGGCCGGGTCAATGCCAGCGTAATACTTGCACCCCTCCCTTCTTCTTGAAGACAAGACGAGATTCTTATTTTTTGCATTCTCTAAATATTCTGGATTGAACAGAGATGTTCCGGTTGCAATAGGAACGCACATGTATTCTCTTGTAAACTTAAGAGAACCAATTTCTGCTTTTCTGTTCATAAGTGAATCGTAGTCCCATCTACTTGGCCAAAGAGGTTCGTTGAGCGCATTTAGGCAAGGGTACTTCCGCACAAGGTATTGGGAGTTTTCCTCAAGTTGGGAATAAATGTCAGTGTAGGAGAAAGGCGTTCCAATAATTCGTAGAGAAGCCGTGTGATGTAAGGCAGGAATCATGTCTCCGAAAAACCAGTCGGTGACTTTCTGAATACCCACAAGACTGAATTCTTTCAGAGGGTCGTCAATGATAATCTCTTGTGGGTGAAGACCACGAACCTGTGAGTTTACAGACCGGGCTACGATTGAATTACCATTGGTCAAATTCATTTCCTCAACGGCCCAACCCTTTGACCCACTCGGTTTGAATGCCGATAGAATAGGATTGTTGAACAGTTTGTCAATGGACTTCATGTGCATATTCGTCTGCTTTTGGTTAGACGACATGTAAACGATTTGGTAGGGCGCTGGCTGAAAAATAAGATTCCATGCAACCCAAGAATGCATGAAAACAGATTTACCGTGTCCACGACTACAGATGATTACATTACGATTGCTTTCATCCATAAGTGATAGCCACTCTAGTTGGTGGCTTGTCATTTGGAAACCTAGAACATGCTCAAAAAAATACGCAAATGATTTTTGCGAGAGCGTCAAATCCATTTGATGCTCTAGGTTGAATTGAGTTATTTCCATTGTATCACCGGAAATTAGCCTTCACAAAGTAAACGGTTTCCTCAGTGACCCCTATGTTCATGGCGATGTTTGCGAAAGAATCCACCTCTTCAACCATTTTTACAATCTCTGTAGCAACGATGTTAATTCCCATGTTCTTACGGATTGAATCCGCAACACTGGACACATCTTCAATGTCAGAAATATCCCCTCTACCGTAATAGATTGGCATACCTTTCAAAATTCTGAATGCATCGTGCGCTTCCAAAATCCTGTTGCGAATGCTTTTTGACTTGGATAACCTATTGAAATTCATTTCTAATTTTTTTATGTCTCCTTCAAACGCCTTACCCAAAGCGCCTTGGTTTTCCAAAAAGAAATCTATGAGTTCGGTAAATGCCGTGATGTCGCTAACATCAAAGTCTTCATCTAGGTCTTTTGGAGTCACTCCGTACTGTTCTAGAATTGGAGCAATAATTCCTTTTTCTACAGTCTTCATGTGAATGGCTCCTATGAGTTTACCGAAACCTTTCTTCATATCATTAAGGAAGTCTTGTCCAGCCTTTTTGTAAATTTGGGAAAGGCTTGTGTAGGCGGCGTTTGCACTCTTTCGTATTTTTTGGAAATCAAATTGAGTCCTAAGCGAATCCATGAAGTTGTTCAAATTGGTGTAGTGCTTTTTAGGGAAAGCGGCAGGGCCTCTTCGTTCAAGCCTTTGATACAGAACAGAGACGGCTTTTGTTGATGGAGAAGTCGCTTGAGGAGTTCTCGTATCAGCATAAACTGAAATGATTTTGAATTCTTTTGTTTTACGCAACTCTCTGAACGAGTGTCCAAGCGTCATAACCTTGTTTGAAATGGGAATGAACAGGTAATCATTCAGCGCATTAATGACGGCGTTTACTTTCTCAGCCTGCCCTTTTTCCAACTCTTTCCAAGACATTCCTCTTGTTGAGAAAGAAGTAGAATATTTTCCCTGTTCGTAGGCTCTCTCCGCCCCACTCGGCGCTCTAGTAGTTGTTTTTTTATCATCTGTAATAATTGGAGTTGTGCCAAAAGCCACTCTCGTTTTTCTACCGATTCTAAACGAACCCGTTTCAATGACCTTTGCTAACTCTTCTATAAAGCGGGAATAGGCGGTGTTTATTTCTCCTATTCTTTTGACTTCTACTCCCTCTTTGCTTCTCTTGGTTAGAAATCCGTCTCCAAACTCTGCTGGAAGCATGACCACGCCTTCGGTTGGCGTAATGTCCGGAATATCCGCCAAAAACTTATCCAAATTTTTCAAATCTATTTCGTCCATACCGAAAGTCTTTGCTAAGTCTTTGACCTCAGTTATTGTGGATTCTTTCCTCATGCTGTCAACGAAAATTCCGTTCAGCATTTTTGAAATGTAGTACCTACTAATCGGGTCAAGTTTTTCTGAAGTTTGTTCGTAAAAGTCCTCTACAGAATCCTGTATTTCTTTTTCTTCTTCTGTAGTGTTCTCCGGGTCAACTTCTGTCCCTCCTTCCATTCCTACAAGAAATTCTTCATTGTCGTCAATGCTTCTACCTATTCTCATTTGGAACGCTTCTAGCAAATCCAAAGCCAACAATTCTTCATGGCTTTCCCTTACCGACATTGGTTCAAAGGAGACAATATAATTCATTGTTCTCAGTGGCTCAAATGTAGAACGCAAATTTTTCATTCCTTCATTGAATGTTTTTTTCTCGTTTTCATCAATGTTTTGTTCAGGAGTAAGCAACTCGTCCACGGCCTTTACCATATCCTCATGCTTCTTTGCAATATCTCTCCAATAGGTGTAGATTTTGTTTTTATTTGCTAGGACTTTCTTTGAGGTTGCCCCCATGAAGGATAGAATATCATCACGAATTTCTAGGAAACCATCAACCTCTCTCATGGTAGAGGCAGATTCTTGAACGAACAGTTTGATTCCTTCCTCAATCGCTTTCATTTGTTCAGAGAATTGCTTGTTGAAGTAATCAATAACTTCCCCATCGTCTCCTTGCATCATCCTATCCTTTCTTCTCCTAAACTTGACTGCGTTCATATTCGCATCGGTCAGACTGATGTTTACAGGAACGATTTTCTTTGTTTGCAGAACATCAGGAGTGATTTTCTTTCCCTCATAGACGATACCACGAAACAACTTTTCAGCAACTTTCTTTTCGTAGACGCCTGTGACTTTTCCAGTTCCTATTTCCCCAAGCGTTCTTTCGTAGTCTTCAAGAAGTTGGGCTAAAACAATGTCCGTAAGTTTGGAGTTGACATGGCTTCTAATATTCTTGCCTGTCAAAGATTCTTTGAAATTCATTTGTTCTGCCTTTTCTTCTAATTTAGGAACCACTATGTTACGAATGGACTTCCTCAGCCTAAGCAAACTAGGGCTTTCTTTGTAGGCTTGATACGCTTCTTTTGTAATAGCGGAAAGAAGGAATTCATCGGTCAATCCAAGTTGGGCAAAGTCTTCTTCACTTATCTTCATTTCTTTACTCTCCTTGGCGTTCTGTGATTAATTCGTAAAAGCCTAACTCTTTAAAAATTTGGGGGAATTCTTTCTCATAGAGTTCTCTTTTATCTACAGTAATTTCTTGTAGTTTTTCTAAAACGGATTGGTCAAATTCTCTCTTGAACCTTCCAGCAACTTCAATTATTTTTTCTCCAAACTCTTCATTTGTTTCTTGATTTCCTTTGTCGTCTTCGGTCAAAAGAGATTCTAAATCCATGTAGGAAACACCGAGCATATAGAACGATTCAATCGCTAATTTAGCACCTTCGTCTCCCTTCTTTCGTAGAAAGTGTTCGTTGGTCGGTCTGAGTGAAGTAGAAATGGGCATAGGTTTGACATCCCTCTCAACTTCTGCTTGAACAAATTCTATTCTTCCTTCATTCTCCTTTAACTCAATTAAAAAATCCGAAACCTTGTTTTTGTCTTTGACAAGAAGACGATTTTCCTTTTCGTTTTCTGCAACAGCAATTTCTTCAACATCAGCAACTTCAATTGCGTTATTGTAAGACACTGCATCAGGAAACTCAAACAATCTGTCGTACAACCCCGAATCTAATTCTCCGGGGAAATACTCCCTTACTTCTTCATCCGACAAGGGAATAACACCACGAAGTATTCTTCTGATGTAGTCAATACCGCTTTCAAATAATTGGCGGATGTACGAATTCATGGTGTAGCCCTTTTTGCCCTTCTTGAAAACGACCGTGTTCTTTTTTGTCATGTCTCTACCGGAGATTTTGGGCACGAGCATTTTTACGATTTGATTCGGCATGGCCCCTCTTCTTTTCTGAGCCTTTTCGTTAGCCAAAAACTGGATGTATTTTATGCTCGTTTCTGGACTTTGTACGACCTCATAGGTGGACCTAGAAGTTGCGCCTTCTGCCGAAACTGTATCCTTGAATGATTCGCTTTTTCTTGGTTTAGATAAACGAAGATATTCCCAAAGGTCAGGGTAGATAACTGAAACAAATTTTCTATCTGTTGGCGTATCAATGCCGAGTTTACGATATTGTCCTCCGACATCCAGTTCATCTATAGGGAAGAAAGCGATTTTTCGGGATACGGAGCCTTCAGATTCGTAGGCCAAAATAACAATAGCGGTGTGTAATTGGCCCGTAGCATTCATTTTTCTTTCAAAAGAATTCATTACACTTTGGTTCTCTGATTTGACTTGCTCTAGAGATTTTTTGTCCAATCCCTTTTCTGTCTTCAAGTCTGTAATTTCTTTTTCTAACGGGCGGTAAATGCTATTGAAAGCATCCTTCAATTCTTCTCTAGAAACAACGGAGCCATCCTTTTTCTTGGTTCGTTCATAATTCAATTCGCCTTTAATTTTCTTAAACAAAAGACCCGCCATACGCTCTTTCTTGGTAGAATCATTTTCTTCCACAAACGCCGAAATCAACTCAGATATGTTCATGTCCTCTACTGGCTTATCAATGCCCTGTGCGACAAAAGCAAGAAGAACAGATAACTCTCTAATAATCGTTTTAACTGGTTTGTTTAAGGATGTAAAAAGCGTGTCGTCAGAAATCTGTTGCATGTAGTCTCTTCTCAACAAACCTTTGATGTCGGCTCTTGTTTGATTTTTGAAAGGGGAAATGATTTTTTGAAATGTTTGAAATCCCTTATTTCTGTTTTGAAAGGCGTCTATGTAGTCCTTGGCTCCATCCTCACCATATCTAACAAGAGTGTAAAACACTCGTATGGGGGTCATGCCTTCGGTAAACATTATTTTCTCACCTTATACCATTAGTGTTCGCAAT
>VMHT01206194.1_pt1 | contig 11330 bp, 8 predicted proteins | sample 4693611 | NCBI WGS metagenome assembly VMHT01 (sample SAMN12280063, study PRJNA550983) | marine metagenome | isolation source: seawater sampled from same location over 5 years 0.02-0.2 micron viral filtrate | place: USA: collected off the coast of southern California halfway between the port... ... | reverse complement strand
TATTTCTTATAAGACTTTAATATTTTTATTTTGGCACAAAAACTATAAGAATTATGGTAATACTTATTTAACTTTATTAATAGTTCCAATAAGACTTTAATATTTTTATTTTGGCACAAAAACTATAAGAATTATGGTAATACTTATTTAACTTCATTAATATTTCTTGTAAGACTTTGTAATTTTTATTTTTTGTAAAAAACTATAAGAATTATGGTAATACTTATTTAACTTTTTAATATTTCCTATAAGACTTTGTAATTTTTATTTTTGTAAAAAACGAAAAGAAATACATACGATAAATTAAATTATGGAATAACTTTACATAAGAATAATGTAAAATATTTTATATAATATCAACTGAATAAAACAAAGGGAATTATGGTAACAAAAAAATAACACTGCGTAAAAGTCTTATTACGATTCGCGCAAATCTTGTGCAGGTTCTATCTAGTTCCTATTTCAATTTAATTTTAGATCTTTCATCAAATTTATGTTTTTCCATGTTAATCTAACTAACTTCAAATTCATGAAATCACTAAATTAATATTAAATCAGGATGAGATAATTTCCACACACAAATATTTCAAATATCTATTCTAACAAATTTTGAAAATTCAAGATTCCAATTTCTATATTTTGTTAGATTCAGTTTTATAATTTTTAATTTAATATTTCATAAATCCATTCTAACAAATTTTGAAAATTCAAGATTCCAATTTCTATATTTTGTTAGATTCACTTTTTTGATTTTTTAATTTATTATTTCAAATTACATTTTTGAAAAAAGTGAAATTTCTAGATTTTGTTAGATTCAGTTTTATAATTTTTAATTTAATATTTCAAATATCTATTCTAACAAATTCTAATATTTCTATAATTCCAAAAATCCAATATTATAGATTCTGTAATTTTGTTAGATTCACTTTTTTGATTTTTTAATTTATTATTTCAAATTACATTTTTGAAAAAAGTGAAATTTCTAATTTTTGTTAGATTCAGTTTTATAATTTTTAATTTTAATTTTTCTAAAATCTATTCTAACAAATTTCTAAAATTCCAAAAATACATTTAAAAAATATTCACATTTCATATTCTATAATATGAACTCTATCACTACACTTCCCCAATTTGTAGATTTAGCGCCCACTATTGTGAGACGTCGTCTAGTCATTGAATGTCTGCATCAAAATAATCTGGATGCCGAAACTATCTGTCAGTACATGGTTGATTTATCCACTGTTATGAATATGACTATTGTATCTCCGCCCACAACTCAGGCAGATCCAGAATACGGTATTTCAGCCTATATGTGTTGGAAAGAAAGTGGAATGCATTTTTATACTTGGACTGCCAATGAATCTAGACCCAATTTTATGAGTATCGATATTTACACCTGTAAAAATTTTGAAATAGACAAAGTAATTGAATTTACAAAAAAACACTTTGAAAATAATATCACCCATATTACCTGGCGGGAATAAATTATATTTTGGTCTCTGATAAAACCAAATTAAAAAAAATAAAATAATAAATTTATTAAGTTATTGGTTCAAAATTATTAACTATTATACTCTGTTTACTTGTGTCGGTATGTAACTCCCCAGTAGTAATTTGTTGATTTGATATTAATTTTTTTATTGTTACGCTTGGTATTGTTACGCTTGGTGGCGTGGGAGTCATTTCTGTTTTAAATAAAGATAGAAAATCATATTCATAATTACCTTTTATTACTAGTTGGTTGATAGTTATAACAGTATAAGCACCGGTAAAATCAAATATTGCTGATCTTTTAATTATTTCTCCTGTGAATTCTAAATTTATTATTTTTAATTTATAGCAACCCGCTAAAATTTCCTTTCCTAAATTTCTAAATCCTTTTAATTCAACATTTATTAGAGCACTACACCCTGAAAATGCTCCATCACCAACATCAACTTCTGTTTTCACTTCTATTTTTACATTAGTGAGACTCTGGCAATTGAAAAATGCGAAACTACCTAAAGTATCTTCAAGTTCTAATATTTCAATTGAACTTTTAGGTGGTTTTTGATTTCTTGAACCTTGATTTGGGTTTCTGTCTCTAAAAAAATGTAAATTTATTCTACCAGAAAATGTAGAGTTACCAATTTTTTTAGCTTTATTAACTCCAGATATTTTTTTAAGTTGATTACAGTCCTTAAATACTTTATCACCTAAAGAACCTATTTCATTTGCGGTAAAAGATGTAAGATTAGTACAGCCCTCAAAAGCATAAGCACCTAAAGAACCTATTTCATTTGCGGTAAAAGATGTAAGCTTATAACAATTTTTAAAAGCATTAGCACCTATAGAATCTATATTATTTGCGGTAAAAGATGTAAGGTTATAACAATAATCAAAAGCATTAGCACCTATAGAATCTATATCATTTGTTGCGGTAAAAGATGTTAAAATTTCACAACCTTTTAAAGCTACAGATGCTATACTACTACCTCCGAACACCAATTCACCATTATTTCTAACAGTTTCACATGGTAAATCAGAACCAACACCAGGAGTGCCCCCATACATCTTCCTCTTTCTAGATTTAGTTTTTCTTTTTCTTAAATTATTACCTCTAGATTTGCCTTTTTTATTACTAGACTTTAATTTTCTTCGCTTACTTTTATTTCTTTGGATATATTTTACTTTTTTTTTACTTTTCATTACTTTTTAATAACATTTTTTTTTACTTCATATATAAATAAGGTGTGGAAATCCTAAAAAAAATTGATTTTTTTCTTTTATTTTTAACCAATCCTAAAACATAACAAACATGTTCAACACAAATTCTAACAAGATTATGATTCTAGTGCTCGCAACCCTCATGGGAACCGAAGCATTTTTCCTCCAGGAAATCAAGACTGGAGAGGTGGGGATTCGTAAGGTTCGGGGCAAGCTCCAGCCATACGTTCTCCAACCAGACTGGCACTTCTACGTGCCATACTACAGCGAGGTCATCGCCATCAAGATTCAGCAGGACGTCGACCCCTTCAGTGGAACCTGGGCGGGTTGTGGGTCCAGCGATGGTAACTCACTCCTATTCCATGATATCCGCGTCACCAACCAGCCCAGCTCCAAGCCAGAGCACATTCTGGATATGGTGGAGCGATTCGGCACCGACTACGAGAAGATGCTCCTCGAGAACATCATCTTCAAGGTGATTTCCGACACCTGCTCCACCATGACCCATGACGAGATTTACCGGACCCGGTTTGATGAGTTTGACGACCTGATTCAGCAGTCCCTCACGGACTTCCAGGTCGAGCACAACACTCACCTCCGGATCATCAACGTTGCCGTCAAGAAGCCCGGTATCAAGGAGCAGTTCACCCAGAACTACGACCTAAAGACCGAGGAGGAGGGTAAGATTATCAACCAGAAGACCATTCAGGAACGCGTTCTCCAGGAGAAGCTGACCCAGAAGATGTCTGAAGAACAGGACGCCATTCGGCAGAAGTCCGTTTCCCAGACCCAGAAGGAGCAGCTCAAGATGGAAGCCGAGGCTGACCGAGCCATTCAGTCCATCCAGGACGCTAAGATGGCGGAAAGCATGAAGGCAGCCGCCGATGCGGAGGCCTACAAGCTCCGGACTCTAGCGGCAGCGGAAAAGGAACGACTCACACCGGAGTACCTCCAGAGCGAGTACACACGGAACGTCGTTGCCAAGGCCGCCGCCTACTACGGCAGTGACCTACCCAAGTTCGTGATGCAGCAGCAGCCGACTGAAAAGGAGGATTTCACCACCACCCGCGTGGTGAGTGACCTCTAGAGGACGGTGACCTAGCAATGCGAACTGGAATGAGTAAAATGGCGAAAAAAAGAAAAAATTTTCTTTTTATTTTGGTTGATTTAAATTTTTTTCTTAGTTTTATTTTATTAACTATGCCTTCCAATTTAGGGATTCGAAGATTTTTACCTATCTTGAAAACTTCCAGTAGATATTATGGTAGTCTCAGTGACTCTAATCGTATCTTTCAAAACTTATATGGGAAATATGATTGGGGATTAACTGGTGATATGAATAGAGGAGGCTGGTATAAAACAAACAAAATTTTAGACAAAGGACATACTTGGATATTAGATGAAATTAAAAAATCAGGATTAAGAGGTCGTGGTGGTGCTGGTTTTCCTACCGGTCTTAAGTTATCTTTTATGGATAAGAAAGGAGATGGACGACCTAAATACTTGGTTGTGAATGCTGATGAAAGTGAACCCGGAACATGTAAGGATAGAGAAATTTTAAGACATGAACCTCACCGAATTATCGAAGGTGCTTTAATAGCAGGTAGAGCCATGGGTGCGAGAGCCGCCTACATCTACGTAAGAGGAGAATATTTTCTAGAGGCAAGTAATATGCAGGTAGCAGTGAATCAGGCCTACGAAGCCGGTCTACTAGGTAAAAATGCTGCCGATTCTAACTACGATTTTGATATCTTTCTCCATCGAGGTGCCGGTGCCTATATTTGTGGAGAGGAAACTGCTTTACTAGAAAGTATGGAAGGGAAACAAGGTAAGCCTAGACTCAAACCACCTTTTCCTAGTGATATTGGTTTATTTGGGTGTCCTACTACCGTCCTAAATGTAGAGACAGTGGCTTCCATACCTAATATTTGTCGAAGAGGTGGTGACTGGTTTGCCTCTTTCGGTAGAGAGAGAAACCATGGAACTAAACTTTTTTGTATTTCTGGTAATGTTAATAATCCCTGTGTAGTAGAAGAGGAAATGTCTATTCCCTTAAGAGAACTAATTGACAAACATGCTGGGGGAGTTGTAGGAGGGTGGGATAATTTACAGGCTGTTATACCTGGTGGAGCCTCTACACCTCTGTTACCAGCCCATTTATGCGACCAGGTATTGATGGATTTTGACGATCTAAATAGCCATAAGAGCAGTTTAGGTACTGCTGCAATTACTGTAATAGATAAGAACCAGGATATTATGAAGTGTATTAGCAGATTTATCGATTTTTTCGCGCATGAATCTTGTGGCCAGTGCTCTCCATGTAGAGAAGGTGTGCCATGGATGTCTAAAATGCTAAATAGAATGGTGGAGGGAAAGGCTGATACTAGAGAAATTAATATGTTATGGGAAATATCCAAACAAATTGAAGGTCATACTATTTGTGCTTTAGGTGACGCTGCAGCATGGCCCATTCAGGGTTTAATAAGACACTTTAGACCGGAAATAGAAAATAGATTAGATGTAATTAATCTAACTTAAATTTTTTTTCCATTAATTATTTATTATTTCTTTAAAAATATGAAATTTACTATTGAAATTGACTCCTTGGAACCCTATCTTTTAGATTTTTATCAAGATGGAGAGCCAAATAAGATTAAAGATGCCCTATATCATGGCTATCAAATCGTAAATTCACCAGAATATGCCCTTAATTTACACCAAAATGAAGCCAAAACCAGTGCTACTATCCAAACTTTAAAGGATAAAGTAGCCGAAATGACTCAAAAAAATGAAGAGTTAGAGAAAAATTACCAGCAAAATCTCCATCGACAACTCACCGAACAGCACCAAACCTTCTCTCATAAGGAAAAAATGCTACAAGCCCAGGTAAATGAAGTGTATCAAAAGCAAATTCAGGAGAGAATAGAGTTGGAAAAGCAGATAAAAGCGGAAAATATGGAACAAGTCAGCAAGTTAGAAGCCAAAAATCAGGATTTAGAGGAAAGAATTTTCCAAAATTATAAAGAAACACAGGATAAAATCGAATTAGTTAACCAAAATCACAAGTTAGAACTGATGGGAATGCAAGAAAAGTTAGATAGACACTATTCTATCCAGTCAAATAGCTCTCGAAAGGGTCAAATTGGGGAAATGAGAACCGGTGACCTACTAAATAAACTCTTTCCAGCCGCGGAAATCTATGAAACCGGTCACACTACGGCAAATGGTGACTTCCGGATAGTAATTCAAGGAGTGCAAATCCTTTACGAGCATAAAAACTTCCAAAATAATGTGCCGAAAAGGGATATCGATAAGTTTTTGCGCGATATCGAGGTAAGTGACTGTGATGGAGGTATTATGTGTAGCGAAAATAGCGGTATTGCCTGTCGAAATGACCTGGATTTGGAAATTGTGGGTGAAAATGAAAAACCAGGAATCTATCTACACCATACTGGCATAAATCCAGAGAAAATTCGAATTGCGGTGCATCTATTAGTCAATATTTTAATAAATAAAGTAGATCTAAATACTTCTACTCTGGCCGAAATTAAAGACCAGGTAAAAGAAACTGACTCTATTATGGCAATTTACCAATCTAACAAAAAGAATATTGTGAGCCTCCAGGATGCTAATGAGAGATTAGCAGTCCATAATAGGAAGATTAAATATCGACTGGAACATGTGATAGAATTATTAGCTAGTAATACGTCAGGGGAGGCTACGACTATGGAGGAAGTGGCTATGCAGGGAGTTGCCGCAGGTACAAGCCATAGCGGTGCCGCAGGTACAAGCCATAGCGGTGCCGCAGGTACAAGCCATAGCGGTGCCGCAGGTACAAGCCATAGCGGTGCCGGAGGTGCTGGAGTTGCCGTAGGTACAGCAGCCAATAAAAAGATTAAACAAAAGTGCGAATACTGTGGAAAAGCTTATGTCAATTTGGAAAATCATTATCTCAAATGTGAAAAGAAAAAATTACTGGACGGTATCTAACTTTTTTATATTTTATTTCTTATTTTTATTAACTATTTATTAAAAAATGGTGGAAATCGGTTATATTTTTTTACATAAATATTTTATTACTATTTAGTAATGGTTACTCGTAAAAGAAATATAAGAGCTAAAAAAAAAAGTAAAAAATATAAACTTCAAGTTGGTGGTGGTAGAGAGGAACTAGAGAAAGATGTCGAGACTCAAAAAATTTTGAAGTTCTATAATGAATTTAATGATACACCCTCTATTACTAAATTATTTACAGACATAGAAACTTACAAGGATAGTATTCAACCAGTTCCCATAAATTCATCTCCTGTGGATGCCAGTGGAAAGAAAGGTTTATCTGACGTTAAAGTTTTAACTGATGTAGATGACGTAAATAAACATAAAACTATTTATCATAATAGTTCCTTATTAGTATGTGGCGCTCATGGTTCCATTAAAGATAAATATATTACAGTACCCAACAATACTATCATTTGTTTTGTATCATCAATGCCTTATATAGATAATATCCAGGAAGAGCTTTTTCTCGAATATATGAATAGTATAACTTACCCAGAGTTTAAACAACTTCTAAAATATAGAACCTATAATCGTAATATTAATCTTAACTCTACTAATAATTTTAATAACTGTATTAAAAATAGTATATGGTATTATCCCGGCCAACTAGTTCCGGATACCATGCAATGTTTTAAAGAAAAAGAATTTCACACCGAAAGGAAATACTACTATGAAATTACATTTTGGAAAGAAAGAATAAGGAAACATAACAAGTTTAAAGAAGATTTATTTATACAGTTGTTTGAAAAGGAACAACTAAAATTTGTTAATGGTATTTATGATTTTTATCTATCTGACCTCTTGAAAAAATTGCCACCTAGACCTGGTGGTTTTAGATTATTAATGTTTACATCATGTAGATGTTTCCAAAGTACTGTGTCATTTGAAAAACAAAAACAAATGATAGAACTAGAATTCTACTATTCCCGACTGAATGCTATCAATGATTTGAAAATATTAAAATCTAAGCCCCCGGTAAATAAGTTAAATTTTCGATGTAACCACTGTCGTTTAAATTCTTATAACGAATTTTATATTGAGGAAACTAATAAATTAGAAGAAATAAGATTTGATAATGAACTCAAAAGATACTGTTATCATACACACACCCAACATCTTGTTAAGATGGCCGAGGATTTTTGTAAAGTGAAGTCACCTAAAAAAATTAATCAATTTGACCTAAGATATATAGCGAACCTATCAACTATGAAAATATTGAAATTTTTCGGTTCACAAGGGTTTCAAGATGTAGGTCCAGAACAAATGGGAAAAATACTAGCAGAATTAATTAATTGTGACCCTGCTCATATTAATTTTTTTAGAATCAAATTAACCTTAAAATTTTTTGAAGAAAGATTACATCTAATTGACTTTACTAACATAGATATATATAAACATTATATTGGTGGTGTCATGCAACTATTAGAATTATTTTATCAAAATCAACTAGATGCCCGTTTAGATTTTATAACAGAATTACAGAGTTTTATCAAGAAATGTCAAAAGGATGGATTACTAATTTACTTAGTAAGTAACCCACTAGTCGAAACTCTGGCTCATGTTGGTATTTCTACTCATAATATATATGATTTAGCTAAAATTCGCCCAGAACACTTAGTTGGTGAAAACTTTACTTTTCATTTTGATGTTCAGCAAAAATTAAAAAGTGGTATATCTGTTACTGGACACTTATTAGCTTTTGAAAAGTTTCAAGGATTACGTATGGCTAGGAGTATAGGTGTTACTAACATAGAACATAATGGAAAAATAGATAATAATTTTCTAGAAACTATATTTTTAAAAAGTACCAAACCAGGAATTACGTATACGTTAAAGTGTCGAAATATGCAAAAATTAGATATTAGAGGTATAAAGTTTAAAAATATTTATAGCGCTCATCTCACAAAATTGTCACTAACTAAAACGGATTTAAATACTAATATCCTTTATTTTTCTAAAAATTGTTTGGTGGATTTAAGTTTAACCGATGTGACACTACAAGAAAATACCTATTCTAATTTTTTTGATATGCTGATGATCTTAAAAAAATTAAAAAAACTGCATATATGCGCGTTAACTGAAGGCGAACAACAAGATGATAATAATATACCACCTGATTTTGTAAAACATATGAATAAACTTAGTTATCTGCACCTCAGTGGAATGCAGAATATGAAGTTAAATTATAGGGAGTTTATTAGAAATATACATCTTACTGCTATTAAAGATATATATTTAGAAATTAATGATATTGAAAATGAAGAAGAAATAGGTGCCATAAATAAACCCTTTATAAAAGGTATACCTGATTATGAATTGAAATATAAAGAATTAACAGAAAGTAACACATAGGATATTTAGTGATATTTATTATTTTTTTAGTTTTTTTGGGAATTTTAAAGTCTAATCTTATTATAAAAAGATAAGTTATGGCAATAGTTAACAATAAAGGTAATAGTAAAAAACGTAGGATTTTAACAAAAAATAGAAGAAGTATGAAAAAAAAGTTAAGTCATAAGAATTCTAAAATAGTTACACAAGTAGGGGGGCACTATTCCAACTGACGAAAAATTAGAACCTCGCATTATTGAGAAATTAGTAGAAAGATTTAAATTTTTTGGAGAACTAGATAAAATTAATGCAAGTGAATTTGTGGCTAGAATAAAAAGTTTTAGGTGTTCCTGACCGTGTAAAAATTTATTCTCCTCTATAGATAATATTAGTCAAATCCATGATTTCTTCACATGCCGCTATCAAATACCATTTATTTTTAGTGGTGGCGCCATTTTGATAATCTTCATTATTTCTCTGTTTATATAACTCACTAAAATATTTTCTAGAATTTGTTCCATTATCCATGACCTGAGTAGAACCGAAATAAACCTGAATTAAACAGTTACCACTATCCACATAGTAAGAACCCCATTGAGTATCCCTCACCTTCAGTTTCACAAGATTATTTTTATCATAACCATAGTATATATAATTGATGGGTTTTTCAGGAGTAGCGTGTACTTGAACCTCGCCGACACTTGCATTATAAATTGTAGAACGGCGACTAATATAATTTAGGTGTGTATGATTTAAAATATCTAAACCATCTTTTTGACTATCCCAATAGGCATGATTTATATTTAAACTAAAACTTTCCCCATCTACATTCATCTTATCATAAAATGCCCAGTATTTATTTTGAGGTTGGTTATTATCCTCCAACTGGTTATCTAAAGCCATTTCCTGTGTATCAGTTATTTTACCTGATTCTATTTTTACCTCCTCAATTAATTTCTGGAGATCCTCCATCGAATTTTTAATAGTGTTGATAATATTATCATTTTGATTTTGAATTTTGGTAATAGCATCTCCTAATTCCACACCTAAATTATGAAATCTTTTTATTTGTGAATCTATTTCGTATAAAGTCCTGGTATCTTCTTTTAAATTTTGTAATACTAATTTATATTGGGAAAAAAGATAATCCCACTTTTCTAAATTTCCACTAAAATTATCTAAACTATCCATAGTAAAAGAGGAATTACTAGTAATTCTGTCATCCACACTCTTTAAATTTTTAATATTACTCTCCAGTTGATTTTGTAAAGTCCGCATCTTATTTTCCCAGGTAGCTATTTGCGCTTGTAAAGGATTAATAGCACTGTTAATATCCACACCTCTATTAACCCATTTATTAATCTTAAACTCAATATCTTTAATCTCTTCAATATCGTTATCAAAGTCGACGATGTAATGCCTGAATTGCTCGATGGTTTGCTCCGGATAGTTCATGTGTTATACTAATAGACCATAAAATTTTATCAAGTATCGTTATTTTTAAGTATCTTAAAGTTTTATGGTCTATTTTTCTTTTTAAAATAAAATATAAAGAAAACAAATTTTTCGAAAATGTCCTTATTATTTATTTTTTCCGCAAAATAAAAATTATACCGTTTCTATAATGTATTTTTATATATTTAAAAATTGATTCATGAGATAGGGAAGTTAAGGATGAATAATAATTGATATTATTTTCTATCCTAAGACTATGTCTATTCTAAATTATTTTTCTAATTGACCCAAAGTGAAAGATGCAGATTGGAATAAATTACCAGAATAAAAAAATTCTATGGACGCCATCTAACTTTTTTTTTTTATATTCTTTCTATTATTTTTTATTAACTATTTTTTAAAAAAATGGTTGTAATCGATTATATTTTTTTTTTACATAAATATTTTATTACTATTTAGTAATGGTTACTCGTAAAAGACATATAAGAGCTAAAAAAAAAAGTAAAAAATATAAACTTCAGGTTGGTGGTAGTTCACCCGCCTCTATCTCGCATAAGGGGCTACTAGAGGCTGATGATGAGACTCGAGATATTTTGAAGTTCTATCATGAATTTAATGATAGCTCTATTACTGAATTATTTACAGATATAGAAGAATATGAAAAAACTATTAGTCCAGATGCCATAAATTCATCTCCTGTGGATGTCAGAGGACAGAAAGGTTTAACTGACGTAAATGACTTAAATAAAAATAAAACTATTTTTCATAATAGTTCCTTG
>VMHT01169896.1_pt1 | contig 11330 bp, 7 predicted proteins | sample 4693611 | NCBI WGS metagenome assembly VMHT01 (sample SAMN12280063, study PRJNA550983) | marine metagenome | isolation source: seawater sampled from same location over 5 years 0.02-0.2 micron viral filtrate | place: USA: collected off the coast of southern California halfway between the port... ... | reverse complement strand
CCTAGTAACTGTTCAATAATTGCTCGTTGATCATTTTGTCGCATACTTAAGAAAGGCTCACTGTATGTGTTTAGCGCCAAGACATGTTTAAACATAGCATGACTCATACCTAGTAAGTGTTCTATTGCTTTTTGTGTTTCTCTACTATCACCTTGTGCATAATCATCTGCTTCTTGTTCACTATTGTTTATATAAAACTTTAGAACATTACTTTTACGACCACGTTCTATTCTATATTGCAATCCGTCTTTTTCGAATTCAACAGTAACTAACATATTTTTGCCGTTAGTTTTGTTTATTAGATTATCTTTACGAATATTTGTAAGTGCATCACCATATAATGCGTAACTTAGTGCATTTATTATAGTAGTTTTGCCTGTACCATTTCTAGCACCGGCATCACCACCGCCTGTATCTAAGTTTTCACCTAGTACTAATGTGAGGTCATTACGATTAAAGTCAATCGCTTGTGTAGTATTACCTACACTCATAAAGTTTTTTACTGTGAGGGTATCAATTTTGAACATATGTTTATTATACTATAAATTCCTATAAATGTCTAACATCAATTTACTATCATATTGATTGCTATCTATTTGTTGTAGTTGACTTGTAACTATACTGTCAACACTTTCAAAGTTTATTTCACCTGATATTTGCATATCCATATCTTCAACTTTTACTGGTATTAAACTCATTTCACGTAGTTTATATTCGTGCATAAAGGTTTCTTTTATAAAACTTGCTTCTTCATAACTTATATCTACGTCTAAATTTACTCTAGCATACGTTTTTGGACCTAAATATTTTTCTGGTCCTTCTAATAGTTGACTTATTTTAAGTGTGCGGTACTTTGGTTGGTCAGGCCATGCAATAAATTCTTTTGTACCGTCCCAATCTAGTATCATCATACCTCTATCATCGTCCCATGCATCACTATAGTTGTGTGGAAATGCATTTCCTGTGTAAACAACGTTCTCACGTTCTTGACGTTTGTGAAAATGACCAGTAAATACTGTACCACAACGACCAAAGTCGGAGTGATTAAGTTCTCCATGGTCAGGCATCTGTACCATTGCGTTCATATAAAAATGTGGAAGTTCAAAATGACCAATTACATAGTCTGCACGTATTTTTTGCATTTGTTTATGTTCGTCACCTACTAGCCATGGAACAAATGCTACACTATCTACTGTGGTTATGTCGTTGTAGAACTGTATATTTTCATATTTTTTTATAAATGCGATACTATTGTAGTCTCTTTTGTCTCTATGATACTCATCGTGGTTTCCAGGTATAAAATGTATTACATCAAACGTTTCATTTAGTTTATCTAACGCCTGTACACTATAATTTAAAGTACTGACATTGATAGTTGCACGTTGATGATGCCAATCGCCCATAAAAATACAAGTATCGGCACCTTGTTCTTTTGCTTCTTTACAAAACCAAGTAACGAAGTCAAGACAATCTCGATTAAATGTTTGACTATTGGATTTATTGCCAAAGTGAATATCCGTAAAGACGGCGGCCCGTTTGAATAAACTCATGTTTGTATTATAACATCTAAAAAGTTAATGTCAAGTTATAGGTTCGGCACTTTTTGCCATTTCATTTTCGTTTTGTCTAGTGTAACTTGGATTTAGACCAGCACTTTCTAAAATATCATCTCTGATTGACTGATTTTTCTTTTCTAAGTTTAGAACACGAGTAAAACTATTTGTAATGGCGGCAGTGTAGTAAGCAAACGGGTTTTCACTTTTGCTTTCGTCGAACTGTAGACCAATTTGAGTCAATTGTAGTAGTGCTTGGCTACGCATTTCGTCATTGTATGTGTATCCACGCCAATTTGAACGTGTACCGTAACGTTCACACAGTTTCATATACATTCTAGCAAGTTTGTTTGTTGTTTTGCCGTGTGTTTTACTAAAATTGCCATTTTCTAAGCCACCTTCCCAATGACTTTTTCCAACAATTATAGGATTGTCATCATCATCTAGTCTAAAATGTTGAAATGGAGGAAAGTTGCATTGTACGTGATGGTCGGCAACAGTTTTTGGATTTTTTTTACGACCAGGATGCAGAGGAATATGGTCATGGGTCATAATTCTAAACACTACATCTTTTTTATTAATTTTTTTCCAGTCAACTGCAAAGTCTGCCTGTTTAACTTTATTGCCTTGTGCCCTTGCTTCTTCGTATGCTTGTTTTTGCATACGATCTGCTTGGTTTCTTTTTGCTTGTGCTACTGTTCTAATGTTTATTTTTTCTATATTTGGTAAGATAATATCGTAAATGTTATCATCTTCTTGAATAAAACTACTATATGTACTTTTACTTTTGTGTATTTCTTTTAACAAATCACGATTGTTAAGGTAATTTTTACGCTTCATCATGTATGAGATTCCTTTTATATACGTATATTATACAGCCTATAAATATACTTATGCAATATAAAAATGAGGATTTTAAAATTTAAATGGCATTTAACTTAGGTAACAAATTTATACGTAAGGCAAAACAGTATACGTCAGATGCAACTAGTGATCTTTTGCCTGGAAACGATCCACTTAGCAAAATTGGTCGTAACATTCTTGATTCAAGTAGTAATAGACTAGTACAAGCAGGATTAGAATTTGCAGGAGCAAATATTCCTGGTTTTACTGACATTGCAACTACAGTTTTTAGAGATAATGATACAAGAGTAAGGCTATCTTTGAGTCCTAATAGCGGAAACATATTATATAAAGATGGTAGTAATAGATTACAAGAACCTTTAGTAGATACAAATGGAGTTCTCTTCCCTTACACCCCAACAATAAGTGTTAGTCATTCTGCTCAATATACAGGTGCACATCCGGCACATAGTAATTATGTACAACATAGTTATAATGCTAGTGCAGTGGATACAATTAGTATTGATGGTTATTTTACTGCAAATAATGCCGATGAAGCAAGATATGTATTTGCAGTATTGCAATTTTTGCGTAGTTCTTACAAAATGTTTTTTGGTTCAGATGGACAAAGAGGTACTCCGCCTCCTGTACTAAGATTAAGTGGATATGGTCCCTTTAATTACAATAGTGTACCAGTTGTGGTCACTAATTTTACAGAAATTATGGCTGCAGATAGAGATTATATTGAAGTTCCACTTGCAGTGTCACCAGATGCGGCAACAAAAACTATGATACCAACCTATATGAACATGACTATTCAATTATCTCCAGTTTATTCAAAGAATCAAATTGGTAATTTTAGTTTGAACGGCTTTGCCAGAGGTGATTTAATAGGAAGACCTGGTGGCGTAGGAGGACTATTATAATGGCAGTTCAATATCGTAGTGACAGTCCATATGCTAACACAACACAATATAGTTATTACCTTGATGTGCTTGAGCCTAGAGTTATAAGACCTTATGCAGATGACGTTTTGCATACTTTAACACAAGTTCATGAATATAGACCAGACTTACTAGCATTTGATTTATACAAAAATAGTAACTTATGGTGGGTATTTCAAGCAAGAAACCCAAATGCTTTCGAAGATGCTATATGGGATTTTCGAGTTGGTACAAAATTCTATATACCAAAACAGGATACTATTAATACTGCGTTAGGAATCTAACATGAGTGAAGTATTTTTTAACAATAAAGATAATCCAGTACCACAAGATCTTAGTCTATTTGAGCCGAAAAAACAACCTATCAAGGTTCCAAGTCAAGATGTAATAAACTATGATGCGTTTGGCGATGTAATAGAAAGAAAAGTTGATTACGGTAGGAAAGATCAACCTGTCGATGCAGTAAGGGATGGTGGCAATCCAGGCGGAAGTCAAATCACTAGTTTTGTCAACACGGACTTAGGAGCAAAAGGTAAAACAGTAAGTAAGGATGCTCCGGAAGATTATAGTGACCTTAACAATGCACTAAATGACGAACAATTTTATTTTCGTACTAATAATTCTGGGACCGTAGAGAGTCTTGCTAATAGCAATAGTGTTGTTTCGGTTGGCGGTTCTGTCGATGCTAAGACTAATGCTAAAACTACAAAACCAAATTTTGTAGAAGATTTATCAAAAATACAAATTGACCCGTTAGTTAACGAACTAAACTCATTTTCTAGTGTGACGTATAATATTGCATTATATATGATCAATAGTAAAAGTTATGTAGACATGACAACACAGCCTAATGATCCCAATTTTGTTTTAGATCCTAATAATAAAGTTAGTCAACTGCTTATGCGTAGTGGTGGCACAGGAATAGACAATCCTAACAATGATTTTCATAACAATTTTTTTATAGATGATTTAGAAATTGCTAATATAGCAGTAGGACCAGACAAGTTTACACATAATACAAATACAACTAATATAAGGTTCACTATAACAGAGCCTCGCGGTGTAACTTTATTAGAAAAATTACAAAGTCTTGCAGGAACTGTACTAGCCAGTACAAGAGAAAAGTATATCCATGCTCCATACTTATTAGAAATAAAATTTAAAGGTTATGACGAGACTGGTAGGATTATGGAACCACCTAGTAAACCAAAATATATACCAATACGTATTACTGATATGAAGTTTGAGGTAAATTCTAGTGGGACACAATATCGTGTTGAAGCAATTCCATTTGCTAATACCATATTTGGTAGCATACTAAGCACTATCCCTCACAACATTGAACTTAAAGCAAGTACAGTAGGTGATATATTTGATAGTGAAGTTACAGCATTAACAAAAGTTGCAGACAGAATAGCAGATAATCCAGGACTAGCAAGAGCGGCTGGTGTTTCTGAAGGCGCAGTAATCACTAAAACTATAAAAACAAAACATAGAAATCTTGCAGAAATATTAACAGACTCTAGAAGGCGGCGTACATTACCTACGCCAGGACCTGAAGGAGGAGAACCTATCGAGGCAGCCGCGGAAAGACATGATACTTATTCTTTTTTGATAGCACAAGAAATATCACAAGCAAAGTTAAACCTAGAAGATATATATGATGCTTTGAATACTCCAGCATCGACAGATGATGCAAAAAAAGATGAAAAAAGTACAGATAAAAAACAATATGAGGCTTATGTACGAGGTCTTACAAGAGGTGTTACATTAGATAAAGATACTAAAACTTTTTCCATTTCGGCTGGTACTGACATGACTAAATTAATTAACCTTGTAATAATGCATAGCGATTATATGGACAGAAATATAGAGGATAATCCGACTGCATATCTGAAAACAGGTGACCCTATAAATTGGTTTAAGATTAGACCAGTTTTAGATAGTGCTAGTAGTGCAGGCGGAGGGTATGATAATAAAGATGGAAGATACAAATATGCAATAAAATTTGTAGTTGAAAAAAATGTTATACACTATCATGATTTTCCTTGGGCTAAAAAAAGTAAACCTGTAGGGTTAGGGTATCATAAAAAGTATGATTATATTTTTAGTGGAAAAAATACCGAAGTTTTAGATTTTGATTTAAAATTTAACACTGCTTTTATGCAGGTAATGACTGCAGGCACCGGTAGTCCTTTTGCACAAGGTGCTGGTACTAAGACTGCAAGTCTTCCATTTACAAGCCAAGTAAAAGAATTAACATCTTCATCAGAAGGTAATATAATTAACTCCAAAGACCAATTAGTTAGAGCAAGAGCAAAGGATTTGTTTAGTAGTGTAATGAGCGATGGTGTTGATTTAGTTGACCTAGATTTACGCATTGTTGGAGATCCTGCATGGATACCAACCAGTGATGCATATTGGCAAGATAAAGTAAGAAAAGGCGAATCTTACACTACACCTTTTATGCCCGATGGGACAATAAATTATAATCTTACTCCTCCTTTTATACAACTTAATTTGCGAACACCTATTGACTATAATGAAACAACAGGACTACAAAATCCAGACCAAGCAGGTAACAGTAGTTTCAGTGGAATATATAGAATTACACAATGTGAAAGTACATTTAGTGGAGGTGTTTTTCAACAAAGATTAAGCGGTTTTAGACCGCCAGGACAGGATGCAGATAAGGCACAATACGGAACAAGTAACGCACAAAATACACGCATAGATACATCAAACTTTACAAGAAATGTACAAGATGTTATAATTAAAAAATCAAAAAATGCACTTGCAAATGTAGTAGATCAATTTGAAGAATTCGATTACGATCAATTTCCAGAGGAATAATAAATGGCAGTAGATTTAACAAGACAAGGATCAAAAGGCGGTGATCCACAATACAGTTCTCAAAATTTAAGAGGAGTTAGTCAAGAACGTGGAATTGTTGTAGGTATAGTCAAAGCAAATGTCCATTTATCTCATATGGGAGTTATACAAGTATACATTCCAGAAATGAGTACAGATGAAAAAGACAAAGCACAATGGCGTACAGTAAGATATTGCAGTCCTTTTTATAGTAGAGTTAGCAGTTCAGGACCTAGAGATAATTATTTAGATACAAAAGTTCCGGCCGGAATAGTGACACCTCCACCTGATTTAGGAACTACTGTACTTTGTTTCTTTCCTCAAGGAAGAAATGCCGAAGGATATTACTTTGCTTGTGTTCCAGATACATTTATGATGCAGTCTATGCCCGAGCCTACAATATACGAAGGATATGCAGGTGGAGAATTTAATGATAAAGCGCCTAGTCGTAGTGTAGATAAAATTACAAATTGGCAAAACCAATTTAGACCTGTAGATTTTATTTCTCAAAAAGTTACAGTCGAACAAGGACTAGACCAAGACAGAATAAGGGGATTTAATAATAGCGGATACATGCGAGAATCTCCTAGTGAAATTATAGGAATTAGTAGTAAAGGTCGTAGAATTACCGAGACAGGAAAAGATTTTCTTAAAGAGAATGCATCTGTCCTAAAAAATATAAACACTACAGATCCAAAAGTCTTGCAAGGATTATTAGGTCCTACTAGTAGACGAAAAGGTCATAGTATTGCATTAGATGATGGTGATGTTGAAGGTGATAGTAATCAGATACGTCTAAGGACAAGCACTGGGCATCAAATACTAATGAATGATACAGAAGGTGTAATTTATATTAGTAATGGAAATGGAAATACATGGATTGAATTAGGAAAAAGCGGAACAATTGATGTTTATGCAAGTGATAGTATAAATTTTCGTACAAAAAATATTAACTTTCATGCAGATGAAAATATAAAATTCCATAGTAAAGGATTTACTCAGATTGTTAGCGAAGAAGAACTACATTTAGAAAGTGGTAATGATCTTGTCATGTCTAGTAAGGGCGATGCTGGTATCACATCAAAAGCGTTTGCAGTTAAAGCAAGTGGTATGATGAATTTAAGTGGTGGAGCCGCATCTAGTATAAGTGCAGGTGGAATAATGAGTGTAAAAGGTAGTTTGGTATTATTGCAAGGTCCTGCATTAGGAAGTAAATCTGCAAAACCTGTAAGACCTCAACCCCAATTAGACCCGCAGTATAGTGACTTTGCCGGAGGCGGAAACAGAACAACAGATCCAAGATTTAGCGATTTTGAAACTTCAGGTAGGTATGCATTGTCTAGAAGTAGCACAGTAATTACTACAGTTGATAGGTTACCCAGTCATGAACCTTTTGTAGGACATGGTCAAAAAAATAATCCTACTGCATACACTGGTGGTCTGTCGGGCGGTGGTGGACTAGCAGGTGCATTTAGCGTTTTGAGTGCAGGAGTGTCTATCGCAGGTGCAATGCCCGCAGGGTCTTTTGGTTCAATTACAGGATTTGATAGTCTTGCAAGTGGCGTAGATGTTAGTGACTTTGCAGGAGCAAATACATTTGGTGACTTCAGCGATTTTGCAGGTGCTAATACTTTTAGTGATATTGGATTAGATGCTTTTGGAGGTGCAGGAAGTGTCGTTAGTGATTTCAGTGACTTTGCAGGATCTAATACTTTTACCGGAGGATTTTTGACTGACATTGGAGATACTTTTACGCAGTTTGCAGACACAATTGGAGATAAACTTTCTGTATATACTGATAGTATAGGAGATACAATTGGAAAGTTTGGAAATAGTTTAACAGGTACTAATATAACAAGTGCTGACTTCCCAGGGTTTGACTCTATTGCAGGCGGCGGCGAAAATGCACTAGATGCTTTTGGCGGAGCCGGAGGTGACGTAGGATTTATAGGAGGATTTAGTAACATAACTCCGTCTATTGATAATATTGCAAGTTCTTCTAGTTTTGCAAATATTAGTTCTTCGTGGGGCGGCATAGGCGATTTGGCAAATTCTAATTTAGGAAAATTAGTTACAGATAATTCAGGTAAAATTATAGATATTGCAAAACAAGTAGCAACAGATTATGAAACTGCATTGCCTGAATTACAAAAAGGATTACAAAAAATATCTGCTGTTGTTCCTGGTATAAGTGATAAATTACCAGCGTTTTTGACAGAACCAAAAATTGCAGGTTTTCCTGTAACTGATTTAATTAAACAAGTTGATACAGGTTTTAGTATTGGTAATTTAGAAAGTATAGATATACAAGGATTAAATGCAGGTATTGTAAAAATGGTAGGTAGTAACAACGTAAGTACGTTTGTAGATAGCACAACTAAAACTTTAGGAAAATATGGGTTTGATGTAAACCAATTAAAAGCAGGAGGTTTTGTACGACCTGAAGCAGTATTCAATGACCAATTATCTCAAAGTAGTGTATGGACCGGAAAGGATGGAATTACTAGTCAAAATAAATTCTTAAGTAACCTTGGCATCCAGGAACAACTACAACAAAATGTAATTGCACAAAATTATCAAAACTTAATAAACAATGGCGGTATTACTGCCAAAGACGGCAAATCTGAGATAATGGCAATGTTGACAGGTAGTGCAATTAGTAATACTGATATTGCTAAAAAAGTAAGATTAGGAAATGTCAACATAGAAGAGTTACTTCGAAATACTTCAAGTATTCCTACAGGGTCTGATATTTCTAGCATTGTAAAAGATGCTATGCAGACAGGATCGTCTGCTAGTAAAACTATTACAAAACTCGCTAATAAAACTAATTCTACTAACACAAGTGAATTAAAACGTTTTTCAGGTTCATTAAAAACTGGTGAGACACTAAGAAATATAGATGGTGTAAGTTATGTTGTTCCGGCTCCTACTGCAAACCCGTATACCGGAGATAAAGGCGGAGAGATTAGATCTTATGATCAACGTATAGCAAAACTTGAGAAAGATAGAAATCAGTTAACCAAAGATGGAAATGATAATGATAATATTATGAAACAAATTTCAGATAAATTAACAGAACTATACGCAAAAAGAAATACTTTATAAGGAAAAAAGAAATGGCAGTAGCAGTCTATAAAGGTATAAGCACAATTAATAATACTTTTGGAAGTATTAAATTGACTGATACAGACTTAATAAAAAGAGATATACTCAATCACTTTGCTATGAGCAAAGGTGAAAAATTGATGAACGGAGATTTTGGTACTAATATCAGGGACCTTATTATGGATCCATTGACTGAAGAAACTAAAGCATTGGTTATTGAGGAAGTCAACCAAGTTATAAACAGTGATCCTAGAGTAAGAACAGAAGGAGTCACTATTGATGAGTATGAAAGCGGATTACAAGTTGAGATGTCTTTGCGATATGTTTTGACTAATCAAGTAGAAAATTTAATGGTAAAGTTCGATAGACAAGACGCAGAATAATATACCTATATTATACAGTGAATAAATACTGCAATAGATAGGAATATTTTACAATGGCTGCAAGTACAAGACAAGCAAATTTATTCGCTGCAGAAGACTGGAAAAAAGTCTACGAGACTTTTAGAGAAGCAGACTTTCAAAGTTATGATTACGAGACTATTCGTAAAAGTATGGTGGATTATATTCGCACATACTATCCAGAAGATTTTAATGATTTTATTGAATCCAGCGAATATATCGCACTAATCGATATGATTGCATTCTTAGGGCAATCACTTAGTTTTAGATCAGATTTAAATGCAAGAGAAAATTTTTTAGAAACTGCACAACGTAGGGATAGTATCCTTAGATTAGCACGTATGCTAAACTACTATCCTAAACGTCAGCAAATTTCTAGAGGATTAATAAAGATTACTAGTGTATCTACTACAGAAGAAATTTCAGATAGTAATGGTAATAATCTCAGGGATCAAGAAATTACCTGGGGCGATCCTACAAATCCTGACTTTTTAGAACAATTCACTACTATAATCAATAATGCAATTGTAAGCACACAGAAGTTTGGTAATCCTGGATTAAAAACTACAGTAGGCGGAATTAATATTGAAGAATACCAAGTTAGTCTGAATCCTGGTACTATTCCTGTATATGATTTTAAAACACAAGTAGGTGCACAAAATTTAGATTTTGAGTTAGTAAAAGGCACATATAGTGGACAAGACTTTTTATATGAAGTTGCTCCGCAGCCTAGTAGTACAACTAACATATTGTATAGGAACGATAATAGAGGATTCAATAGTGCTAACAATGGATTTTTCTTTTATTTCAAACAAGGAAGTCTACAAAGTGCAGACTTTTCTATAAATGAAAAATTACCTAATAGAACTGTTGAATTAGATGTAAACAATATTGATAACAATGATATTTGGCTATATCAATTAGACGATCAAGGAAATGAAACTACACGTTGGGAAAAAGTACCTGCTATAAGTGGTAACAATGTAATTTATAATAGTTTAAGTGAAAATAATAAAAATTTATTCACAGTACGCAGTCGTGCAGATGATCAGATAAGTTTAGTGTTTGGTGATGACGTATTTTCAAATGTACCTGTAGGTGATTTTCGTGTATATTTTAGAACAGGAGTAGGCACAACCTATAAAATATCACCTGATGATATGCAGAATTTACAAATAGTAATACCTTATGTAAATCAAGTCAATCAGATTGAAAACTTGACAGTAAATTTAAGTCTTACTACAACAATCGCAAATGCTAGTGCTAGAGAAAATTTACGAGATGTAAAACAAAAAGCACAACAACAATATTACACACAAGACCGTATGATTACAGGCGAAGATTATCAAATTTTGCCTTATACAAAGTTTAGTAACATTATAAAATCTAAAGCAATTAATAGGACTGCAAGTGGTATTAGCCGTTATTTAGATGTACGTGATACGACAGGGAAATATAGTAGCACAAACATTGTTGCAGAAGATGGTATATTTTACCGTACAGAAGATTTACAACAATTTCAATTTACCTTTGTTACAGATAGTGATATTAGTAATACTATATCTACACAAGTTGAAAGAAATATATTAAAAAATGATAGTCTACATTAT
>VMHT01089790.1_pt1 | contig 11330 bp, 9 predicted proteins | sample 4693611 | NCBI WGS metagenome assembly VMHT01 (sample SAMN12280063, study PRJNA550983) | marine metagenome | isolation source: seawater sampled from same location over 5 years 0.02-0.2 micron viral filtrate | place: USA: collected off the coast of southern California halfway between the port... ... | reverse complement strand
GGGATGCCGATATTTGGGCACAACAAGTTGAAGCTGATATAGACACCGAACGCAAAGGCGAATTTGAACTTACCGAACGATTACAGGACTTTTCTCTATGACGCAGCCTAGCGAATTTAAACATATTTCAGTATTGCTTGATGAATGCATTGAAGCCCTAGCGATTAAACCGAACGGTATCTACATTGACGCCACTTTTGGCCGTGGGGGGCACTCAGCACATATTTTGGATGCATTGGGTGAACACGGGCGTCTCATCGCCTTTGACCGTGATCCGCAAGCAATCAAAGCGGCAGAACGCTTCGCTGATGATAAACGTTTTAGCATTATCCACTCACCGTTTGGTGATATGGCAGAAGAAATCGAAGCGCTGGGACTAACCGGTAAGATTGACGGTGTGCTTATGGATTTGGGGGTGTCTTCACCTCAGCTAGATGATGCCGAGCGTGGTTTTAGCTTCCTTCGTGACGGCCCGCTGGATATGCGTATGGACACCTCACGTGGACAAAGTGCTGCAGACTGGTTGGCTAACGCCGAAGAACAAGACATTACGCAGGTTATTAAAGAGTTTGGCGAAGAGAAGTTCGGCAAACGCATAGCCCATGCCATTGTAAACACGCGCAAAGAAACACCCATTACGCGCACAGCTCAGCTAGCCAAAATTATCGACGAAGCGGTTCCTGTAAAGGATAAGTTTAAACATCCGGCAACCCGTGCATTCCAAGGTATTCGCATTTATATCAATGCGGAACTTGAGCAACTTCGTGTTGGCCTTAAAGCCGCGACACAGGTGTTGGCGAAAGAAGGACGTCTTGCCGTTATTTCGTTTCACTCTCTTGAAGACCGTTTAGTAAAACGCTTCATTAAAGATCAAAGTAAAGGGAAATCAGTACCACACAACTTACCGATCACTCAGGCTGAAATAGATGCAGATAAAGTGTTAAAAGCCTTGGGCAAAGCGATAAAACCTTCAGAACAGGAGATCGCGAACAACGTTCGCTCTCGCAGTTCGGTATTACGTGTGGCAGAAAAGTTATGACCAAAGCCGCGCCAGACAAGGCCAGCACTAATTTTAAATTACTGCTAATAATTGTTTCAGATTTGACCCGCAACAAGTTGCGGGTTTTGTTGTATTTAATGGTTATCACAAGTGCCATGGCAGTGACACTAAGCAGTCATCACAACAGACAGCAGGTCATTGCCCTTGAAGACCTTATGCAAGAGAAAGATGAGCTGGATGTCGAGTGGCGTAACCTAGTGCTTGAGCAACGCGCGTTGACCGAGCATAACCGCATAGAAAACCTGGTTGAAAAACAGTTAGAAATGTACCGTCCAACCGCAGACGATGAAGTAGTGGTGAAGTTAAAATGAGTACAACAGCACTTTCTCGCCAACGTAAAAAAACCGGTGCAAAACAAAATGTAACGCCAAGCCTAGTGCACTGGCGCTTTGTCGTTGTGCTTGTTGTTATTATGCTAGTTTTCAGCGTGCTAGCCGCCCGTGCAGCCTATATTCAAGTTATTGAGCCAGACGAGCTAATTCAACAGGGCGACAACCGCACACTAAGAACCCGTGACATGCCAACCTATCGCGGGCTCATTACCGATAGAAATGGTGTTGAGCTGGCGGTGAGTGTGCCTGTTCGGGCCATCTACGCAGACCCTAAGGTTATCCATGAAAACAACGGCTTCGAGGAAGAGCGCCGTTGGGAAGCGCTGGCAGATGTACTGCGCCAAGACGTCAATGAACTCAAAGAAAAAGTGGCAAACCCCAAACGCCGCTTTGTTTACTTGCAGCGTCAGGTGTCGCCTGCCATGGCAGAGTACGTTGATAAACTGGACATTCCAGGCATTTATCTTCGCCGTGAAAGCCGCCGCTACTATCCTACAGGTGAAGTTTCAGCGCAGTTAATCGGCGTAACCGATGTTGACGACACGGGCGTTGAAGGCTTAGAGCGCATGTATAACGAGTGGCTAACGGGCACGCCGGGTTCTCGTAAAATACGCCGCGATGCGAAAGGCCGTCAGGTAGAGATCTTAGAAACAAAATCAGGCGAAAAAGCCGGCGACCTGCAGCTGACTATTGATCAGCGTATTCAGGCACTTGCTTATAAAGAAATTAAAGAAGCCATGATTTATTACCAATCAAGCTCGGCTTCCGCCATTGTCATCGATGTAAAAAGCGGTGATGTGTTAGCCATGGTGAATGCACCGTCGTTCAATCCGAATGACAGAAGCGATATTTCTGCGCACAGAATGCGTAACAGGGTTATTACCGATGCGTTCGAACCAGGCTCGGCGCTAAAACCGCTGGCCGTCCTTACTGCATTAGAGTTCGGTGAAGTGGAGCCTGAAGACTCAGTAAACACTCATCCAGGATGGATGCGATTAGGCGGCAGCCTAGTAAAAGATTCGCGCAACTACGGCGAACTAACGCTAGAAGAAATTATTCAGCATTCCTCAAATATGGGGACGTCGAAGCTGGCGCTTTCTGTGCCTAAACAGTTCCTGCTGGATACCTATTACAATATGGGCTTAATGAGCGATACCGGGCTTAATATGGCGGGTGAGAGTAGCGGTATCTTTCATGAGCGCAGCCGCTGGTCTGAATTTGAGCTAGCCACGCTGTCATTTGGATACGGCATTTCGGTTACCACTGCACAGTTGGGGCGTCTTTACGCAACGTTGGCGAACGGGGGTATTAAAACACCGCTTAATGTCATCAAGTCGCCAGAGCAACCTTCATGGCAGGCTCAATCTGAGCGGGTGATCAGCGAAGAAAACGCTAACGCTATTGTTCAAATGATGGAAAGCGTAACCCAGCGTGGCGGCACAGCAACAAAAGCGTCGGTACCAGGTTATCGCGTTGCTGGGAAAACAGGAACAAGCCGAAAAGCGGTGGCCGGCGGGTACGGCGAAGAGTACGTCAACATTTTCGCCGGTATCGCACCTGTGTCTGACCCCAGGCTAGTAACTATTGTATTGATCAACGAACCCGGCGGTGATTTGTATCACGCGGGGGATACCGCTGCACCTGTCTTTTCATCAATTATGGGTGGCGCACTGCACATGTTAAACGTTACGCCCGATGACAAGCAGGTTACATCTAGCCGCTTATTGAAAGGAGGTCAAAGTGGTAGTTAGTGCCTTTATTCAAAGTATAAAAGCTTTATTGGCGAAATTTGGTGTAGACGCCCCAGATATCCGCATTGAAGGTTTAACGCTAGACAGCCGAGAAGTAAATACACGCTTAGCGTTCTTGGCAATTAAGGGCCACGAACGTGATGGTCGAGATTTTATACCCCAGGCAATAAGTTTAGGGGCCCGTGTAATTCTGGCGCAAACTGAAGACAGTAGTGCCCATGGTCAGATGGAAATGCGTGACCACAGCGTCATTATCTCGCTGTATGAATTACCACAAATGCTCTCTGCAGTAGCAGCTGCATTTTATGATTATCCTGCCCAGAAAATGACGACGGTAGCAGTCACAGGAACAAACGGGAAAACCTCTACAGTTCAATTGCTTACTCAGCTTAAGGATGCGCTAGGTACGCGTAGCGCAAGCATCGGAACTCTAGGGAGCAGTGTGTTTGAAGGCGATGAAACCCAGTGGTCGAACACGCCGGCAGCAAACACTACGCCCGATGCCATACGTATGCAGTATTTGTTGGCAGACTTTGTGCAAAGTGAAGTGCGCCATACGGCCTTCGAAGCAAGTTCTCACGCATTGGTTCAGGGTCGGCTTGGTACAGTAAAAACCGATATCGCTGTTTTCACTAACCTTACTCGAGATCATCTCGATTATCACGGCACCATGGAAGAGTACGGTAAAGCCAAGCGCTTGCTGCTAAAGCAGCCAGGTTTAAAGGCTGTGGTATTAAACGCTAATGATGATGAAAGTAAGAAGTGGGATGGTGCAGCAGATAAGTCGATTACACGCGTCTGGACAGGTATAGTCGAAAGTGGTCTGGATGGAAGCGGTGAAAGTGAGTGCTTGCGTGAGCATAACAATCCTCAAAGTCGCCATTGTTTCGCCACAAATGCTTCTTATCATGCCGGTGGATGTAGTTTTGAACTGGTGAGCTCGTGGGGAAGCGCTGCTATTTCGCTGCCGCTATTCGGGAAGTTCAATATCAGCAATGTACTTAGTGCTATAGGTACGTTACTCGCTGAAGGAGAGCGTTTTGATGACGTGGTTAACGCGGTAAATGCAATCACGCCTGTACCCGGGCGAATGGAAGTTTTCCCTGTAACGGGTGCGGCTAACTTAGTGGTGGACTACGCGCATACGCCAGACGCTCTGGAGAAAGTGCTGTTAAGCGCCAAATTCCATACAACGGGCAAAGTGTGGTGTGTGTTTGGCTGTGGCGGAGACAGAGACAAAGGCAAGCGACCGTTAATGGGGCAGGCTGCCGAGGTTGGTGCTGACGCTATTGTGATCACCACAGATAACAGTCGCAGTGAAAGCCCTGAATCTATCGCCGAGGATATCATTGCGGGTTTGAAGAACCGTGAGCTGGCAGTGTCAATTCCCGATCGCGAGCAAGCTATTCGTCATTGCCTTGAGCATGCGCATGAAAGCGACATCATCATTGTGGCCGGAAAAGGCCATGAAGATTACCAAATTATCGGTGACAAAAAGACTAACTATAACGAACGTGCAGTTGTGGCGCGACTGCAACAGGAGTACAGCAAATGATAACAACAACGCTGTCATGGATAGCCGAAAAGGTTAATGGAAAATTATTGAACGATGCTGCTGACGTTGAAGTATCAGCGGTAAGTACCGATACCCGCACCCTTGAAGATGGCTCAGTTTACTTAGCCTTGAAAGGTCCGAATTTTAATGGCCATGATTTTATTTCAACGGCAGAGAAAACGGGAGCAAGTGCGGTTATTGCCAGTGAAGACGTAGCGACCTCGTTACCTGTCATCATGGTTGAAGATACCAAAGAAGCACTTGGTCTATTAGGGGCGGCAGTGAAAGCTTATGTGGCGCCTAAAACCATTGCCATCACCGGAAGCAGTGGTAAAACCACCGTGAAGGAGATGTGTGCCGCTATTTTGGAGCGAAGAGGCAATGTATTAGCCACAAACGGTAACTTCAATAATGATATTGGTGTGCCGCTAACCCTTTTACGCCTGGAGCCTCAGCATGAATACGCGGTTATGGAGCTAGGCGCAAATCATATCGGTGAAATCGCCTATACCACAAACCTCGTAAAGCCGGACGTAGCGACTATAGTAAACGCCGCCGCTTCTCACTTAGAAGGCTTTGGCAGCTTGCTAGGCGTGGCGCGAGCCAAAAGCGAAATTTTTAAAGGCTTAGGCAGTGACGGTGTGGCGGTAGTCAATGTGGATAGTCAGTTTGCTGAATTTTGGCAGGGCAAACTTAAACAGACCAAAACGCTAACGTTTTCCCCGCAGCAGAAAAACGATGCTGACTTTAGAGCAGAAGATATCACCATTGGATTAGATGGCTGCGCCGCATTCCACTTGGTTTGCCCGCAAGGTGATATGTCTATTCAGCTCACTATTCCTGGCGTTCACAACGTGGGGAATGCCCTTGTTGCTGCGGCATTAACGCTGCAAGTTGGCGCAACATTAGAAAACGTACGCGACGGCTTACTTGCCATGAAGCAGGTCAGCGGGCGCTTGAATGTAAAACAGCTCACCGAACAGGTTCGCCTGTTAGACGATACCTACAACGCCAACGTGGCGTCTGTAAATGCGGCAATTGATACGCTAAGTAGCTTTTCAGGCATTCGCGTTCTTGTTCTAGGGGACATGAAAGAGTTGGGTGAAAAGGCGCGTTATTACCACGAGCAGGTGGGGGAATACGCTAAAGAAAAAGGAATTAATTACCTGTATACCATGGGTGTTTTGAGTCAATCAGCCAGTGCTGTGTTTAATGAAAATAGTGGCCATTTCAGCGATGTTGAAAGTTTGTTGGCCGCAATGGAGAGTGATTTGTTAGTGCAGCAGCGCGATATTTCAATTTTAGTAAAAGGTTCACGCAGTTCCAGAATGGAGCGTGTGGTAGAGGCGGTAGAGGCCTCTGCGCTGGGAAAGCACGATAGCCGTCGGGAGCGAATAGCATGTTAATTTGGCTAGCCGACTGGCTGACACAATTCGATTCAGGGTTTAATGTATTTTCATACCTTACCCTTCGTGCAATTTTAAGCACGCTGACCGCATTGCTTATTGCCATTCTTATTGGCCCTAAGATGATTCGTTACTTGCAGCGTATGCAAATTGGTCAAACCGTACGTGACGATGGCCCGCAAAGCCATTTATCCAAATCAGGCACTCCCACTATGGGCGGGTTACTCATACTCGCAGCAATTGTAGTAAGCGGCCTGCTTTGGGCTGACCTTACTAACCGTTATGTGTTGGTAACCCTTACTGTGGTTGTGGCCTACGGTATTATCGGGTTTGTCGACGACTACAGAAAAGTGATCCGCAAAGACTCGAAGGGGCTCATCGCCCGTTGGAAATATTTCTGGCAATCAGTGGTCGCGTTAGGCGTCGCATTCTATCTATACAGCAGTGCAACAATAAGCGCTGAAACCTCACTACTGGTGCCTTTCTTCAAAGAAGTGTTCCCGCAGTTAGGTGCGTTCTTCGTCATTATTACCTACTTTGCCATTGTAGGCACAAGTAACGCGGTAAACCTTACCGATGGATTGGATGGACTTGCCATTGTGCCCACTATATTGGTGGCAGGCGCATTTGCCATTTTCGCCTATGTGACAGGTAATGCGAACTTTGCTGAATACCTGAATATTCCTCATATTCCGCTTACCAGCGAACTGGTGATTGTGTGTACCGCCATGGTCGGTGCAGGCTTAGGCTTTTTATGGTTTAACACGTATCCGGCACAAGTATTTATGGGTGACGTTGGCTCACTAGCGCTAGGCGGCACACTAGGTGTGTTAGCTGTATTAGTGCGCCAAGAACTCGTGTTAATCATCATGGGTGGTGTTTTTGTTATGGAAACCCTGTCGGTCATCCTTCAGGTAGGTTCTTACAAATTGCGTGGCCAGCGTATTTTTCGTATGGCGCCTATTCACCATCATTATGAATTGAAGGGCTGGCCAGAGCCGCGCGTAATAGTGCGTTTTTGGATCATTTCAATCATTTTGGTGTTGGTGGGTCTTGCTACCCTCAAACTTAGATAAGCGGTAAAGAGATAAATCGTAATGTCGTATAACGTACGTGAGCATAGTTATGTAGTCGGTGGCCTAGGTGTTACAGGTCAGGCTTGCGTGCGCTTTTTTTTGCAAAAGCAGGCAACGGTTAAAGCATTTGATACCCGTGCTAATTTTACTCTAGTTACCGACCCTGATTCTGATCTTGATACCGACATGCAAGCGTTTATGGCAGAGAAGGTCACTTGCACTGCTCTAAGCGAAGATTACTTTGATGGTGTAGACACCTTGGTGTTAAGCCCGGGGCTTGCTCTGAATATTGAACAAGTGGCTTTGGCGCAAAAGTGTGGTGTTGAGGTGATCGGCGACGTGGAATTGTTCGCTCGTTTAAATGCCTCCACGAGTGGTGTTACGCCAGCTAAGCGCGTAGTAGGTATAACCGGCTCTAACGGTAAAACCACGGTTACTTTATTAGTGAACCATCTGCTCAAAAGCTACGGCGTAAAAAGTATTGAAGCGGGTAACGTAGGTCGCCCGGTGCTTGAAGCGCTTCAAAGTGATGCAGATGTAGTGGTGATGGAGTTATCAAGTTTTCAACTTGAAACAACGTCTAGCTTGGTGCTCGAAGCTGCTACTGTGCTTAATATTTCCGATGATCACCTAGACCGTCATGGTACCCTTGAAGCCTATATCGATGCCAAGCATCGCATTTTTGATAACGCGAAATCTGCGATTGTATGGCGAGACGGTGAGTTTGTAGCGCCAGACGAGCAGATTATTGCTGACGCTAAGGGGATTGCTGCATCAAATGCCGTATGTGATACCGTATCTAGTGCCGCATCTAATGAAGACGCGCTATCTCCAAAGAATATCGTTGAATATGGACTGGGAGAGTCGACTACAGGATTTGCGATTGCGTCTTTTGCTGGTGACGATGAACAAAGTCTATATATAACGTTTAAAGGCGAAAAGCTTATTGCCCTTAGCGATATTCATTTGGCGGGCATGCATAACGTACTAAACATCATGGCTGCATTGGGTATCTGCCTTCAGCTAGGTGTTTCGCCAGCGCTCGCGGTTAAACATCTACACAGTTTTAAAGCTGCACCACATCGGTGTGTGGAAATAGCCCGCGTAAACGACATCCGCTATATCGACGATTCCAAAGCAACCAACATTGGCGCCACGGTAGCTGCCCTTGAAGGGTTAGCTCCGACTATACAAGGGAAGCTCATTCTTATTGCAGGTGGTGACGCTAAAGGCGCTGATATAGCCAGCCTCTCGCCTTATCTAACTAAATATGTATCGCACGTGTTTGCTTTGGGCAAAGATGCACACCTGTTTGAAAAGAGTTTTGCGCATACAACTCGTGTGGCAACGATGAAAGACGCCGTAAAAGCAGCAACAAGACTTGCGGCCCCTGGTGATGTTGTGCTGCTTTCGCCTGCGTGTGCAAGTTTAGATATGTTTAAGAACTATATGCATCGCGGTGACGTGTTTAAACAAGATGTACACGATCTACTTAATCTACACAGTAAGAACGACGACGCTGTGGAGGCCACATCATGATTGCTGCCTCTACCAAACTTAGCGCGTTATTTGCCGCGAAGCACGACGGACAACCTTCGGCAACGCACCCCTATGACGTGACGCTTATCTTAATTGCGCTCGCGCTAATGAGTATTGGCATTATTATCGTCACCTCGGCGTCGATGCCGGTGGCCGATAGGCTGCACGACAACCCCTTCTATTTTGCTATTCGCCACGGTATTTACATTGTTGGGGCGATCGTTGCCGCTATGGTAGTGCTGAATTTGCCCATGCAGTTTTGGCGCATGACCAATCCCTATCTTCTGCTCGCGGCCATCGCGCTATTGTTAGCAGTTCTGGTAGTGGGAAGAACTGTAAACGGGAGTACCCGTTGGTTGGCGATTGGGCCTATAACCATTCAAGCTGCCGAGCCTGCTAAGCTCTTTTTCTTTGCCTATTTGGCGGGTTATCTGGTTCGCCGCTACGAAGAAGTGACCGAAAATCTAAAAGGATTTATTAAACCCCTTGTCGTGTTCTTTGCGTTAGCGATGCTATTACTGCTACAGCCAGACTTAGGTACCGTCGTTGTGATGTTTGCAACCACGATTGGCTTGCTGTTTTTAGCGGGTGCACGACTTTGGCAGTTCTTCGCACTGGTATTTGCAGGCATATTGGCGGTTGTAGCGCTTATCGTGTTTGAAGAATACCGAATGAAACGGGTTACTTCCTTTTTAGACCCTTGGGCTGATCCGTTTGGCGCTGGTTATCAGCTAACCCAGTCTTTAATGGCCTATGGCCGGGGTAACTGGTTTGGGCAAGGCCTAGGCAATAGCTTGCAAAAACTGGAATTCTTACCCGAAGCACACACTGACTTTGTTATGGCCATCTTGGCGGAAGAGCTGGGCTTCGTTGGTGTGCTTGCCGTACTCGGCCTTATTTTGTGGATGGTGTTGCGTGCACTAAGCATTGGAAATAAGGCACTTGAAAAAGGGCGAGCGTTTGATGGTTACATGGCTTACAGCATAGGCATCTGGTTCAGTTTCCAAACGGCGGTAAATATTGGTGCAAGCGCAGGTATTCTGCCAACAAAAGGGTTAACACTGCCGTTAGTTAGCTACGGCGGCTCGTCACTTATCATCATGTCAGTAGCAGTAGCCATATTACTTCGTATCGATTTTGAATTACGGGTTGATGGCGTACAGGCGATTGGCCGGGGCGACAGCAAATCCGGTAAGAGCAAGGCCCGCCGTAAAAAGCCTATTCCTACAAGCGCGTCGCAAACTAAAGCGTCACAAGCTGAAGGTGAGGCAAGTGTAGAGAGCGGGGCCGATGAAGCGGATTTTTCTACAGCGACGGTTGAAGCTAAACCTAGCGCCAAAACATCAAGTGCAGAAGATGAAGGAAAAGCTGGCATTAAAGCTATACTCGCGCGGGTAGCGCAGGAGGCTGATAATGGCTAAGCGTTGCTTAATTATGGCTGGCGGTACAGGCGGGCATGTTTTCCCAGGCATTGCAGTGGCAAACGCGCTTCGAAAGGAAGGTTGGGACATTCATTGGCTAGGCACCGCCGAGCGGATGGAAGCGCAAGTTGTGCCTAAGCACGACATACCTATTCACTTTATTCCGGTAAAAGGGCTTCGTGGCAAAGGTGTTACGGCACGTCTTCAAGGTGCTGTTGCGTTAGTTAAAAGCTTATTTTCTGCAAGGCGAATTATAAAGCGCCTTCAACCTGATATCGTTGTTGGGTTTGGCGGTTACGCTAGCGGCCCTGGTGGGGTTGCTGCAAAAAGCTTAGGTATTCCCGTTATTGTGCATGAACAAAATGCAGCGGCAGGCATGACCAATAAGCTTCTTAGTAAATTCGCAAGTCGCGTGCTTCTGGGCTTTGACGATGCCAAAGAACAATTTTCAGGTGGCGCTACTAAGGTGCATACTGTGGGCAATCCTGTTCGTGATGAAATTTGGCAGGTGAAGCCCAAATCTGTAGACATTGACGCAGACGCTCGTGAAAACACCACAGAGCATAAACAAGGCCTTAATTTACTTGTTGTAGGCGGCAGTTTAGGCGCACAAATTCTCAATGAAACCGTGCCGGAGACTTGCGGGGTGCTAGAAGGTTTATCAATCAAACACCAATGTGGAAAAGGCAACAGTGAAGGTGTCATTAAAGCCTACACGTCGGTGGGCGCAGATATGTCGAAAATCGATGTCAGTGACTTTATTGATGACATGGCCGCAGCTTATGAATGGGCAGACTTTGTTGTCTGTAGAGCCGGTGCGCTTACGGTAAGTGAAGTTGCAGCTGCCGGACGCGCGGCGATTTTCGTACCGCTACCTTTTGCGGTAGACGATCACCAAACAAAAAATGCGCAGTCGTTAGTCAAGCAAAATGCGGCACTGATGATTGCTCAATCTGTATTAAAAGAAAATTTAGGGCAGGCGGTGCGTCAGTGGTTACAACACCCTGAAGGCTGCTTAAAGATGGGTGCTGTAGCGAAAACATGTGCAAGCACTCATGCCACGGAAAATGTAGTAAGCCACGTTAAAAGCGTGGTAGGAGTAGGGGACTAATGGTTTTTAAAACCCCATTTGAAAGCCCGCAAATGCGCAGGGTTAAAAATATATTCTTTATTGGTATCGGCGGTGCCGG
>VMHT01058884.1_pt1 | contig 11332 bp, 10 predicted proteins | sample 4693611 | NCBI WGS metagenome assembly VMHT01 (sample SAMN12280063, study PRJNA550983) | marine metagenome | isolation source: seawater sampled from same location over 5 years 0.02-0.2 micron viral filtrate | place: USA: collected off the coast of southern California halfway between the port... ... | reverse complement strand
GCGACGCCGCGATCGTCGCCGGCGTCGCGGCGCTCGCGACGCCGCGCGCCGCCGCGAGCGCGACGAGCGCCGCGACGAGCGCCGCCGCGACGCGCGCGCGCATCGACGCGAATCGAATCGAATCGCCGCGTCGCCGTCTGACGCGCGCGTTCGCGCCGACGCATCGCGCGCGCGGCGTCGTCGCGAACGCGGCGCGCGCGACGCGACGCGACGCGACGAAATTTTCGCGATTCGGCGCGCGCGCGAAAACGCGCGAAAACGCGTCGCGTCGGCGTCGGCGGCGACGAATCGAATCGCCGCGCGCGCGCGGGCGCGTCGACGTCACGGCGCGTCCGCACACGACGGCGCGCGCGACGCGCGCGAGGGCGTTGGAGCGCGACGCGACGCGCGCGATGGCGACGGCGATGATGACGACGACGACGCGCGGCGCGACGCGCGGCGGTGGGACGACGCGCGCGACGACGGGCGGCGCGACGGGACGGCGCGCGCTTATCCAGAGGCGGCGGCGAGGCGACGGCGCGACGGCGAGCGCGGGGACGGTGGCGCAGCCGGACGCGAGGGACGTGGAGGAACTGTACGGGCAGAACGGGGCGTGCGCGATCGCGCCCAAGTACTCGCCGGCGGTGGTGAGAGAGCGCGCGATGCGAGGGCCGGGGGAAGCGGCGCGGACGGCGGCGCGGTGCGGGGAGATCGTGTTCAACGCCACGGCGTTCGCGAGTGGGTTGCTGTACGATAAGTTGAACGAAACCGAACGCGTGGTGAGTCGAAGCGAGCAGCTGAGGGTGCAGTTGGCGAAGTTGGGGCCGTCGTTCGTCAAGGCGGGGCAGGTGTTGGCGAACCGGCCGGATATCGTGCGAAGCGATTACATGGAGGAGTTGTGCAAGCTTCAAGACGACGTGCCGCCGTTCGATAACGCGACCGCGTTTGATATCATTCGAAGCGAGCTCGGACGACCGATCGATGAGGTGTTCTCGGTGATTTCGAGCGATCCGATCGCGGCGGCGTCGCTCGGGCAGGTGTACCGAGCGACGCTTCGCGAGAGCGGCGAGGAAGTCGCCATCAAGGTGCAACGGCCGGGGATCGAGCCCATCATTTACAGAGACTTGTTATTGTTTCGCACGCTGGCGTGGTTCATCAACGGCTACTCCGTGCGCGCGTTGGGTTGCAACGCCCAGCTCATCGTGGACGAGTTTGGCGAGAAGCTCTTGGAGGAACTCGATTACGTGCAAGAGGGGCGCAACTTGAGCGATTTTTACGACAATTTCAAGGACGATCCCATCGTGAAGATCCCAAAGTACTACAAAGAGTACTCCGGGTCGAAGATTTTGACCATGGAATGGATCGATGGCGTTCGATGCACAGATCCGCAAGGCATCGTCGACGCCGGCATCGACGTCGAGGAGTTCATCAAGGTGGGCGTCGTGAGCGGGCTGAGACAGTTGTTGGAGTTTGGATTATTCCACGGCGACCCGCATCCGGGTAATATTTTCGCGATGCGCGACGGGCGCATCGCGTACGTAGATTTTGGGAACGTCGCGCAGCTGACGCAAACGAATAAGGAGGTGCTCATCGACGCCGTCGTGCACGCGGTGAACGAGGACTACGAAAGCATGGCGGGTGATTTCATTCGTCTCGGTTTCTTGACCCCAGGCACGGACGTGCGGCCCATTGTTCCGGCGCTTCAAGACATTTGGCAAGACGCTCGCACGGCATCGTTAGCCAATTTCAACTTTCGCACCGTGACGTCGAGTTTCAACAAGCTCGTGTACCAGTACCCAATTCGCATCCCAGAGCGGTTTTCGCTCGTCATCCGCTCGCTGTTGACGCAAGAAGGGATTTGCATGACGTTGAAGCCGGACTTCAAGTTTCTCGAAGTCGCGTATCCGTACGTCGCCAAGCGGTTATTGACAGACCGAGACGTTTCGCTTCGCGAGCGCTTGATTCAAGTGTTGTTCAAGCAAGACAAGTTTCAATGGCGCCGCCTTGAAAACTTGATCGATCTCGCGCGAGACGGCGGCGGGAACCTCGATTTGACGGAAACCGCCACGGATGGCGCGGGTTTACTTCTCACGGACGCTAAACTTCGTCAGCAACTGCTCCTCGCGTTGACGGAAGACGATCGCTTACAAGTGGACGAGCTCGCGCGTCTCGTTGCGACGCTTCAACGAGAGGTCAATATCCAAAAGCTGGTGCAAAACGCGGTCGGCGACGGGCCAAACATCGCGCGTAATCTCGCTCTCAGCTGGTCTAGTAAGGTGCTCGCGGACTAATTGATCATTAGAAGTCGAAACGAATGTGTACTGTAACATAACAACGGCAAATCGTGCATTCACGAGAATATTTGCAACAACCCCGTCATCGCGCATCGACAATGTGGACACCGCGCTTCGCTCCCTCCCTGGTCTCGAAGTCGCGCGATGCACGCGCTGCAATACATCAAGTGTAAGCACGGACACACGACAGTGTCACGCTTGTTCGAGTAGCAAATCGTGCACAATACCTCTTGCTCGCGTTCGATTTGCAATCGAGCGACCTCGCCGCGAAGTCTTTCAAGCTCTTCCGCGCCGCCGCCGACGGCGCTGTAAGGATCATCTTCGTCCTCATCGCTAATCATGAGCCTTCGTGGCGCACATCGCCGTCGAGTCTCCTGTCTTCGTATGAGAAAATCCGTAGAAAAGTTGTACGACTGCGCGAGTCTGAGCTCGCGTTCCCGCTCCGCGGGAACTCGAGTTTCTTCGCGAGGCATCGGCGCGACGAACCGCGTGGCGTTCAACAAAACCGGCTGTTCGCTCGCCTCGGGCGCGCGTAGTCGCAACACGTCGCTAAAGTATCGCTCTTCGAGCACGCGCGCGTCGCGCTCGTCGGTCGCGATACCACTGATCAAGATCGCCTCCACTCGAGCGTGCCACAACGATTTCCTCGTCGCATCGACGGCTGTCCGAGGGCGCGTGAACGCCGGCACGAACGAACCCTCCTTCAGCGACATCGCCAGATCGTTCAGCAAAGAACCAATCACTCTCAGTAACCCAAAAGTCATCAACGGTCGATCAACCACTCGTGCAACTAGGCGCACGGTCTCAAGCCAATCCTCGCGTTCGCCGTCGAGCCATTGCTGTTTTTGAGACGTGATCAGAAAGCTCGCTTCCAAATCGCGCAACGCTTCAGCGACCCGTCGCGCGGGCTCGGACGACTCGATCAACTGCAGAGAGTCGACGAAAAATGTACGGACGGACGGCCAGGTTGACGATCGCGCGCTGTCGTGGACGTTTTCGTCGAGCTATGTCACATGGTCAGTCTTGCGCCTCGGGACGCGAATCGTCGCGCGCGGGGCACACCTCGAGGATGAGTCGCTTGAGTTCGTACGCGACGACTTCGGCGGGGATACTCTGCGACGTAGGCTGCGCGCGTAAAATGTCATCGACGCGCGCGCGCATGGGCGACGCGCACTGGTGTCGGCAACGTCGAGACGATTGATGTCTCGAAAGTTGTGTTCTGCGCGCGTTGTTAGGCGAGAGGCCTCGGCGACGCGAATCGGCGTTGCATGCCACCACCTACGATGACTTAGAATCCCACCACCTACGATGACTTAAAACGTCGCTACCATCTAACTTTGTATCTACCTCTGACGTACTAGTTTGAATCCCGTCGCGACCGGCGACGCTAATTCAAAACGCCCGTGGCTCGCATCACCATGACGGCGTCGATTCGCGTTCGGCGCAAGCGATGGCGCGCTCGCGCCATCGCCTCTTCGCGCAACTCTCGCCACGCGCTTTTGCTTTTCCGCTCGGACGTGGAGACCATGGCTTTTAAGATATCGTCCAAGACGTCGTTTTCGAGCGCGTCGGCGAAATCGACGAGACTCGCGTCCGCGTCTCCGTCTCGCGTCTCTTCGCGAAACGTCGCCGCCGCGCTCGCCACCAAACACATCGCGAACGCCGTCGCCGTGTTCACCGCCCTCCCCGGCGTCTGCACGCTCAAAATATCCGCCGCGTGTATCAACGCCAGACTCGCAATCTCGAATCCCGACAACGCGCGCGTCGTTTCTCCCGTGTAAAAATTCACCGCCGCCGTCTCTCGATCGAACGCCCCCGCGCGCGTCAACGCCCATCGATAAAACTTTCTCTGACTGCACGTCGCGTACAGAAACATCAACCGCTCGCTCGCGCGCCCACAAACCGCGCGAAACATCGAGCGATGCGCGCCGAACGACGCCACCGCGCACGGAAACAACTCGCTCCCGTACGCCGCGTGGCCGAGGCCGGCCCGCGCCACCGAGCGAGGCGCGCCGAACCGCGCCAACCAATCCCGCACGTCCACCAAGTGCGCGTCGAACGACCCTCGAACGTGCGTCAGCGTCGTCGCGCGCGCCTCGCGCAGGCGCAGCAGCGCGCCGTCGTCGTCGAGGTCGTCCTCGTCAACCATCCGCGACGTCGTCGCTTCGTCTTCGTCCCATCGCGCCGCGCGCGCGTCCTCCGCGCCCAAGCTCCACGCGCACGGCGCGTCGAGCGCGTACCACATCGCGCGCGCCGCCACCGCGCGCGACACCGCGCGCCAGGACGGCGTCGCGAGCGCGCGCTCGGACGACGCCATGGCGACCGACCGGCGCGGCGAAGTGACGCGCCGCGTCGCGCACTGCGCGACGCCCGGCGCCGCGAGGCTTGCGCGCGCGATGCGAGCGACGGTGTTCGCGCGCGCGGTCCCGCGCGCGAGCGCGCGCGGGACGCCCGCGCGACGCGTCGCGCGTTCGAACGCGACGAAAAGTTTATCCACAAGTTGCGTCGGCGCGACGCGCGCGACGGCGACGACGGCGACGACGACGCGCGCGGGGACGGCGACGGACGCGCGCGGACGCGATGCCATCGCGCGCGAAGTCGCGACGGCGACGACGGCGACGACGGTGGTGCGGACGTGCGCGGCGGGGGCGGGGGCGGCGGCGCTCGCGCTGCTGGCGCCCGAGCACGCGCGCGCGGCGGCTGAGGTCGTCGCGGACGACGCCGCGGACGGCGGATTTTTGCAAGGGTTGCTTTTAATTTTGTTCAGTGAGATTGGGGATAAGACGTTCTTCATCGCCGTGCTGCTGGCGCTGCAGCAGGATAAAAAGGCGGTGTTCGCGGGGACGTACGGGGCGCTCGCGGCGATGACGGTGATTTCGGTGACGCTCGGCCAGTTTCTTCATCAGTTGGATGAGAATTTGCCGTTCGAGACGAGCGTTCCGTGGGATGACTTCTTAGCGGCCGGGTTGTTGTTGTTCTTCGGCGTGCAAACGATTCGATCGGCGGAGGAGAGCAAAGCGGAGGAGGAGGAGGAGGACGCCAAGGAAGCCGTGGAAGGCTTGGGTAGTACGTTTAACGACGAGATGGCGTTGATCGCGACCACGGCTGCGCTAGTGTTCGGCGCCGAATGGGGCGATAAGTCGTTTTTCGCCACCATCGCGTTAGCCGCTGCGGCTGACCCAGGTCAAGTTGTCGGCGGGGCGCTCGCGGGGCATTTCATCGCCACCGCCGGAGCCGTCACCATCGGCGACGTCATAGGCGATTACATTTCTGAGCGCGTCGTGGCGTACGCGGGCGGTTCGTTGTTCATTCTCTTCGCGGTTGGCACGCTCGTTGACGCGTTTAACAAATAATTCTGTCGCGGCGTCGTTTTGTTGGTTTTAATTTTTATTCCTATTCACGTCAGCTGTCTCTCCTTAAACTAAAGCGTGGAAAGTCTGCGAGTCTACGCCGCGAACGACGATGTTCTCCAAGTTGGTGTTCATGTTTTTAGTCAAGTTTTCGTTCGGCGGCAGCGGGCTCGCCTTGGCTTGCTCGACAGCCTCGTCGACGATGCGCCGTTGCTCCTTTTCGATTTGCTTAATTTGCGTCGCGTCGAGCAAATTATGTTCAGTGATAAGCTTGCGCAAACGCTCGACGGGATCGCGCTCTTGGCGAATGCCCGTGATTTCATCGCGCGTACGGTACGTGCTTCCCGGGTCGCTCATGGAGTGGCCGTGGTAACGGTACGTGTCCATCTCCATCACGATCGGGCCGTTGCCCGCGACGCAGTACTCCTTCGCGAACTTCATCGCTTGCTTCACCGCGAGGGCGTCCATGCCGTCAACTTTCAAACCCGGAACGTAATCCCCACGCTTGTAATAGACAGGGCTCTTCGCACTGCGATCTTGTGCGGTACCCATACCGTAATGGTTGTTTTCGCACATGAAAATCACGGGCAAATCCCAGAGAGCCGCCATGTTGAGCGCCTCGAATAACTGCCCTTGATTCGCCGCCCCGTCTCCATACATCGTCACCGCCACATTCGGTTGTTTGTTGTACTTGAATGCGAACCCCAAACCGGCCCCGATCGCGGTCTGCGCGCCGACGATGCCGTTGCCGCCGAAAAAGTTTGCCTCTCGGCGGTACATGTGCATCGACCCGCCGATCCCCTTCGCCGCGCCGTCCACGCGTCCCATCAACTCCGCCATCACCTCGAGCGGCGTCCCTCCACGACCAAGATGAATACAGTGATCCCGATACGACGTCACCACCGCGTCTTGCTTATTCAACGCCGCTTCCATGCCCACGCACACCGCCTCTTGACCGTCGTACAGGTGACAAAAACCGCGAATAAACTTCCCCTTATAAAGCACATCCGCCGCGATCTCCAATCGACGCATCATGTACGCCTGCGTGAACATATCGATAATCTCGCTCTTCGTCGTCTCCACCATCTGCGACGGCGGTTCGATGAGATGTCCCTTGAACGGCACCGGCGTCTCGATGACCATCTTCTCATCGTTCGCATCCGCCGCGAACGCCCGCGTCCAACGCGCGTGCGTCGTCGTCTGTTCGCGTGCGATCCATCAGTCATTCGTTTCGCCGTCGTTCGAGCGCGCGAGCGCGCGTCACCGCGTCGCGCGCGCGACCGATCGTTTCGCAATCGATCCCACGCGTCGAGCGATCGTCGACTCGCGCGTCGTCGCTTCGCGTCGCGCGCACCGTCCGGGCGCACGCTGACGAGGCGGCGCGTTTCGCGATCGCGGCGAGCATGTCCAGCCGAGCGCGCGCGCGTCGCGCGGGCGTGTGCGAGGCGAACGACGCGCCGAGCAACTGTTTTCGACTAGGGCAAACACCCGGGAGTACATGCGCGCTGATTACTATTCTAATCGGGCTAGTCTAATCGGAGTCCTCGAACGATTCCGGCTCGTCGTTCGCCATGAGCGCGGCGAAACTGAGTTTGGGCTTGGTTTTCGCCGTCACGGTCGCGGGATCGGGCTGCGAGCGAAGCGCCTCGACGAAGGTTTCCGCGGCGGCGCCTCGCGACGCGTTCGCGTTCGCCGCCGTCGACGGCTGGGAAACCCCGCTCGGCGCCGCCGTACCGCCGGTGAACATGGAGAACATATCATCGAACGTTTCGAGCTTATTGGACCACGGCAACGGCTGACGCGATGGCGCGGGCTTCGCGGGCGGAGGCTCGCGCGGCGGCGAATCCGGCGTCGGCGCCGACGGCGCCGACGGCTCCGCCGCGCTCGCCAACGCTTTCGCTTTCGTGCTCGAGCCGCAATAAAATCGAGCCGCCTCCACGAGCGCATCATCCGTGACGGTCTTCACGCACCCGATCGCCGTGCTCGTCAGCGTCGTCGCCGTCGAGGTCGACGCCGTCGGAACCGCCGCCGCGCGCGCCGCCGCGTCGTCGTCCTCGTCGTCGTCCGACACCACGTCGTACAAACGCGCTTCCTCGCGCACCGGGGATTCCGCGCGCGCGTTCTCCGTCACCTGATTCGCCGCGCGCTCGCGCGCCGTCGTCCGCGCCTTCTCGCGCGCGCTCGCGCCGCGCGCGGATTTCTCTCTCGGCGTCGTCTTCGCCTTCGGTCTCGCCGCGTCGCGCACGCTCGCCGGTAATCGACGCTTGCGCGCGCCCACGGGCTCGCCGACGCGCGCGCGCGCCGCGTCGTCGGCCATGCGGGCCGTCGCGCGCGCGCCGACGACTGACGCGCGCGCGTCGCGTCGCGCTCGAGCGGTCGGTTGACGAACGGTATTCCGCGACGCAGACGCGACGCGCGCGTCCGTCGCGCGATGCACGCCGCGATGGTATCGAGCGCCGCGGTGTCGACGTCGACGACGCTCGGCGCGCGTCGCGCGCGCGCGGGCGCGCGGCGCGCGCGAAGCGCTAGAGTTGCCCTAGCGGCTCTGTCGACGCCGACGCGCGCGATGCGTCGCGCGACGCCGCGGCGGGGCGACGCCGCGCGCGAACGCGCGGTCGGTGACGCGTGGAATCGCGCGGTCGTCGCGCGGGCGGTGAAGGAACCGGAGGAGGAGACGATCCCGAGCGATGATTTCAAGCCCGAGGAGCTCAAGTTTCGCGACATCGTCTCGCTGTGGGTGACGCAGATTTTGCAGACGTACGGCGATAAGGAGAGCAAGGATAACGCGCCCGTGTGCGAGGGCGTGATCGATGATTTGGTGGGGGGACCGATTTTCTTGGCGCTGTACCCGTACTTTCGAAGGTACGGTGGGGTGTTCAAGTTGGCGTTCGGGCCCAAGGTTTTCATGGTGCTGAGCGATCCCGTCGTCGTGCGAGAGGTGCTGAAGGAGAAGCCGTTTTCGTTCGATAAAGGGGTGCTGGCGGAGATTTTGGAGCCAATCATGGGACAGGGACTGATTCCAGCGCCGTACGCCGTGTGGAAGAATCGCCGTCGGCAACTCGTGCCGGGATTTCACAAGGCGTGGCTCGATCACATGGTCGGCTTGTTCGGTCACTGCTCGAACGAGCTCGTGCGGAATTTGGATAAAGCCGCGGCGAGCGGCGAAGTGGTGGACATGGAGGAGCGTTTTTGCTCTGTGAGTTTGGATATTATCGGCTTGGCGGTATTCAACTACGATTTTGGGTCGGTGACAAAGGAGTCTCCCATCATCAGCGCCGTGTACAACTGCTTGCAAGAGGCGGCGCATCGCAGTACGTTTTATTTTCCCTATTGGAACTTGCCCTTCGCGACGGACATCGTCCCTCGACAGCGCGAGTTTAAGAAGAATATGTCCATCATCAACGACACGTTGAACGGATTGATCAAGCAAGCGCAACAGTTCGAAGGCACGGACGATTTGGAAGAGTTGCAAAACAGAGATTACAGCAAAGTCAAGGATCCGTCCTTGTTGCGATTTCTGGTCGACATTCGAGGCGCCGACGTCACGGACGTGCAGCTTCGCGATGATTTGATGACCATGCTCATCGCTGGTCACGAGACCACCGCCGCTGTGCTCACGTGGGGCTTGTTTTGTTTGGTGCAAAAGCCTGAATTGCTCAAGAGGATCCAAGCCGACATCGACGAAGTCTTCGGCGACGACGACAGAACGCCCACGTACGACGACATCCAAAAGCTCGAGTCTGTCCGTTTGTGCATCGCCGAGGCGTTGCGTCTGTACCCAGAGCCACCGATTCTCATTCGTCGATGCCTCGAAGACGTGACGCTGCCCAAGGGCGCGGGAGATGTCGAAGTGACTCTCATCAAGGGGATGGATATTTTTATCAGCGTGTGGAATTTGCACCGCTCACCCGAGTGCTGGGAAAACCCCGACGAATTCGACCCATTCCGATTCAAGCGCCCTTTCAAGAACCCAGGCGTCAAAGACTGGGCCGGATACAACCCCGATTTGCTCACTGGGCTCTACCCCAACGAAGTCGCCTCTGATTTCGCCTTCATCCCATTCGGCGCCGGCGCGCGAAAGTGCATCGGCGACCAATTCGCCATGCTCGAAGCCACCATCGCGATGGCGATGACGCTTCGCCGATACGATTTCGAGTTACAAAAGGACCCGAAAGATATCGGCATGGAGATGGGCGCCACCATTCACACCGCCGGCGGCCTCCCCATGAAGATCAAGCGCAGAACGCCCGCGGCGTGAACGTCTTCGATTTCGCGCGCGCGCGACTCTCAGACAATCGCCATGCAAGTGTAACACGTACCCATTCAACGCCCGAAACGCACCGCGCGTACTCTCACGAGAACGGTCTCACGGCGCCTAGTCTTCACCGTCACCGCCCGTCTTTCTCTCGCGTCCGGCCTCGCCCGCCGTAACCCGACAGCGTCTCGCTCTCGTCGATTCGCCCCGCGCCTCACACGCCGACGCGCGCGTCCACCGCAGGCATGGGCTCGTCCGACCAAAGCGAAATGATAGCCTCGCGCGAGGACATGAAGCGCGCCAAGCTCGACATCGGATACAGAGACTTTTGCGCGCACCTTCTCATCCCACTGAACGAGTGCAGGCGCAAATCCTTCTACCTCCCGTGGAAGTGCGGGCACGAGCGACACGTGTACGAGAAGTGTCAATACAAAGAGTGCGTGCGACCTCGATCGACGCGTCGCGCGCGCGTCGGACGCGCGTCGCGCGCGAGGCGTCGACGGCGATCGGCGCGACGGTGGAGATGGCGATCGGTGTCGCGCTTGATGGTGTCTGAGCGAACGCGCGCGCGGCGCGATGGGCGACTGACGGAATAATCGTCGCGTTTGTGCGCTCGCGCGTAGGTACATGAAGCGCGTGGCGAGCGTGAAGGCGTCGAAGGGGGACGGACACTGAGTCGGCGTACGTAGCGAGCCGTCGGGGCGGCGTTTGTAAGAGATAGCAGAATATATGCACGGGTGCGACGCCGGCGGCGAGGGAGCGCTGATTTCTGAGCTGGTTGATTGTTTTACACTGCGTTTCCTCGCGCGGGGTCGCGAACGCGTCGTATCGATCTCTTCGGAGGCCGAAGCCGCTTGGCCGAGGAGACGTCACGAGGACGCGAGCGCGGCTCTAGCGCGAGGAAAACTATGCGTCGATCACGCGCGCGACTACTTCGACGTCGAGACGCCCGCGGCTTCGAAAATGTCGTCCAACGGCGCGTGCGCTCCCGTGGAGACGTCGTACGAGACGTACGTCGCGACGCCGTCTCGAAACACGAACGAGCCGCCTTGTTGATACCCTTGGTCCGGTCTCGGCGGCAACCACGGCTTCCAACGCTTCAACACCCCGAGCAAATCTTTCGCTCCATCCTTGTTCCATCGCTTCAGAATGCTCTCCGGCGTCGACTTCTCCATGAACGTCTGTTTCGCGCCCTTTCGCAGCTTCAACGCCTCGTACGTCGCGCTCTCCGCGTCCGCGTACAGCAACTCGATCGGAAAATCATTCTCCCGGCTAAAATCCTTCGCTCGTTCCAGCGTTCCGATCGAAACCACCACCAATCGCACGCCGGCCGCATCGAGCGTCGGTATCGCGTCGCGAGCGAGCTCCACCGCTCGCTCGCTCGCGAAAAATCACCCAAACGACCTCAGGAACTGCACCACCACCGTGCCTCGCGCGCCGACGACCTCGGGCTT
>VMHT01040869.1_pt1 | contig 11333 bp, 11 predicted proteins | sample 4693611 | NCBI WGS metagenome assembly VMHT01 (sample SAMN12280063, study PRJNA550983) | marine metagenome | isolation source: seawater sampled from same location over 5 years 0.02-0.2 micron viral filtrate | place: USA: collected off the coast of southern California halfway between the port... ... | reverse complement strand
GTTAGAAAATTTATTAAAGCAACTAACAGATATTGATAATTTAATAAAAAATAAGTGAGTAAAATTTTAAAAGTTAAAGCTCGTCAAATTTTTGATAGCAGAGGAAATCCTACAGTGGAAGCAGAAGTATTTACAAAAAAAAATAGTGCTTCAGCGATATGTCCATCAGGTGCATCAACAGGTACTTATGAGGCATTTGAAAAAAGAGATAAAAATAACAAAAAATATTTAGGTAAAAGTGTTTTGGGAGCAGTTAATTTAGTAAATCAAAAAATATCCAAAAAGTTAAAAGGTCAAAATGTTCATAATCAAGAACGAATTGATATGTTAATGATTAATCTCGATGGTACTAAACAAAAATCTAAATTAGGTGCTAATGCGATTTTAGCAGTATCAATGGCTGTAAAAAAACTATCTGCGATTGAAAAAAAAATTCCTCTTTATAAAAATTTTTTTGTTAAAAATAATTTTAAATTACCATTCCCTTTAATGAATATAATTAATGGTGGTGCTCATGCAAATAATGGTTTGAGAATACAGGAATTCATGATTAGACCAGATAAGGCTCGCAGTTTTTCTGATGCGATGAGAATGTGCTATGTTGTAATTAAAAACTTAAGTAAATTGATTAAACAAAAAAAAATGTCAACGTCTGTTGGAGATGAAGGTGGTTTTGCTCCTATGATTGACAATAATAATCATGCACTGGATCTTATAGCAAATGCTATTAAAAAATCAGGTTTTGTAAATGGTAAAGACATTTCTATTTGTTTAGATGTAGCTGCGAATGAATTGTATAAGAATAATACATATTCTATTCACTCAAATAGATATATTTCTGTTGAACAATCAATTCAACAATACAAACAAATGGTACAAAAATACAAGATAAAATCAATTGAAGATCCTTTTGCTGAAAATGATTGGTTGTCATGGACTAAATTAATGAAATCATTAAAAAAAGTTCAAATAGTAGGTGATGATCTTTACGTCACAAATTTAGAGAGACTTAAAAAAGGATTTTTAAATATTTCCTCAAATGCAATTTTGATAAAATTGAACCAGATTGGAACAGTCTCCGAAACATTAGATGTCATTAAATTTGCTCAAATTATAGGATTTAAAACTATCATTTCTCATAGATCTGGAGATAGTGAAGATACTTTTATTGCTGATTTGGCTGTAGGAACGAATTCTAATCAAATTAAAACTGGTTCTTTAGCAAGGTCTGAAAGAGTTGCTAAATATAATCAATTAATTCGCATAGAAGAAGAACTTGGAAAAAAAGCTAGAATGAATAAGATTCATTAATGCTTAAAAGATTAAAAAAAAATTATTTTTTAGTAGTAGCTCTTTTTTTAATCTTGTATTTTTTTTTCAATCTTATTTCAGGTGAAAGAGGTTTTATTTCATTTATTGAAAAAAAAAGAACCTTAAAAAATATAAAACTTGAGGAATCAACACTAATGGCGCAAATAAAAGACTTGGAATTAAATAATTCATTATTAAGTGACAATCTGGATCTTGATTATATAGAAACATTGATTAGAGAAAGGTTTTTATTTGGAAAAAAAAATGAGGTAATTTATATAATTAAAAGTAATGACACAAAAAATTAAGCATAGACATCCAGAAAAAGTAAAAAATCCAGTCAATCCAATTAAAAAAAAACCTGATTGGATTAGATCTAAACTAACTAATAGTAAGGAATTTTTTTTAACAAAAACAATTGTAAATAAAAATAACCTTGTAACAGTTTGTCAGGAAGCAAATTGTCCAAATATAACTGAGTGTTGGAGCAAAAGACACGCTACATTTATGATAATGGGCGATACTTGTACGAGAGCTTGCGCTTTTTGTGATGTTAAAACAGGTAAACCGAGTAAATTAGATGATCTAGAGCCAATTAAAATTTCTCAAGCTGTTAAAAAATTAGACTTAAAGCATGTCGTAATTACTTCTGTAGACAGAGATGATCTAGATGATGGTGGTTCAAATCATTTTTATGATGTAATAAATCAAACTAGAAAAACTAATCCAAATACTACTATAGAAGTTTTAACACCTGATTTTTTAAGAAAAGGTGATGCTTATCAAAAAGTTTTAGAAGCTAATCCAGATGTTTTTAATCACAATATTGAAACTGTTCCTAGTCTTTATTTAAAAGTGAGACCTGGCTCAAGATATTTTGCATCTCTTGAACTTTTGAAAAATGCAAAGAAAATGAATAAAAAAGTTTTTACTAAATCAGGTATAATGGTTGGTTTAGGTGAAACAAAAGATGAAATTTTACAAGTAATGGATGATTTAAAATCTGCTGATGTAGATTTTTTAACTATTGGACAGTATTTACAACCATCTGTAAAACATTTTCCATTAGATAGATACTACACACCTAAAGAATTTGAGGAATTAGGTGATATTGCTAAAGCAAAAGGATTTTTATTAGTCTCTTCATCTCCTTTAACACGATCTTCGTATCATGCAGATGAGGACTTTGCAAAGCTTCAATATAAAAGAGTAAACAATCATTAATGCCAAAAGCTTCAGTTAAGAGATTAATTGAATGTAAAAAAGAAGATCTAATTAATTTGGTTTTAGATATAGAGAAATATCCAGAATTTGTTCCATTTTGTTTCGATGCAAAAATATACGATAACAAAAGAGAAGGCGATTTAGTAAAAATAATTGCTGATTTAACTATTGGCAAAGGACCATTTAAAGATACTTATAAAAGTGACGTGGTTTTCAATAAAAAGAAAGACTCAATATTTGTTAAGAATATAGATGGACCTTTAAATCATCTTTCAAATAATTGGACATTTTCTGTAAAAAAAGATGGAATTACTGAAATTACTTTTGATATTGATTTTGAAATTAAAAATAAATTTTTAAATTCTTTAATGGTTGTTTCTTTTCAATATGGTTTAGAAAAAATAGCTGATGCTTTTCAAAAAAGAGCAGAAGAGTTATTTAGCAATTCTAAGAACTAGACTTAAAGCTTCTTTAACAGTAGCTTTTTGTATTGATAATCTTTTTTTACTTTTAAATAAACACTTTTTTATCTGTATTTTATTACCTTTTTTAACTCCAATATAAACTAAACCAACTGGTTTTTCTTTGGTACCACCTTTTGGTCCTGCGATACCAGTTATTGAAACATTGATATTAGCTTTAGATATTTTAGATAAATTTTTTACCATTGCTAAACAGCACTCATAGCTTACGGCGCCATATTTTTTAATAATATTTTTATTTATTTTTAAAACTTCAATTTTTGCTTGGTTAGAGTAAGTTACTAGTCCTAAATTGAATACTTTTGATGAGCCACTAATTGATGTAATAGAGCTTGCTAGCAGTCCCCCTGTACAAGATTCAACAAAAGATATTTTAAGTTTTTTTTTTGTTAATAATTTTATTAAAGATTTCATCAGATAAAATAACTACTTAAAACCATAAAACAAATTAAAGATAAAACAACATAAAAACCAGCACAAACATCGTCCATAATTACTCCAAAACTATCTTTAAAATTTTTATCAAAAAAACTAACCGGAAATGGTTTTGCAATATCAAAAAATCTGAATAATATAAAACAAACACTGTAAAAAATTAAAGCTTCATCATTAGATTTTTCTGTCCCATGTGAGATTTCATACAAATATATTGGAATAGATTGACCAATGAATTCATCTATAATTACTTCTTTTGGGTCTTTGTTTTCGCTATCTTTAATATGTATTGCAACAGCAAAAAAAGAAAAAATAAAAATAATTATTAAGCCTATTAATATAAAGTTTGAAGGTAAATTAAATATATGAAAGAAAATATAAAGAAGAATTATTGTGGCCAATGATCCCAAAGTACCAGGAATTTTTGAAACTTTTCCTAAACCAAACATTGTGACGAATAATGTGTTAAAAGTTTTAATCATATTTTGTAATTGAAACTATAACCTCACAAGCAATTGCTTTTTCTTTTCCTATTAGGCCTAATTTCTCCACTGTTTTACCTTTTAGATTAATTTGATCTTTATTTATATTTGTCAGTTTTGATATTGAATTGATTATTTTATCTCTATACTTTGAAACTTTAGGTTGTTCGCAAATTAAATTAATATCAAGATTATTTATTAAATAATTAGATTGATGAAGACTATTTAATATAGGTTTTAACATTTTTGGAGACCTTATATTCTTAAATTTTTTTGTATTAGGAAAATAAAAGCCAATATCCTTTTTTCTTGTAGCACCTAAGATTGCATCGGTTATAGCATGCAAAATCACATCTCCATCTGAGTGTCCTTTTAAACCTGAATGAAATGGAATTCTTACTCCACCAAGATAAAGTTTTCTCTTTTTTATCAATTTATGAATATCAAAACCTATACCAAAATAAGTTTTTGAAGTCTCAATATCATCTAAATATGTAATCTTGTTATTTTGATTTTCACCTTTTATGAATTTAATTCTATAATTTTGGTTAATAAAAAGAGTCGCCTCATCATCAACTTTATTTTTTTGTTTTAAAGCAAGATTAAATAATTCTCTATATCTAAAAGCTTGTGGCGTTTGGGTTAATAAAGATTCTTTTTTATTAAGATTAAATATTTGATTTTTTGTTTTATATTTTATTGAGTCTTTAGAAAAAACTACCGGAATAACAGCTTTATTTTTTGATAAATTTTTTGTTAAATCTTTAAGTAATTTTATTGAAAAATTAGGTCTTGCTGCATCGTGGATTAATACATTTCTTGGTTTATATTTTTTGAGATATTTTAATGCTATCATAGAAGAATCTGATCTTTCTTTACCACCTTTAATTATATTTATTGATTTTGGATATTTTTTTTTCTTAAAATGATTTAAATTGTTAGTTACTACTAATATTTTCTTAAAAAGCTTAGATTTAAGCGATTTTTCTATTGAGTGATCAATAATTTCTTTATTTTTATAATTATAGAATTGTTTATTAAATTTTTTATGAAATCTCTTACTTTTTCCAGCAGCTAGAATTACAAAATAGTTGTTCATTTGTTTAAATGCTATAATTCTTAACTATGTTAGAATTTTTGAAAAAAAATATATTCATTATTATTCTATCTAGTATCACACTATTCATAGGATTTTTAACATTTTTAACTTTCATAAATAGAAGTTTTGTTGAATTAAATCAGAGCAACCTACAATATTTATTAATACTTAACATTTTATTACTTTTTTTATTATTTATATTCATTTTTTTAGAAGTTAAAAAATCAATTAAAAATGATATTGATAAAGACGGCTTAAAATCAAACAAGAGGTATATAACATACTTTTCTTTATTCACCCTTATACCTTCAATTTTAATCTCAATTTTCTCTCTTTTTTTATTTTCTTTTGCATTGGAAAAATATTTCGATAAAAAAGTAACAACAGTTGTCAACAACTCATATGAACTTGCTAAAAGTTATGTTCAAGAGGTTAGAAATAAGATTGAGGCTGATATAGTTTTAATTGCATTTGATACTAATAAAAGTGGGAATTTCCTCAACGATGACTCGAAAGAGTATTTAAGATTTTTAAGAACACAAAAATTAATTAGAGGGGTAGATGAGGTACATATAATTGATAAAAATAAAAATCTTTTATTTTCATCAGAAGTCTCAGACAAATATTTGCCCCCTGTCGATAAAGCTTTAAATTTAGTCTTAGATGATGATCGACCACTTAAGATAATTAATGCCCCTGCCAACATATCTGCAGCAATTATGAGATTACAATCTTTTGAAAATAGATTTTTATATGTAATAAAATATTTAGATAAAAATATATCTAATTATTTATCAGAGTCTCAAGAGGCAATTAACTTTTATTATACCGTAGAAGAAAGAAGCACAGGTATAAAAATTTCATTTATAATCATCTATATAATAATAGTTTCTTTACTTCTATTTATATCGATCACAATAGCTATAAGGTTTTCATCAAGATTTTTTAGATCAATTAATAATCTAATCTTAGCATCAACAGCCATTGGTCAAGGTAATTTGAATATAAAAGTACCTGAAGTTAAAACGGACAAGGATATGGAAATTTTAAATAAAAATTTCAACTCAATGATTAGTAGATTAAAAAATCAACAGGAAAAACTTCTTATAAATGAAAGATATGAAGCCTGGGGAAATCTAGCAAGAAAACTAGCACATGAAATCAAGAATCCATTAACACCAATACAATTAACTATCGATAGACTTAAAACCAAATATTCTGATCAAATATCAATTAATGATCAAAATAATTTCAAAGAAAATCTAAAAATTATAAATAATCAGATAAAACAAATTGAAAATTTGGTTAATGAATTTTCTGATTTTGCACGGATGCCTAAACCAATTTTGAAAGATAATGATTTAAATAAGATATTGAATGAAAATGTTAAACTTTTATCTGAAATTGACAAAACAATAAAAATTTCTTTCACATCTAATAATGAAAAAATAATTTTAAGGTGTGATAAAGAACAAATAGGTAGAGTTTTTTTTAATTTGATCAAAAATTCTATTGAAAGTATTCAACAGAAATCTGAAAAAACAGCAAATTTTGGTAAAAAAATATCGATTGAAATTTTACAAAATAATGACCATATTAAATTTATATTAGTTGATAATGGTATTGGATTTGGACAAGTAAATAATATAAAGGAAATTTTAAATCCATATTTTACAACAAAAAAAAATGGCACAGGTTTAGGCTTATCAATTGTTAATAAGATTATTAATGATCATAATGGCGAACTTGATTTTTTTTCAACCGCGCATGGTGCAAAAATTGAAATTAACTTTAAATTAAATGGCAACTGAAATTTTAATAGTAGATGATAATTCAGATATAAGAAATATTCTTAATGAATTAATAATTGACGCTGGGTATAAAACTAGAATTGCCGCAAATTATCATCAGGCATTATCTGAAATAGATAAAAAAATGCCAGATGTAGCTATACTTGATGTTAAGCTAGATAAAGGTGACAATGATGGAATAGAACTTTTATCACACATCAAATCTAAAAATAAAGATGTTCCAGTAATTATAATTACTGGTCATGCTAATATTGAAATGGCAGTAAACTCTTTAAAACATGGTGCGTTTGAATTTGTTGAAAAACCTTTTGACCAAGCTAGATTATTAAATTTTATTACCCGGGCTGTTGAAAATTTAAATTTAAAAAATCAGAATAAAGAATATGAAACAAAATTATTCTCTTCCTATGAGTTGGTGGGTGATAGTAAAAATATATCTTCTATTAGAGATCAGATTGAAAAAATTTCTATAACAGAGAGTAGAGTTTTAATTAATGGACCGTCTGGTTCTGGAAAGGAATTAGTTGCAAGAAAAATTCATAAAAAATCTAATAGAAATAATAAATCTTTTATAATATTGAATGGCGCATTACTTGATTCAAATAAATATCAGTTAGAATTATTTGGAGAAGAAAAAGATAATGGTTCAATTTCTTACGGAGCATTAGAAAAAGCTAACAAAGGAACACTATTAATCGATCAAGTTTCAGAAATACCACTTGATATTCAATCTAAAATTTTAAGAGTTCTAATAGATCAAAAATTTAAAAGAGTTAATGGAAACAATGATGTCAATGTAGATGTAAGACTCATTTGCTCTTCAAGTAAAGACCTTAAAGAGGAGATTTTAATAGGTAACTTTAGAGAAGATCTTTATCATAGACTAAATGTGTTTGAGATTAACATAAAGCCTTTAAACGAAAGATTGTCAGATATTCCCTTACTTATAAAGTATTTCACAAAGAAAATTTCAGAAAGTTATAAAATTGAAGATTTTAAAATTGATGAAAACGATAGTTATATTTTAAACCATAATTGGCATGGGAATGTTAGAGAACTTAGAAATTTAATCGAAAGAGTAGCAATTTTACAACCTGATACAAAAGATAAAGTCTCAAATATAATAAAAGAATCCTTAAAAAGCGAAAATTTTAATGAAAAAATTACTGAAAATAGCTTATCTATACCATTAAAAGAGGCTAGAGAAAAATTTGAAAAAGAGTATTTAACTATACAATTAAAAAAATTTAATGGGAACATATCTAAAACTGCAAATTTTGTTGGAATGGAAAGAAGTGCTTTGCATAGAAAGCTTAAAGGCTTAGGAATAAAAGAATTTAATTAATATGAATATTATCATTTGTGGAGCTGGTCGCGTAGGTTTTACAATAGCAAAATTGCTTAGTGACCAAGGGCATTCAATTACAGTAATAGATCAATCTAGCGAAGATATTCAAAAGATAAATGATAGTTTAGATGTAAAAGCTATAGTTGGAAAAGCTACATATCCATCAATTCTTGAAAAAGCAAATGCAGTTGAGACAGATATGATTATAGCAGTTACTCGTAATGATGAAATTAATATGCTTATATGCCAAATTGCATTTTCTGTCTTCAATATACCAAAAAAAATAGCTAGAATTAGATCTCAAGACTATCTTAATCCAAAATTTACCAGAGTATACAATAAAGAAAATTTACCTATAGATGTAATAATTTCTCCAGAAATAGAAATCGCAAAATCTATTCAAAGAAAATTAGAGGCACCTGGAGCTTTGGATAGTGTTCCATTTGCAGAGAATAAAATCAGACTTTTAGAAATTTTAATTCGTGAAGATTGTAAATCAATAGATATTAAATTTAATGAATTAACCAAAAAATATCCAAAACTTGAAGCAAACATAATTGGAATTAATAGAGATGAAAAATTTTTTATACCCAAAAAAACTGATACAGTTAAAATAAACGATAAAATATATGTCATTATAAACTCAACTCAAATGGCTGAAACATTAGAATCATTTGGTCATCAAGAAAAAATTTCAAAAAATATTTTGATTATTGGTGGTGGTAATATTGGATATAATCTTGCAAAAAATATTGAGGAAACATTAGAATCTGTAAGATTGAAAATTGTTGAAAAAAATAAGCAAAGAGCAGAATATTTAGCTAACGAGCTAAATAATACCATTGTAATAAATGGAGATGGACTAGATGAGGAAATTTTATTTGAAGCAAATTTAGATGAAGCTGAAACTGTACTTGCCCTTACTAATGATGACGAAGATAATTTAATGGTTAGCGTACTTGTAGAGAAATTTACAAAAGATAATAAAAAAATTAATGATAAAAGAACAATGGCATTAACCAATAAACCAAATTATTCTCTTTTGCAGTCTTCACTAAAAATTGATGATTTGATTGATCCAAGGATGACAACTGTATCAAGTATTCTAAAACATATTCATAAGGGAACAATTGAAAATGCATATACAATTTCAAATGGAGAATACGAAGTTATAGAAGCAGAAATTATTGAAACTTCAGAACTTATTAATAAAGAATTAAAAAATTCTAATCTTCCAGAAGAATTAAGAATAGGTGCAATTTTAAGGGAGAAAAAAGTTATTATACCAAGATCAGACTTTATTTTCAAAAAAGATGATAGAGTAGTATTCATTGTTAAAAAAGATTCTATTTCATTTGTAGAAAATATTTTTAGATTAAGTTCTGTTTAATTAGATGTTCAGACTTCAGATTAGATATTTAAGTTTTTTTTTTATTTTAGTCTCAGTACTATCTTTTTTTAATATAATTTATTCTTACTATCTAAATTTATATTTAAATTTAGACACTTATTATTTAAGTTTTATTACCTCTTTAGGTGTTTCAATTATATTATATAAAATTAAATTACCTGAAAAAAAAATATCTATTTTTGATAAAATTTTAACAGTTTTTTTTGGATATTTTTTTATACCCCTTATTTTAAGTATTCCTTTTTATTTTAGTATTTATAATCTCACTTTTTTAAATTCATTTTTTGAGTCAATTTCTGGTTTTACCTCCACTGGTTTTACTGTCTTTGAAAATATCAAACATATAGATCAAAGTTTAATATTATGGCGATCCTCAACACAATGGCTAGGTGGTCTTTATTTTCTGTTTTCGATAATTTATTTGATAGATATATATGACAATAGTTTTAAAAAAACTTTAACTAATTATATCTCATTTGACAGCTCTGAAATATATAAGCAAGCAACAAAAATTTTTTTATTATATTCTGGTATCACTTTAATTATCTTTCTGATTTTAAATGTAATTAATATAAGAAGTTTCGATTCATTAAATCTAGCTTTTAGTCTGATATCTTCTGGTGGTTTTTTACCAGTCAATGATTTATCGGCAATTGTTAGAGAAAATACTCAAGTTGTTATTCTCTCAATATTAATGTTGTTTTCATTTTTTAGTATTTTTTTTGGATATAATCTAATTTTTATTAAGAATAAAAATATCAATTTTTTTTATGAAGATTTACACTTAATTCTTTATTATATCTTCATAGTATCTATTTTTTTTCTCTTTTTTAGTTTTAACAATGACTTCTCAAATAACCTGTTATCACTTTCAAGTAGTATATCTAATATCGGTTTTGCATTAGACAATTCACAAACTAATCTTGATTTAATATTTTTGATTTTAGTAATCATAGGAGGATCCTTTTTTTCTACGAGTTCGGGCCTTAGATTTATTAAAGTATATTCATTATTTAAGTATTCCCTCAATCAAATTTTATCATTTAGTAAACCAAAGAATATTTTCATGAATAAGCTCATTTTTACTAAAATTAATTTTGATTTTACTGAAATAAATAAATACTTTTTAACAATTTTAGTATTTATCTTATCACTTTTTATCCTATCATTACTTCTTTCACTTAATGGAATAAACTTTGAGAATTCATTAAAGATATCAATTCTTACGATTATGAATACAGTCAACTCCTCAATTTATGGTTTAAGTGAGTTTAACTTTAATAATCTAAATCTATTCACAAAAAATTGTCTTATAATTTTCATGGTAATTGGTAGAATTGAGTTGTTAACAATTTTACTACTTTTAAAAAAATTTCTTTTAAAAAATTAAGTTATTGATGTATATGTATATGTTTAATATTGCGCCCTTAGCTCAGCTGGATAGAGCATCGGTTTTCTAAACCGAGGGTCGGAGGTTCGAATCCTCCAGGGCGCGCCAAATAAAGCTCATTTTTTCAGCTTTTATAACGCTTGACTAGAATTCTTCTAATTTAAAGGTGTTACTAAATTTAACTTGAACAGTTTTTTCTTACATGCTTAAATTATGGATATTCAAAAGTTATTTTGAATTATTTGTTAACAAATAAATAAACAATAGGAAGAAATATGTTTAAATACTTAAAACAATTAACTTCTTTAGTTGCTATGGTAGCTGTGTTGTTCACTTTTAC
>VMHT01218904.1_pt1 | contig 11334 bp, 11 predicted proteins | sample 4693611 | NCBI WGS metagenome assembly VMHT01 (sample SAMN12280063, study PRJNA550983) | marine metagenome | isolation source: seawater sampled from same location over 5 years 0.02-0.2 micron viral filtrate | place: USA: collected off the coast of southern California halfway between the port... ... | reverse complement strand
AACGCCCGCCAAGTGGCGAGCGCGGTCTAACATCTGCAAAAAATCGTCGTCCATCATGTGTTCGCCGCTGCCGATTGCGTCGGGACTGTCGAATTCATGATAGTTAAAGTATTTCACTGCAATAGTATTGCGCAGGCTGCAACCATTATAATTAAGTCCGCAACGTCAGCACGGCCATATTCACGCGCCTTGTATGTGACGTTCACAGTTATGGTTGCTAATATAATCCAAATCATTTTTGCAGCTTTGCAATCATCAACTCAATTTTGTGGACGCTGGCCAGTAGTTCTTTCATGTCGCTCTTTATCTCATTGCTGTCAATCTCTAACTGAATCACGCGGCTTTTCAATCTTGCCACTGTGCTGTTTAGGTTAACCCATACGCCAACCAAGCCAGCCACTACAGGCAATACCGCTGCTAATATCTCCCACTCCATCACTTCTCTTTTTTCTGTATTATGTACCAGTTGCTTGCATGGCACAAGATACTAACGCCGTCGTAATCCCTGTTTAAATTGTAAGTGCTTGCGCCGTCGATGGTTACCCCTGAGTCGGATGCATTCGGCGTAATAGCTACAACCTTGTTTGCGGCTATTGTGCTGTCGGCTATAAACCGCAACACGCGCCCCTCGTTTCCTGTAACCGTGGGCAGGTAAACAATCGCTGTGCCGTTGCCGCCTGTGTATGTGTTGAAAATTATTGAATCCGTTGCTGTGACGCTTTCGCTTAACGTTGCTCGGTTTGTAATGCTGCGCACAGGCTGCTGAAGAAAGCGCCGCAATACATTGGGCGGCACGTTACCAGCGTCAGGCTCGAACGTGTTGCGTATATCGTAAACAGGCTCGCCGTCGTCCTGCGGTTCGTGCGTGTCAATTACTTCAGGTTGTGGAGTGACTACGGCGCTGTCGTTATCGTCAAGCTGAAAAACCTCGTATTCACATTCAACAGGCCGTGCAATGAATGTAGTTTGAAATGGTAAGTATCGGCTGCTGTCACTTGTAAAATTTACAACGTGGTAAGGGCTAAAAAAAGATTTGTAAGCCGTGCCGCGTCTGACTGGCGTGCTATTGTTTTGCCCTCGGATTACTTCCAGCACTCCAAGCGTATGAATCGCGGCTTCTTCCTGCGGGCTGAGTTGGCTGTTCCATTCGTTAATCAATTCTCCCGGCGTGGAGTTGTTGTCATAGATGGCTTTGTAGTTGTCAAAAGATGACGAACCAATTTCAACGCTTGGCTGTTCAAGTTTTACCTGTCCATTTTCGCCTGTGTTTGCATCGTATACTACTTCATCGCCGTTGGTTGCTTGACCATTCATGGAGAAAATAGCAAACTCGGAAAGCTTACCGAATGCCGTGCCGTCAATTACATCGGGCGTACTTACCCCCGCATGGTCTACCGCTTGAATTGTAGCCGTAACATCTAAACCTGACTGCTCCGACGTCAACGGGTCAAGGTCAATTACTAACGGCGCATTATATGACTGCACATTTAGCACCCCTGACGGCCATGCCTGATTGAAAAACACTTGCCCCGTATTGCGGTCAATGTACTGATAATTCTGCGTTAGTGGTATGTAGAAATAACCAGCCGACGCGCTCCAACTGGGGGCGCTTATGTTAATTTGTTCGACTGTCGAATTACCTTCAAAGTTACCATAGGTGATTGTGTTAGGGCCGACCGTTATCGTATTGTTATAATACAGCGCCCCGCACTTGACAACTAAACGCAACAAAAGGCGCGATGGTATATCCTCGCCTGTAAAGCTTCCGCCGCCATCATATTCGTGCGTGTATTTAAAACTGATGCGCAGCTCTGTGCCTGATTCATAAAGTAAATCGTTATCGCTGATAGTTGTACCGATTGCAGTTTGAAAGCTGTTGGGGTTAAGGAACTGCTGGAAGTCAAACAACACAGGGAAATTCGCATTTGTCACCCATGTACGGCGCACGCTTTGCAATGGTGGCAAAAAGGTAGTAGAGCCGCCGCGCATACGTACGAAGTTTGTACCCTCCTCAATATCTAAATCAATACTCGACGTTGACGCGCTAACCGTGCCGCCCTTGGTAACGGTATGCACGTCAATGCTTGAACCGTCAGTGATTAAACCAACTGGCAAGAAATAAAACACGCCCCCAGAAAAGAAAACCCGCGCGTTGAATGTAATTGCTAAATCTTGCAGCACTTTAAACGTATCGAAGAACTGCGGCAATCCGTCCGCGTCTTGGTTATAAAATGCGCTATGGTTTACTTCGGCCTCTATCAGTGCGTTGGTCGCTTGAAAGGTAGCCGGTTGGAAGTCGTTGGCATATTTAAACAGGACGTCCGTATCTGCGTAAACGTGTAGCGCCCTCGTCTTTGATAGGCATTTATAAATGTGTTGCGCTATGTTATCGCGTCCAGTGTATGCCGTGCCGTTGTTTGTGTACTCTGTGTTTGTCAGGTTGCCAAGTTCGTCGACCGCGTTTAGTGTGTTTTGTATTGGGTAAGCCTCGTCCATCAGCTCAATTTGCTCGGCTAATAATACGCCCGTCCAAAACAGTTCATCAGTTACCTGCCACCCCTTCCATATTGATACCGTAAACTCAGCGTCCTGAGATGTTGCCAGCGCCGTTATAAAAAGGCTGTGTTGTGCGTTGTCCTCCGTAAGCGTAAAGGTTAATTCACTACCGATTATCGGCTGCATTCGGTTTTCATTATCGCCGCTGTAACTCAATGTAAAACCGTCAGCCCCTAAGTAGAACTCCACAGGCGACACTTGCCAACCCGCTTGGTGGATGTTTAAACGGTACTCCGTGCCAAGGTCGTCCTGAAATTCTGCGTAAAGTCGTATTGCGTCCATGTTTTAGAATCCTCTTACTCGGTTTCGGTCGATTGCATTTCGTTCACTCGTTAACAATATGTCACGGCCTGAAATTTTGCCCGTTACTTGTACGTGCTGGCCGCCCATCATGCTCCTTAATTTATCAAGTGGTGCAATTACCTCGGGGTTTGTTTTCGCGCCGGGATATTCGCCCACAAGGCCAAGCGTAGGGCCTGAAACTATAGCACCATCGGCGAAGGCTGGAACGCCTGCACCTTCTGCGCGTTTGGTAATTGCGCCTTTTATTCCTGCACCTAAAGCAACAAGCGCAACACCAGCAGCAACGGCAAGAACTCCGTTTATACTGCCTAAAGCCGCTTTAATGCTGTCGATGGCAATACCGTAGCCAATGGCAAGCGTTCCCAATTGAATAGCCAAATCTGCAAACACGCCCAACAACATAGCGCCAACGCCTTTCATGCCTTTACCTGTTGCAATGCCCTCACCTAACATCATCCCAAAGCCTATGGCCGCGCTTTCCGCTGCTGTCTCAATTGCTTTACTTACTGATTCAGCAAAATCCTCAAAGTCTTGTTCTGCCTGTGTTAGCGGCTGCGTGTCAACCGTTGCCGCTGGTATTTCCTCGAGCATATTCATTAACCCGCCAAGCGTCTGCGTCAAGTCCTTTGCACCGTCTTCTGTTGGTTTCCAAATGTTCTCGCTTGGTACTTCCTCCAGCTCGTTAATCAAAAACCCGATGGTGTTTTTTAGCTCGCGCGATTTCGTAGTTAAGTCCTCCGTTTCGTCCTCGACTTCCTCAATAATTACGGGCGTCTTTTCGAGCTTTTTATTCACCTCGTCCAGCATCGTATTCATTGTAGCCAACTCGCTGTTAGCTGTGGCAAATGCTGCGTTTGCTTCCTTCTGTTCTTTGATTGCTTTGCCTCCAAACTTTTCGGCAATCTTATCTTTCGCGGCTTTCTCAGCTTCTAATTGCTCAACAAGTTTTTTCTGTTGCTCAATTTGCACTTCGATATTTCGCTTCTGTTCCTCAAGCGTTAAATTCTTGTTTGCCTCGGTTAATGCGTCGACTGCTGTTACTGCTTTTTTAGTTTCGTCTGTGAGCATTATGATGCCCGTGACGACCAACGCCAAAGCTGTTGCAGCAAGCGCAAAGGGATTGGCCAATATTGTCTTATTTAAGAATCCAAAAACTGTGTTGGCCGCTTTTATTCCGCTTATCAAATTCGGCAAAATGAGCAGAACAGGGCCAATGGCTGCGGCAATTCCTGAAATAGCTAAAGCCACGTTTTTTGTGCCGTCGCTTGTGCCTTGCAAGAACTGTACAAACGTTTTCAACTGGTCAACGATAGGCCGTAAATAGTCGACAAGCAAGCGGCCAATTTCTTCTTGTAAGTCGCCGAATGAATTAGCCAACTGCGTAAATCCTCCATCTGCCTCGGCTGCTGCTTCTGCGCTACCTCCGTACTGCTTATTTAGTTCGTCAAGTATTAACGTTTGCGCCTCTGCCAGTCGGCCCGTTTCCGTAAGCGATTTAATAACCTCTTTTTGCTTTTTACTGAATTGGATACCTGAACGGCTCAACGCGCTAAGGTTTGCAATTGGGTCATTGAGCGCCTTACCTAGTTGGATGGACGCGCTTTTTAAGTCGCCATCTAAACGCGTAGCCAAATCGAGGGCCGCCGCCTGCGTTCGTGCAAACTGCTCGCCTGTGATATTCGTAAACGTCAAAAGCTGCGCCGTAGCATCCTTTAAAATAACCTCATCGCCAAACAGCGTTTTGTTCTGCAAATCGGTTGCCATCTTTTGCAACTCCTGCGAAGTCATACCAACCTGCCCCGCTGTTGACTTTAAACCCGCCTCGACTTGTGCAATGGCTTTCGATTGTTCGCGGAATGCTTGCACGCTGCTTGCACCCATCAAAGCCAGTGGTGCAGTTATGCCAACGGTCATATTTCGGCCAAGCTGCTGAATCTCTCGCGTGTTCTTCGCTATGCTTTTGCGTGCGTCGCCAAGTTTCTTGTTTAGCTGCGTGGTGTCCGCGCCAACTCTTACAATTAAATCGCCTAATTTTGCCATGCTGTTACTTTGCTAACTGTCGCAAGATACCAATTCCATCGGCGGCCTTTTCTTTCTTCTCCCATGGGAAGGTTGCTAAGTCCTTTGGGGTTATCCTTTTCTTTACGTGTGGGTTGATTGTAATAGCTGCAAGCCACCGCGTGCGCTCCCATTCTGCTTTTTCCCGTTCTTCGATTTCTTTGTAGTGCCCCGCCATAGCGTTGCCAAACTCTGCGAACGTCAAACCATAAAGCAAAAAAGGGGTTAGGCGCAACTGGCCCAACCCCATTTCTTCTATTTCATCCCATGTCAACGGCTTGCCTTGGCCTTTGTTTTTTTTTGTGTGCCGCCCATGACTTTGGCCACGGCTTCGCTGAGTTTTTGCAAGTCTGATATTTCTATCATACCAAAAAAATCATCCACGTCCATTTCGAACGCCATGCCTTGGCTTTTGCAACCCTCCTGCACAAAATAATAAACCAGCTCAGGAATCAAAGTGACATCGTTGCTGTCAACGTCTGCCACCTTTTTACCTGTCGCATCTTCAAACTTTCGCCAAGCGCGCATAGTTGCACGGATGGGGAAGGTTTTACCGTCTAGTTTTATCTCTACCATACGGTAAAGATATCACGAAATTACCTCGCGTACAACTGTGCCCGTTACTTCGATAGTCATAGAAAAACCAACGTTGTCTTCTACGCCTGCTGACTGCTCAAGGCTTGAAATATAACCCGAAATATCAAACTGCTCGTCGCCTGTGTTTGCAGTTGCTCCGCTTCCAGTATTTGTAAAAATTACAAAAAGCTTATCGCCTGCAAGTTGGTGGTCGATGAGTTGATTGTAACCGTTAGTTGCGTCCTCTGCAAAAAGGCCGCTCACGCTCATGCTGGCCGACTTCAAACCGGGCAAAAGTTCACGGTATCCCCCGCTGGTTTTTGTAGTTATGTCGCGCATATCCGTAGTCATGGAAATGCTGCATTCTGTTACGTGGTCGAGAACTACTTCTGAATCGTCTGTAGTTCCAAGAAATACCCGAATGCTCGACGAGTTGATAATGCCTGTGGTCTGTGCCATTACTCTTTAATTTTTTTAGATTCTTTTTTTTCGGGCTTGTCAAGATACCCGCCTTTTTTAAGTTTTGCGGCAAACTTATTCGAAACGTCCACAACCTTACCCGCTGACCATTTCCAGCCGTTTTTGTTGTATGGTTTTTGTATCGTTACCTTCATGCGTGCAATTTACTGAATTTAAATTTCATCGTTTATATCTTCAGGAAACCATCCATTTTCCTCCATGTATTCCTGTGTTCGTATCGTCGTGTCGCTCGGTATGATATGCCCGAACGGGAACTTCTGATTCACTTGAACGTAGCTGCTGAGGCTATACCGCTCATCGTTCGACAACTCAGGAAAGCAAGCAACAAGGCGTTCGAGGTTTGCCGCTGGATGTACGTTGATAAGATAATCCGTGTCAACCTGCAAAGCGTTCTGCACTCCGTCAGGATGTACGATAATACCAAACACGGTCGAAGCCGCTTCGCCTTCTGCCTGTATCAAAACGGGGCGGGAGATGTTGTATAGCTCTCGCGTGATTTGGTACGCTCTGCGCTCGCTGGTCTGCGTGTCCGTTGGTAGGACGATTATGTATCCGTTCATTAGAATGCTGAGTAAAAGGTATTGGCGTTGTTACTTATTCCGACAAGATTGCTGTCGCTTTCCAAAGTAGAATAAGAAATAATTTCGCTAATGTATTGTGTATTCTCCTTGCCTATGCTGTCAGGTGTTTGCGTACCTACTGAACCACGACGGAATAATACAACATCAAATCCAAGAGTTACAGAAATATTTCCCCCGCTTGTTGCATCGTACACAGTGCCGTTGTGCAATACATATAAATTCCCCGATGCCCACTCAAAGCCGAAATTCCTGTAACCTGCTGTGCCGTCTGTCCTGACCGATTTGTTATTTGCGCCAAAACCCTGCGACCTTGCCAAAGGTTCGCCGACATAGAGATATGTGTTGTTATTGAAGCTGTTTGAAATTGGCAGTATTTGCGTGCTGCCTGTGAATAGGACGCTCGGTTTGCCGCCTCTTGTAACCACCGTCGCCGTCGTCCCGTCGTAAATCTTTGGCATGTTCGCTGTCGTAGTTTGCGCTGCCGTGTTCGTGTTTCCGCTTTGGTCGTACCACTTTGAGACAAACCCATTATTTGAACCGCAATGCGACGCAAGTGCAGTAGTATCTAAAACGTCGTTGGTAAATCCTATGTCTGCATAGCTGCTCCCGTTGTAAACCTCAACAGCATAACCTGTATAAGCGGTTCGCAGTTTACGAAGTGAGTAAGCCGCCGCCGCTCCCGTGTACGTGTCTAGTAATAAGTTGGCCTCATCTGCTTCCTCCCATGTTTGCAGTAACGTGAAGGGTGGCCTTCCATACGTTGCGCCATCTTCAAAGCCGTCAAAGGTCGCCACAGTATTGGCATAGCTTGTGTCGTCTGCAAAGGTGTGGATTAATGTGTAGTCGCCTATCACATCCGAGTCGCTGATAAATCCTGTTTTGTGGTAAATCTTTCTAACGATAACTTTGCCAGCTGCTGGCGTGTCGCTCTCCGCGTCGGCAAAAACTCCGTCGCCTTCGCCCTTTACACTATACGCGCGTTCAGTTCCTGTGATTCCTTGCTTGCCCGTTTCTACCTCATCCTCAAAGCGGTTGGTGTAACTTACTTGAGATTTAAACGCTGACGCTGTAGTATCGTATATCAAAGCCTGATTTGCTGCGGGCGTGCCTACAATAGTAACGTCGCTTAAATCGTTTAAAGTGGTAGGCACAGCGCTTGTGTTTGCCTTTGCATCCAATGCCGTTTGCGTGGCTGTGCTTACTGGCTTATCTGCGTCGCTCGTATTATCAACGTTGCTGAAATCGGCGCTGTTTGCCTTGGCGTTTAGCTCGGTTTGCGTGGCTGTGCTAACAGGTTTATTTGCGTCGCTGGTATTATCAACGTTGCTGAGGTTAACGTCGCCTTTGTTTATTGTGTCGTTTACCCATTCGCCTCCGTCGTACTTCAGCAATTCGCCCGCCTCGACGTTGCCCAATATTACATCCGTCAATTGCCCCAACTGAGTAACGCCGCCCGCGTCGTCTGCTGGTTGCCATTCCTGCGCGGCTGCATCGTAGGCAATGACTTGGCCATCGGTTACGCCTGTGGTGTCTACGTCTGACAATTCGCCAAGCGTAACGCCTGTAATTGGGCTTCCTTGCGCTATCTCGAAGTCGCTGCGACTTATTCGCACGTCATAATCTGCCGATATGTTGTAAGTTCTCTGCGCTTCGTCGAAGTCAATTATTTCGCTTAGGTATTGAATGCTTTGAACATTCACGCCCGAATATGTGCCCGTTACACGGTCAAGCGCAGCCCGTACGTGCGTCGCCATATCAATGCAATCGCTGTAACTAGTCGAATATAAATTCACCTCGACTTGTGCCGTGTCCAGCTTTGACGGTTCGCGCTTTGTGTCGCTCGGTTCGTTGCTGCTGATGTTGTAAACTACATAAGGCAAAACCGCATCTTGTTGCGCTACCTCTGGAAAAATACGGTTGTTCACTATGGCGCGTAAATCCGTATCACCTAACAACAAATCAAAGATTGCTTTTCCGACTGTCATCTCATAAACCTTTTAAATTCCTTTTTGTAAAGTTCTACCTGCCTGCGTTGCGTTTTACCAATACCCGCTTTTATTCCTTGCGTTAGTTTGCCCTTGTTTGGCGTTTGCATTATGATGCCGCCGCCGCCTTTCTTGCCGCCTTTTTTCATCGTTGCAGGACGTGCGCCCATTTCTACAATATGTGCAAACCAACCATCAGCGCCGTCACGCACTTTGCGCTTCAGTTTGTATTTCCCTGCATTATTCGCACGCGGGCCAATCATTGCCGTATTGCTGCCTTTGCTGAACCAAACGCCTATCGAGTTTTTCAGCTGGCCTTTCTTTACCTCAATATTTTTGCCGTTCTTTTTATGGATAGTTATATCGTCCTTGTACGGCTTTAACTTACCGCGCATCGCTTGCACCGTTTCTTTTCCTGCTATGCGGTTGGCCTTTCTAAATTCCTTTTTGTTAATCGTGCCAAATCGTGCGGCTCTGTCTAACCGCTTTTCGATTTTACGTAACTGCGCCTGCATCGTGTCCATTACTCACCCGTTGACGTTGTGACAAGCCTTAAACCTTCCTCGCGTCCGATTTCCTGCACCGCTTCAATTTGATACAGTTGGCCGTTGTAGCTTACGCGGTCGCTTGGCCGCACGTCGCTTACCGTGCTGCTGTAGCGAAGAATAAAATGCACGGGTTGCACCGCATACACTTGGTCGCTTTGTATTGATTCGCTCCCGCTACCGCGATAATTTACCTCTGCCCAAATTGTAGCCAAGGTCGTCCACGTTTCCGCGCGTTCGCCGTAGTCGTTCAGCGTTAAGGTGGCGCGCTCTATCGTTATGCGCCTGTCAAGTGTGCCGAATCTCATACGCTTGTAACGTTTCTATAGGGTGAAATGATGCTGTAAATACCCAACGGCAATTCGTGCATTTTAAAGCCTGTAACGGTTTGCCTGTTTTCGTAGAGATGACCAACTAGCAAACGAATGCCATGAACAAGCGGCTGCGGTATATCGGCCTCTGCATATCCTACCGTCATATTCACCTGCACCGCGTTAAATGTGTCGTCGTATAAATCGGGCGTATTGTCAAACGTAATGCGTGCGCTTTTGGTTTTTATATCAAACCAATATTTTGCAGCTGGCAGCGTTTGCGTGGCGTTTGCCGTGTCCAAGTACGTCACGGATGCAATGGAGTTTACCGGGCCAATTGGAAATCGAACGTTGTAAAAGTAGTCGATATACCCCACGGCGCTTACGTCGCCAAGGCGCGTATTGCATACGTCTTCAATCCACGCTATCGCTGCATCTCTGAGCGCTTCTATAAGTGTATCCTCGTCCGTGTGGTCAACTCTTAAATGCTCCTTTAGCTGTGCCACGGTTATAATGCTGTCAAGGTCGGGCGTGCCTGTTATTTCTACGGTCATCATACGGCTAAAATACGGACAAAAAAAAGAGGGGCCGAGGCCCCCCTTTCTCCAAACTATAACCCAACCAAATTAAGAGAGCTTCACCGCTCGGCTCAATGCGCCGCCTTGTCGGATACCAAAGTCAAAGAAACGGTTCACGTGCAATGCAATCTGTGCAGTGCCTGCGTCGCTGTACGGGTCAACCAGCAAATCAAGGCCACCGAAGTAGGCCAAGATTCCGCCCTGTGCAAAGTTTCCGAAAATCATTCGGCCACCTGCTCCAGTTGCGTCAAGCGTATCGTTCACCAAGTAAGGTGTAGCGACTGCGTTGTACATATTGAACTGGCCATTTTCCCACAATGGAGTCACGCCAGCAACCTGTGCAACGGACTTTGAAAGTAGGTAAGCCTGTGGACTCATAACGTACGAAGCGCCTCCGAGGTTTCCACCTGCTGCAAGTACAGCGGCCTCCATTGCGTTTGCAACTGTTGCAGACAAAGCAGCGTCGGCAGTGTTGTAAACATCAACATCAGTAGATGCCATAATAGCGTCAAAAGCATAGTCATCAACATATGCATTCATAGCTGCGGCCAACTCGTTAGCAATCAAAGCATCTACCTCTGCACCGCCCTGCAAAATCAATTGCTTGCTGTACTTGGTGTTAGCTGCAACTCGCTGCGGAGTCAAAGTAACGTCATCCATTTCCAAGCCTGAACCTGCATCGGCTGAAACTTCTGTTTCACCTGTGCCTGCGGCCTTTGCGCTTACACGTGGAAACTGCAAGTTACCCGTAGCGTTACGAATTACTGTTGTGCCGAGTCCTTCCAATACGGTAGGGGCGCGAAGTGCTTCGATTGCAGCAGGTACAACAGTTGGAACAAATCCTGAACCGTCGCCGCTTCCTGCTTGGAAGTCGTCAGCAGCTCCAGCACGCAAAGCGATTGAAGGAATTGCAATTTGTCCAGCCATTTGCAGGCCTTGGCTTCGTGCTTCCTTGCTTGCTTCACTTGCCCACTCTGCTTCTGCACCTTCCAAGTTGCGACCGTTTGCAACGGCAGCGACTGCACGGCTCAAGCTGAAAGAACTATTCACGCGCTCAACTTCGCGCTGCTCGGATGCGCCGGCTGTACCGCTCTGCGCCATTCGTGCAACCATTTCCTGCTCGCGTGTCTTGTGCTTAATCTTAACGTCGAGGTCTTGCATCAAGCTGTCAAGCTTGTCGCATCGCTCCTGCTCTGCTTCTGTCATAACGCGGCCCTCTGAGTCCGCTTTTTGGCCGATTGCAACAAACTCTTCATAGTTTGCGTTGCGCTGGCCTTTTAAATCGTTTAAAGTCATCTTAGTAATGTTTTGCGTAAAGTTACGCGGTTCTGTTTTTATCGTTTCAGGTTCTGCACGCTGTT
>VMHT01062878.1_pt1 | contig 11334 bp, 9 predicted proteins | sample 4693611 | NCBI WGS metagenome assembly VMHT01 (sample SAMN12280063, study PRJNA550983) | marine metagenome | isolation source: seawater sampled from same location over 5 years 0.02-0.2 micron viral filtrate | place: USA: collected off the coast of southern California halfway between the port... ... | reverse complement strand
GTTCACTGTCCGCCCCTACCTCTTAGTTCCCCTGTTTACTGATCTCTGAAGTGGCCCGTGGCGCTGCGGCTCACCAGATGGAGGGGAAGCGTTCCCGCTAAAGCGCGATGAACCTTTTTTTTGCCCGGCTTTGGCCCGAATACCCCATGACAGGGACCGGACAGCGGACTAGTCTCTGCATTTCAGCACGGTGTGCGATTCCGCCACCGCTTTTTCGACCACGGGACCACGCAGCATGGCAAAACGCGGACGGGAACGGCGCCCCGCTTCCACCACCGGGCGCCTCTGGAAACTGACCGGCATGACGACGTCCATCGCCACCCGTGTCGCCTCGCATCAGGTGAAAGGGCTGTTTCAGTCGGAACAGGACCGGGCCACCAGCCGCGAAGCGCTGATGCGCCATATCGGCCAGGAGGTGGCCGCCACGCTCGGGCAGATGAAAGGCGCGGTGATGAAGGTCGGGCAGATCGCCTCGCAGATGCAGGACGTGCTGCCCCGCGAAATCAGCGAGCAGCTGGCGGTGCTGCAGAACGCCTCGGCGCCGATGCCCTTCCACGTGATCCGCCGCCAACTGGAGAAGGAGCTGGGCGGCCCGGTGGGCGACTACTTCCAGATGTTCGACGAGGCGCCGTTCGCGGCCGCCTCCATCGGCCAGGTGCACCGGGCCACCACGCTGGCCGGCGATGATGTGGTGGTGAAAATTCAGTACCCGGCGGTCAAGGCCTCGATCGACTCGGACATGAAGCACCTCAAGCGCATCCTCAAACTGGGCAGCTTGCTGCGCGTCGACGAGCGCGCGCTGGACGCGGTGTTCAAGGAGATCCGCGCGCAGCTGGAAGAGGAACTCGATTACCTGCGCGAAGCGGACAACGTGCGCCTGTTCCAGGCGTTCCATGCCGAGGACGACGATGTGGTGATCCCCACCGTGTTCGCCGACCTGTCCGGCGCCACGGTACTGACGTTGAGTTTCGAGGGCGGCGTGCCCCTGGAGAACGTCAGCGACGCCAACGGCTTTGATCAGGCGTTGCGTAACCGGCTGGGCGAGCGGCTGTTCGATATTATCGGGCGGCAGATTTTCGAACTGCGCACCGTGCACTGCGATCCCCACCCGGGCAATTTCGCGTTCCGCACCGACGGCAGCATCGTGCTGTACGATTTCGGCGCGGTGAAACGGCTGCCGGAAGAAGACGTGCGCCTGATGGCCACCCTGGTGCGCGCCTCACTGGATGGGGACTGGCGGGCCCTGGACCGGGCCTTGCTGGCGATCGGCGCGCGGCGCAGCGACAGCGAGGTGTCCGACCGTCTCTACCAGGCCTGGGTGCCACTGCTGCTCAAGGCGTTCGCCGAAACCCCCTTCGACTTCGCCCAGGCCAGCCTGCACCAGGACGTGGTGCAGCAGGCTCGCCGCACGCCGCTGGAAGAGATGCTCAAGTTCCAGCCCAGTTCACGCACCTTGCTGGTACAGCGGGTGGTGGGCGGCCACTACTGGACCATGAAAAACCTGGGCGTGGCGACCGCTTTCCGGCCAAGACTGGAGAAGCTGCTGACCCGCGCCGGCTGACCGTTATCGCGGACAGCAAAACGCCGGCTTGCGCCGGCGTTGTCGGGGGCGGAGTAAGAGAGGATCAGAAAGCGGAGCGCAGGCCCACGCTGACCCCGGAGATTTCCTCCTCGTCCTGATCGTAATAGCGCATGTATTCCAGGTTGGCGCCCAGGGTGTCGGTGATATTGAAATCCAGGCCGGCGCCATAGGATTCGTCCTCGAACCGCTCGCTTTCGTCCGTGCTGACACCGGCCACGGTGTACTTAACGTCCGCTTTCATTTTGCTGTAGCCGCCGATCACATAGGGGTGGATCGAATCGGACAGCGGCGCGGAGAGTTTCAGGTAGCCGCCGTACATGTGGTCCATGTCGTACTCGAAGGTACCCAGGGGCGCGTTCTTGGAATCACCGTCAATACCGGTGCCGCCGCGCGCTTCCAACGCGATAAAATCATTGAACTCAAAGCCGGCCCGCAACGTGACGCCGTCCACCTTCAGGGTGTCCTCATCGACGTCGTCGTTGTCGTACTGAATCTGATTGTAGTTGGCGCCGATGTAGGGCCCGGCCGCGAAAGCGCCACCGGCCATCACCGAACAGGACAACACCATTGCACTACTCAGGATTCGGATCTTCATGTGCCTCTCCTTTGCGTTAGAAGTCAGTAATTTGAACATTGGCGCTTGGAGCCGTTCCTCCGGCCCGGTTAAATACGGTAAAAGGGCAGTGACGGAGTTCACGCTTTGCGAGGGGGAACACTAATGCAGGGAGCTTCATGGTTGGCGGGGCTCTGCTTTCTTCTTTTCGCGGGCACGGTGCAGGCTCTGGAATTGGGGAAGCAGCGCTCTGATTATCAGGCGTCACCGGACCTGCGCTGGCTGGAAGCCGCGCCCGGTGAACTGTCGCCCGAGCAGGCCCTGGAAGCATTGCGCAGCGGCAAGGGCCAGCGGCTGGGCAGCCGTTATCCGGCGATGGGGTTTCGGGAACAGGACCAGTGGTTCCTGCTAAGCCTGGACAACCAGTCCGACACCGGGCTCTGGTACCTGCGCGCCGGGCGGCCGCATCTGGATTATCTGGACCTGTATATCTATGACGCCGCGGGCACCCTGCTGCGCCACCAACGCAGCGGCGACCGGGTGCCCTTCGCGGAACGCCCCTTCCCTCATCACCAACTGGTTTTTCCGCTCGCCATTCCCCAGCAGGCGCAATGGTCGGTTCTGTTCCGAGCCCGTGGCGACAACGTGATCGACTTTCCCTTGTCGATTCGCGCCCCGGACGAATTCAACCAGCATGACGGCTACCTGAAGCTCAGCTACGGCTTTTATTTCGGCTCGGTACTGATCATGTGCCTGTTCAATTTGCTGATTTTTTTCTCCATCCGCGAGCCCAGTTATCTGCTTTACGTCCTCTATTTGGGCTTTTTCGGTTTGAACCTTTTCGCCCGCGAGGGGCTCGCCTATCAGTGGCTCTGGCCCGGCGCCAGCGAATGGAACCACCGCAGTTTGCCGGTACTGAATTTACTGACGCTGGCCTTTTCGATGTTTTTTTCCTGCTCGTTCCTGGAGCTCAAAAAAGCGGCCCCGGGGCTGAACCGCGTTCTCATGCTGGTGGGCCTGGCACTGATCGCGCTGGCCCCTTTCACCCTGCTCAACTTCACGTTTTTTATTCAGTTTTCTTCGGCGATTATTTTCCCCTGGCCGTTCATCGCCATCGCCCTGGCGATCTGGTCGATCCGCCAGGGTTACCAGCCGGCGCGCTTCTTCTTGCTGGCGTTCACCGCCGTGGGCCTGGCCTCGGTGATCTATATTCTAAAAACCTTCAACCTGATCGGCGGCAGCTGGTTGATCGAAAACGCGCTGCAGCTGGGCACCGTGACCGAGGCGCTGTTACTCTCCTTCGCGCTGGCCCACCGCATGACCACCCTGAAGTCGGAGAACGAGCGCATCCACAAGGAGGCCCAGGAAGCGCTGGAACGCCGCGTCGAGGAACGCACCCATGAACTGAACACGGCCCTCAGCGCCCGCAGCGAGTTCCTCGCGGTTATGAGCCATGAAATCCGCACGCCGCTCAACGGCATTATCGGCACCGTGGATATGTTGCGGGATTCAGATCTGGACGAGGCGCAGCGGCGCCAGCTGCATGTGATTGAGCAGTCCGGCAACACCTTGCTGGATTTGATCAATGACGTGCTGGACTACTCCCGGCTGGACGCGGGCAAGATGCCCATCGAGCAGACCGGGCTGGATCTGCCGGCGCTGATCGGCGAATGCGTGGCGCTGTTCGAGCACCGCGCCCGCCTCAACGCCAACGCCCTGAGCGAGAACCTGGACCCGGATCTCGGTGAGTACTGCGTCGGCGATCCGGTGCGGCTGCGCCAGATCCTGGTCAACCTGATCAGCAACGCGGTCAAATTCACCGAGAACGGCCGCATCCAGGTCTCCGCGCGGCGGGACGAGGCCAACCGGGACTATGTCCTGTTCGAAATCACCGACACCGGCATCGGCATTCCCGCCGACCAGCAGTCGCGGTTGTTCGACTATTTCCACCAGGGCGATCAGACCAGCCGGCGCCGCTACGGCGGCACCGGCCTGGGGCTGGCGATCTGCCGGCAGCTGGCGGAAATCATGGGCGGTGAGATCGGCTTCCAGAGCAGCGAGGCGGGCGGCTCTTGTTTCTGGGTGCGGCTACCGCTTCCCGCCGGCAAGGCCCAGGCGGAGGCCGCGGTGCCGGAGCAGGAACGCCCCGCCAGCGTGGTCGGCGCCCGGCTGCTGATTGTCGACGACAACCACATCAACCTGCTGGTGGCCGAAGGGCTGTGCCGCAAGCTCGGCCACCAGTGCGAAACCGCGGAAAGCGGCGCCGAGGCGCTGGCGGTATTGCTGTCGCGGCCGGCGCAGTTCGATCTTATTCTGATGGATTGCGAGATGCCGGACATGGACGGCTTCGAAACCACCCGCGCGATTCAGGGCCTGCAGCGTCAGGGCCGTCTGCCGGTGATCCCGGTGATCGCCCTGACCGCCCACGCGGTGCCGGACAAGATCGCCGCCTGCCACGACGCCGGCATGATCGGGCATATCGCCAAGCCGGTGAACCTGCGCCGCTTGGACGAGGCCCTCAGCGGTGCATTGAGGGGCATGGCGAACAGCCGCTAGACGCTTTTCAGCAGATAGTCGGTGAAGCGGCTCAGGTCATTGAGCGAAGCGCAGCGCCGCGCGGCGCGGCAATAGGGTTGGTAGCGGGCCATGATGGCATCGCCGCTGTTCCAGCGCGAAGGCGGCTCCGGATTCAGCCAGAACACCTGTTTGGCACGGCGCGACACTTCGGCCAGATGTTGCTCACCGGCGGGGAGATCGTTGTTACGCGCATCGCCCAGAATGATCACGGTGGTGTGGCGGTCGATCTCGGACCCGCACAGCGCCACGAATTCCTCGAACATGGTGCCGTAGTCGGTGCCGCTGCCGGACACCCGGTCGAGAATCCGGCCCACCGCCACGTCCGGCGGATAGCGGTCGAAATCATCGGTGACCTCGTCGAAGCGGGCGGCGAACGCAAAGCTGCGCACCCGCGGCAGCACATCGGTCATCGCGTAGAGGAACTGCAACAGAAACCGGGCGGCGTCCCGCACCGAGCTGGAGACATCGCAGATCACCAGCACCTTGGATTTCAGCCGGCGCTTCTGGCGCCAGTGCAGCTGCACCGGCACGGCGTTATAGCGCAGGCTGGACGCCAGGGTGCGGCGCGCATCCAGGGTGCCGCGCTTGGCTTTTTTCTGGCGCCGCTGATGGAGGCTGGCGAGCCGGCGCGCCATGCGCCGCACCAGGGTCTGCACCTGTTTGAACTCACGCAGATCGCGGAACGGGGCCGCGCGCATGGTGTGTTCGCGCAGGGCGCGTCCATGGGCGCGCCCGTGCAAATTGAACTGCCGCCGCACATGGCGCACCGCCAGCTCGCGAACCTGCTGGCGCCACTCACGCAGCTCGCCGGCACGGCGCTGGTCGGCACCGCGCGGTGAAGCGTCCAGCCGCAGGATCTCATCGTCCACCGCGCCCATGCCCATGTTCATCAACAGCCGGCGGGCGTAAAGACCCTGCTGGGTGATCACCTGCATATCGGTGAAGTCCATCTCGCCGGCGTTGCGTGCCAGGGTCTGCTCCAGCTGCCCCGCGTCCTGCACCACCAGCTCCGCGGCCTGCTCGGACAGGCCCTGCCCTTCCTGGGGCGAGAGCGGTTCGCCGCCCTCGTCGTGATCGCCGGCGTCCTCGTCCTCGGCGGATTCAAACTGGAAAAACGCCTCGAAACAGGCGTCGAAGTCCGGGCGCTCCTGCTGGCTTTTCACCAGGGTGAGCGCCAGGGTCTCGCGGAACTGGTCGCGGGGGTGGTAGCCGATCAGGGCGGCGGCGCGGAACGCTTCTTCCGCCTCCGTGGGCGAAACGCGCACGCCCGCGCCGCGCAGGGCGCGGACGAACTCATGCAAACGGCGGTCGGCCATGGTGACGCCTCAGGCGGAACGGGGTTTACGGAACCAGTGCGGCAGCAGGTCGCGGGCCAGCGCCACGTCCTGCTCGTTCTTGAGCACCAGCGCCAGGGTCTGCTCCACCAGCTCCGGCTCAAGGGTGTCCGCGTGCAGCAGCACCAGGGCGCGCGCCCAGTCCAGGGTTTCCGAGATCGCCGGCAGCTTCTTCATGTCCTGCTCGCGCAGGTGCTGGATGAACGCCACCAGCTGATCGCGCAGCTGCTCGCCCAGCTCCGGCACGCGCTCGGCCAGAATGCGGCGCTCCAGGGCGGCGTCGGGATAGGGAATATAGAGATGCAGACAGCGCCGCTTGAGCGCGTCGGAGAGCTCCCGCTGGTCGTTACTGGTGAGGAACACCAGCGGCTGATGCCGGGCCTTCACGGTGCCCATCTCCGGGATCGAAATCTGGAAATCGGAAAGCAGCTCGAGCAGAAAGGCTTCGAATTCCTGATCCGCCTTGTCGATCTCATCGATCAACAGCACCACGGGTTCGTCGGCGCGCAGGGCGCGCAGCAGCGGCCGCGGCTCGAGGAAGGTGTCGCTGTAGAAGGCATCGCCGAGATCGCCGAGCCGTTCCATGCTCTGCTCGAGGCTGTCGGTGTCCGCCAGCATCCCGCTGAGCTTGTCACGCAGCAACTGGGTGTAGAGCAGCTGCTTGCCGTACTTCCACTCGTACAGCGCGCGGCTTTCGTCCAGACCTTCGTAGCACTGCAGGCGGATCAGCGGCGCTTCCAGGAAGGCGGAGGCGGCTTTCGCCAGTTCCGTCTTGCCCACCCCGGGCGGGCCCTCCACCAGTACCGGCTTGTGCAGCTGCGCCGCCAGATAGACCGCCAGGGCGGTGCGCTGGTCGCAGATGTAGCCTTGCCCGGCGAAGCTGGAGATAACGTCGTCGAGGGAATCGATTCGGGTTTTCATGATGGGTCAGGCTCCCGGCCGCCGGCGCCCGGCTCAGTGCAGGGTGGTGCCTTCGGCCACTTCCACGGCGGGCGGTTCCACCACCGGCTCGCCGTCTTCGTCGGTAACGTCAAAGCGCATGGAATGCACTTCGCCGTCTATCATGTCGGGAATCCGGTCCAGGAAAGCGTCCAGGTGATCGGAATCGAAGTGACGCTCCAGATCGTCCAGGGTCTGCCATTGCTGCCACAGCATGATCACCCTGGGGGTGTCCGCCTTGACGTACACCTCGTAGGACACACAGCCATGTTCAGCGCGGGCCTGGGTGGCCAGCTCCTGGGCCAGTGCCACGGCGCTGTCGCGCAACGTATCACGGACCGGAATCACACCTTTTACGATGACCATATTGCCCCGGGGGTAGGAAAATAGCCGACCAGTATAACACGAACGGCCCTCTTCCTCACCCCGGTGCGCGGCCGGACAGCGCCTAGAGCGCCGTCTTGAAGGCCACCGAATCCGCCAGCGGGGCCCGCCCCACGCGGGTCCGGTTGGCCGCCACGTCCGGATCCTCATAGCCGAAACTGATGCCCACCAGGATGGCGGTGGACGCCGGCTCGCCGAAGATCTCGCGCACGTCATTGGGGAAGTAGCGCATGCTGCCCTGGGCGCAGGATCCGACGCCGTAAGCGGTCATCGCCAGCATCAGGGACTGGATGTACATGCCCACGTCCAGCGCCACGGTGGGGCCGAATTCCCGCTCCATGCCGATAAACACCACATGGGGCGCGTCGAACAGCTCGAAGTTTCGCAATTGCGCGCGCATGCGTCCGGGTTTGTCGTCCCGGGCGATGCCCATGTTGTTGTACAGCTCCACCGCGCAATCCACCTGCCGTTGCCGATAGACCCCGCTGAATTTGCCGGCGTTGGGCTCGAAGTCCGGCTCCATGGGCACGCCGGCGGTGACTTTCTCCACCATCCGGCGGCGCAATTCGTCGCGCACCTCGCCGGAGGCCACGAACACCTTCCAGGGCTGGATATTGCAGTTGGAGGGCGCCAGCTGGGCGAGTTCGAAGATTGCCTTGAGGGTTTCTTCCGGCACCGGCTTATCCAGGAAGCCGCGCACTGAGCGACGCGAACGGAGGGCGTCGGCCAGGGACTGGGTTTCAGCGCTCATGAACCTACCTTCTAATTATGGAATAGCGTTCCATCCTAGCGCCTGACGTCGGGGATTTCGATCCTTGCGGCTACAAACGGTCCCCGGCGGCCCAGCAACGCCCGCCCAGGGCAATGATCTCCACCTGATCACCGGCGTTCTCGGCCAGCTCGCGCCGCCGCGCCGGCGACACATCCAGCATGGCGATGCCGAGGCCGAACATCACCGCGATGGCCGCCTCCGCCTCGCGCTGGGCGGGCACCGGCGGGCGGTCCTGGGCGGCCACCGCCTCGCGCACGTCCTCGGCGAGCTCGTTGACCATCAGCTGCAGCTCGCCGTGGATGCGCCGGCGATAACTGGATCGCCGCCCCAGGCGCTGCTGCACCAGAAGGCGGAACTCATTTTCATAGTCCTGTTGAAAGCGCACGAAGCGCGCCACCAGTTCCCGCACCGCGCGCGCCGCGCCCACTTCGATCATGCTGCGCCGCCCCTCCGCCATGGAGGAGCGCAGGTGGAAACAGGCCCGGTCGATCAGCGCCAGGCCCAGGGCCTCCATATCCGGAAAATGGTTGTACAGGGAGGTGGCGGCCAGCCCCGCCTCGCGGGCCACCTCGCGCAGCCCCAGACTGTCCAGGCCGCGCCCGTCGGCCATCAAACGGCCGGCGGCGTCCAGGATCCGCTCGCGGGTCTGCTTTTTTTGTTGCTGCCGGGCACCTTCGCTCATTTCACGAACACTCGTTAGTTCAGAGGCCTTGCATATAGCCACAGAAAACAACCCCAGCGCAAGCGATCAAAAACCGTTTGACTAACAACTGTTCATAGAACAGAATGCCGAACACTTGTTAGTTGTAACGGGCAAAAAAGGGCGTCAACACTGGCCCTTTAGGCGTTGGCGGCGCATTATCAAACGGTCGCCATATTCAAGAACAATACCCGGTGCCGGCTCGGCCGTGGCCACCAGAGATGACAGCAAAGGGGTTTTCGCATGAACTACTTCGTTACCGGCGCGACCGGTTTCATTGGCCGCTTCTTGGTGGCGCGTTTGCTCAAGCGCGAAGGTGCCCGGGTGTTCGCACTGGTGCGGCCCGGTTCGGAATACAAGCTGGACGCCATGCGCCGGCGGCTGTGCGTGGAAGAGAGCCGTCTGGTGCCGATTACCGGGGACCTGACCAAGAAGCTGCTCGGTGTCAGCAAGCGCGACCAGGACGATCTGGTGGGCCAGATCGACCACTTCTTCCATCTCGCCGCCATCTATGACCTGAGCGCCGATGAAAACACCCAGCGCTACATCAACATCGAGGGCACCCGGCAAACGCTGAAACTGGCCGAGAAGGTCAACGCCAAGGCGTTCCACCATGTGTCTTCCGTGGCCGCCGCCGGGCTTTACGAGGGCACCTTCAGCGAGGACATGTTCGAGGAAGCCGGCGAACTGAACGACCCCTACCTGCTCACCAAGCACGAATCGGAAGCCCTGGTGCGCCAGGAAAGCCGCATCCCCTGGCGGATCTACCGGCCGTCGCTGGTGGTCGGCCACTCCCAGACCGGCGAAATGGACAAGATCGACGGCCCCTACTACTTCTTCAAGCTGATTCAGAAGCTCAAGGACTTCCTGCCCAACTGGATCCCGCTGATCGGCGTGGAGAGCGGCCACTTCAACATCGTGCCGGTGGACTTCGTGGCCGACGCGCTGGATCACATCGCCCACCAGGAGGAAGGCAACGGCCAGTGCTTCCACCTCACCGCCGACCGCAGCTACAACCTGGGTGAGGTGATGGACATCATCGCCAGCGCCGCCCAGGCGCCGCGCATGCCGGTGCGCATCGACCAGCGCATGTTCGACGCGGTGCCCGGCTTCGTGCGCCGCGGGGTCAGCGCCATGACGCCCCGCTTGCTGATCAATCAGGCGATGGAGAACCTGGACATTCCGCCGTCGCTGATCAAGTTCCTGACCTTCCCCACCGAATACGACAACCGCCGCGCCGCCGCGGCGCTGGAAGGCAGCGGCATCGAGGTGCCGGAGCTGGAAAGCTATGTGCAGCAGCTGTGGGACTTCTGGGAAAACCATCTGGACCCGGACCGCGACGAGCGCGAGGACGAACTGCAGCCACTGCCCTCCCTGCCGGAGCGCGCCGAAGACAAGATCGTGATGATCACCGGCGCCACCTCCGGGATCGGCAAGGCCTCGGCCCTCAAGCTGGCCCGCGCCGGCGCCACCGTGCTGGTGGTGGCGCGCACCCCGGAAAAGCTGGAAGAGACCCTCCATGAGATCAAGCAGGTGGGCGGCAATGCCCGCGCCTACCGCTGCGACGTGTCCAATCTGGAAGCGGTGGACGAACTGGTCGAGCAGGTGCTGGCCGATTACGGCCGGGTGGATATCCTGGTCAACAACGCCGGCCATTCGATCCGCCGCTCGGTGGTGCACTCGTTCCAGCGTTTTCACGATTTCGAACGCACCATGCAGCTCAACTACTTCGGTTCGCTGCGGCTGATCATGCGGCTGATGCCGGGCATGATCGAGCGGGGCTTCGGCCATGTGATCAACATCTCCAGCATCGGCGTGCTGACCAACGCACCGCGCTTCTCCGCCTATGTGGCGTCCAAGGCGGCGCTGGATTCCTTCACTCGCTGCGCGGCCAGCGAGATGGCGCACCTGGGGATCCATTTCACCACCATCAACATGCCGCTGGTGCGCACGCCGATGATCGCGCCCACCAAGCTCTACAACCATGTGCCGACGATCAGCCCCAACCAGGCGGCGGACATGATCTGCGACGCCATCGTGCGGCGCCCCAAGCGCATCGCCACCAGCCTGGGCATCATGGGCCAGGTGATGCACTTCCTGACACCCAAGGTCACCGAAACGATCATGAACACCGGCTACAAGATCTTCTCGGACTCCGCCGCCGCCATGGGCGGCAAGGAAAAAACGCCGAAGAAAATCAGCCGCGAACAGGCCGCCTTCTCCCGGCTGTTCAAGGGGATTCACTGGTAAGCCGGCCACACCGGGCCGCCGGGCAACGGCGGTCATTGATCAAACGCTTGTTTGAATGCAATCTTAGGAGGTCTTCCATCTTCGTGGGGTGCCTCCAATGAACGACATCGAATGGCAGCGGCCGGACCTCCGGCCGCATATCAAACGCATCTCCGCCGCCGCCGGCTGGCGCTGGCGGCAGCGTTTCTCCCCCCGTGGCGCGCTGCGCCGCCGCGTCGCCGGCCAGGTGGTTCTGATCACCGG
>VMHT01178063.1_pt1 | contig 11336 bp, 11 predicted proteins | sample 4693611 | NCBI WGS metagenome assembly VMHT01 (sample SAMN12280063, study PRJNA550983) | marine metagenome | isolation source: seawater sampled from same location over 5 years 0.02-0.2 micron viral filtrate | place: USA: collected off the coast of southern California halfway between the port... ... | reverse complement strand
GCACGATTCCCTAAGAAGCGTGTATTATATATATGTCCAACATACCAAATGGGTAGAGATATTATTTGGGCAGACTTAAAAGAAAGATTAGGCAAACTAAACTGGATTGCCAAAACAAATGAAAGTAGATTGGAACTAACATTGGTGAATGAAAGTATTATATCGATTAAGAGTGGTGATAACCCAGACACATTACGTGGTGGTGGTTATGACTTCGTTGTATTCGATGAGACAAGTGATCTTAAACCAGAACTATGGTTTGAGGTTATACGTCCAGCACTTTCAGCACAAAACCCACCAGGATCTGCATTATTCTGCGGAACTCCTAAGGGTATGAACTGGTTCAAGGGACTATATGACCTGGGTAGAGGTCAAGACCCTGACTGGGCGAGCGAACAATGGACGACACTTGAGGGGGGTAATGTTCCTGAGAGTGAGATTGAAGCCGCACGGAAAGATTTAGATGAGAGAACTTTCCGACAAGAGTATGAAGCAAAGTTTGAGACATACTCTGGCGTCATCGCTTACAACTTCTCGGAACATAACATAGTGACCCGTGATTTGCCGAACCCAGCGAAACAACTGATTGTCGGAATGGATTTCAACGTTTCGCCTTCAACAGCCGTCATCTATCATAGAGATCAAAATGGCTTACACGCTTTTGATGAGATAAGAATGATTGGCTCGAATACCGATGAGATGGCACAGGAGATTAAAAATAGATATCCTGCATCTCAGATAGTAGTGTTCCCTGATAATAGTGGAAACGCTCGAAAGACATCAGCAGGTGGAAGAACTGATGTTTCAATCCTACAGAACGCTGGGTTCGTAGTAAAGACTAAAAGCAAGAACCCACCAGTCAGAGACAGAATAAACGCAATGAACTCTTTATTATTAAACGCTAATGGCGACCGTAGATACACGGTTGATCCAAAGTGTAAATACTTAATACAGAGTTTGGAAAGATACACTTATAAGCCGGATACACAGATACCAGATAAGACAGGTGGTGGTTATGATCACATGTTTGACGCTGCAACATATCCTGTAGAGTTCTTGTATCCTATAACAAGGGAAATACAACCCGATAACACTAACACTTTTGGAGTATGGTAATGGATTTAGATTATAGACATCCGCTTTATGAAGCAAACTTGGGACGATGGAACTATTATCGTGCCTCTTATCTTGGCGGCTTTGATTATCGCAACGCATCACTGGGTATGCTAAGAAAATACTTATTTGAGGATGATGCACCAGGCGATCAGTATCAACAGCGATTAGAATATACAGCACTTGATAATATGACGAAACTAACGGTAGATACATATCGCTCGTTCTTGTTCCGTTCAACCCCAACACGAACATTCGGATATCTTGCAGGTGATTTAACAATCAATCGCTTTATGGAAGATGTAGATTTCAGTGGTAAAGACTTAGATGACTTTATGAAAGAAGCAAACGATTTAGCAACCGTATATGGTAATGTATGGATCTTATGTACTAAAGGTCAGCAAGAAGGTGTATTCACTAAAGAACAAGAAATAGAAGCAGATATTAGACCATATCTAAGACTATTCACACCACAGAATGTATGCGACTGGACTTATGAAACACAATCAAACGGACAAGATAAACTTGTATATGTTAAGACTAAAGAATGGTTAGGCGAAGATCACTATAAGTATATCGCTTGGACACCAGATGCATTCTATGTATATGAATGTATGGGTGATGATGTTATCGCAACAGAAGAATATATTAACGCAATCGGCGAAGTACCTTTCGTATGCCACTATGCAAACCATACTCAATATAAAGGTATCGGTCAAAGTGATATCGCAGATGTAGCAAAAGCACAGCAAGCGTGTTTCAATCTTTTGAGTGAGGCAGAACAAAGTATTCGTATCTCTGGTCATCCAACATTAGTAAAGACACAAGATGTATCAGCACAAGCAGGTGCAGGCTCAGTTATTAATATGGATAATACAATGGACTCTAATCTACGCCCATATCTATTAGAACCATCAGGGACAAGTATTACAAGTATTACCGATATGATCAACGTACATATTGAAAACTTCTTACGCTCAACTCATCTTGGTGCTATTATGGCATCACGTGGTCTAAGTGTAAAGAGTGGTGTAGCATTAGCAACAGAGTTTGAGATGTTAAATACAAGACTTGCAGATAAGTCAGCCAAGATGGAACAAACAGAATGGAATATCTGGCGTCTATGGTTCAAGTGGAATGGCACAGAACCAGACTTAGATTTCAACATTGAATATGCAAAGACGTTTGATCTACGTGACGAACACGCTGACTTAAAACTATTAAGTGAAGCACTTGTAGCAGGTGTTAAGTCAGAAACATATGCTAAAGAAATCCAAAAACAAATCGCTAAGATCGTTATCCACGATGGAGATAAGTTAGAAGATATTATGCGAGAGATAGATGAAGGAGAAGACAATGGCAATGAAGAAGAAGGGTAAGAAGAAAAAGGGGTATGGTAAATGATAATCAAAGCGTGGTATATCTGCGGTGGTGATTATGTTAAAGCCGTTAAGTTCGAGGGTGATAGAAACTATCAGCCAATCGACAAGAAAGTGATTTATGCAAACGCTCCAGAGAACTGGGACGAGTGTAAATGGGATCACGGTAGCGTGAAACCAAAGAAGAAGAAGAAGGTAGAAGTGATTGAAGAGCCAGAAATGGAAGCAGATATCACTGATGATACACAAGACTAAATAGTAGTATAACGAAAAGGATAATAGGTATGACCGATATGACCGAGACTTCGGGTGAAGAACAAGCAGTGGATACTGGTACCACTCCAGAAACTAATGACCAGGTAGAGCGAAACTTCTCACAGCAAGATGTAGATAAGATCGTGCAAGCACGATTAGACAAGTATAAGAAGAGATACCAAGAAGTGGATCTTAACGAATACAAGTCACTAAAGACGGCTGAAGAAGAGCGTGAGTTAGAGGCGATGAAAAAGCGTGAAGAGTTTGATACTATCTTAACACAACAAAAAGATAAGTTCTCAGGTGAGATTACGCAGTTAAGACAAGAACTAACAAACCTTAAGGTAGATGGAACACTTGTATCAACGGCAAGCAGTAGAAACGCTGTAAACCCAGATCAAGTAGCACAACTATTAAAAGGTTCAGTAGGGCTTGACGAGACAGGTCGTCCAGTCGTATTTGACGAAAATAGAAATGTCTTATACGATGCCGAAACGGCTGAACCAAAAACGATTGAAAGCCACGTTAATGAATGGTTGGATGCAAATCCACACTTCTTGCGTAGCACATCAGGTGGAGTCGTAAGTCAAGGATCAACAGGCACGGCAATGAAGCCAGCCACCGATCTTGCATCATTAGATATGACTAACCCAGCAGACCGAGCAATCTATCGTAAGATGAAGGCTGAGGGTAAGTTATAATATTAAACAAAGGAGTCCAGTAAAATGGCAAATGAATATCTTTCAGGTTTCTCTTTAGAAGGCCTAGTAGTACCAACAAAAGCAGCAACAATCTATACAGCACAAGAAGCATCATTGTTCCTACCAGGCACATTGATCCCAACAGTGAATGTACCAGCAGGCTCACAGTCAGCACAAGTACCAGTATTAGGTGAAGTAAGTGCAACAACAGTATCATCAGAAACAGCAGGCGATTTAGCGGCTGAAGTTATCGGCGATACAACAGCAACTATCCCAGTAAATCTATATGCAGCACGTTCAGTAGTACGTGACTTAGGTGGTATTGATCCACAAGAACTTGGTCGTGTATTGGGCAACGCAGTAGCAAAAGCATACGATACAGCAATCTTAACAGCAATGGCAACAGACCTAACAGCATCAACAAGTGATTCAGATCCACTAACAGCAGATGCAATCTTTGACGCAGTAGCACAAATCCGTGGCGCTGGTGAAATGGGTCAGTTGAACGCAGTTATCTCAACAGCATCAGCAGCAGCACTAATGAAATCATTGTTCGCAAACGGCAACGTAGCAGGCGGCGACTTCCAAACTGAAGCACTTCGCAACGGTTTCGTAGGTTCATTCGCAGGCGTGAACATGTTCCAATCAGCATTAGTTCCAGCAGCACACAATGGCTTCATCTTCGGTCAAGAAGCATGTCGTCTTGCGATGCAAAAAGGTGTAGATATCGAAGTACAGCGTAGAGCAGCAGCAGTTGGTAATGATGTAGTAGCATCAATCCATGCAGGTGTAGGCGTAGTAGATGCAACACGTGGTGTTCAACTAATCAACGTATAATAGTATAAGTTAGATAGGAGACGATTATGGCAGTATATGCAACAGATGACGATTTAGTAGCAATCGTTCCAGATATCTTTGATCACGGTGTAGATACATTTGATCCAGAGTTAGCAAACTCATCAGGTGATATCGAGCGCCGTATTAAATCAGACTGGTGGAACACCACACGTGATCCAAACAAGTTTGATGAAACAAAGTTAAAGGCATCAGAATGGGAGAGAGCAACTATCTATCATTCATTAGCATATTATATCTTGCCAAGATTGTCTAACTTCCAGGAAGATGATACTTTCCAAAGACAAATGGTATTCTATAAAGAACGTTATATGGAAGAGTTCTCAGCGGCTTTGGCTGCTGGGATCTCATACGATCACAATGATGATGGTGCATATGATGACTCTGAAGTAGCGTATGTAGAAGCGGAGAGAATGTATAGATGAATAGTAAGCGTAAAGAGATCCTCGAGGATGTTATTACGACACTTAAATCTATTAAGTCTCCTCGTCTTGGAAAAATATCAGCGAAACCAGAAGACTTTGCACGATTAGCCAGAACAGCATTCCCCTTTATCCAAGTAGAAATAACTTCTGAAGATAAAGAAGATATCGCAAGAGAGTGGCGATTAGCAACTCTTAATATCGATATCAAAGTGCATATAGATGGTAAGTCAAAAACTGAGAAAGTTCAACAACAACTTGCAGATATCATTGAGGTGATTGAAGAGAAGTTAGAAGAAGACAGAACCAGAGGCGGCAAAGCACAACTAACAGAACTATTAGAAATAGGGGATATCCAAGAAACTGGTTATCCTACAATATCACAAGCAATCAGTATAGGCGTACAATACACCTATGCAAAAGGTAATACATAAAGGAGACCAGAAATGGCAGATGTAAATAGTATCCATAGTGGATCAACAGGTATCGTCTATATCGGTTCAACAGCAGTAGCGTCTATTCGTTCTTTCTCATTAGAGGAAACACAAGAAACAATCGATGCAACAACTATGAACGTAGCAGGTGTAGCATACAGAACAAACAAACCAACTTTCAAGTCATGGAGTGGTTCATTAGATGTCTATTGGACAACAAAAGATGACGACACGTCACCAGACGGTCAAGTAGATGCTAACGTATCACTTGCACCAGGCTCAACAGAAGTAGAAATCCACTTCTGGCCAATCGGTGACGATGAAAACGATCTTGGTTATAAAGGACCGGCTCTAATCACAGGTCGCACAATCTCATCATCAGTAGATGGTATGGTTGAAGCGTCAATCACAGTGATCGGAACAGGTGCAGTGACTTCGCAAGTAGGCGTATAATATGATTAAGTCCGGTATCAGCAGACAGAAGTTTCGTCCTAACAACATTATCAAAGACATGCAAAAAATGTCTAAGAATATGATATCCGATATAATGGATGACGTAAAAGATGTTGCGAAGAAAGAAACTCCAGTTGATACCGGACAAGCAAGACGTGGTTGGAAACGTAAGAAACAAGATGTTCTAAATAATGTAGAACATATAACATACTTAGAAGATGGTCATAGTAAGCAAGCACCAAGTGGCATTGCGATACCGACTATCAAAGAAATAAACCGTAGATACAAAAAAGGAAAATACGATGCAAAATAAAAATGTTATGGACAAGATTAAGTCACATTACCGTGAAACTATTTCAGGCGAACTAAAAGCGATTGAAGTACCAGAATGGGAAATGACTATGTATTACAAGCGTGGAACAAACTTCCAAACTGAAGCAAAGGTTATGGAGTTGCAGAACGCAGGTAAGACAGCGGAAGCACTTGTTCAAGTTATGGTAAATCGTTGTTTAGATGCAGAAGGTAAGCGGATCTTTAATGAACACAATAAACAAGAGTTAATGAGATCAGCAGACCCAAAAATATTATTACAGATCGTCTCACAGATTAATGATGAAGATGATCCTGTCTCAGTTGAGGATGCGGGAAAAAACTAAAAGCAGACCCACATCTTTGGACACTGTATTTCATAGCATATGAGACAGGATACAAGATGCAGGAAATGGTAGAGATGACGCAAACAGAAGTCTCATACTGGGTCGCATTCTTAAAAGACATTAAAGAAAAAGAAAATGGCAAGCCCAAACCAGGTGCACGCCGTACATAGGAGACACCAATGGCAAACGTCTATGGATTGATATTTGAGGTTGAAGATAAAACCAAAAAAGGTGTTCGCAGTATTGATACTGGTCTTAAACGATTAGAAAAATCAGCGAATAGCGTTAAGAAGGCAATGGGCGGTATTGGTAAACTCGCATCAGGTGTCGGTGGAGCATTAGGAAAAACAGCGTTAGCGGCAACAGCAGCCGCTGGCGCTTTCGCCTTTCTGGCAAAGAAAAACTTAGATGCATTAGATGCATTAGGTAAGACCGCTTCTAAGTTAGGAGTGACGACCCAGTTCTTATCAAGTTATGGTTTCGTAGCAAATCAAGCAGGATTATCAACAGACCAGTTTGAGACTGGTCTTCAGCGTTTCATACGTAGATTAGGTCAAGCACAACAAGGCACTGGTGAGTTAGTTAAACCACTAAAACAACTTGGTATCGATATGCGTGATGCTAACGGAAACTTCCGTGAAGGCACTGATGTATTCGAGGAGTTCTTAGACAAGTTAGGTGGAACAACTAATAACGCACAAAGATTAGCATTAGCAATGGGCGCTTTTGATACTGAAGGTGTAGCATTCATTAACATCGCTAAGATGGGTGCAAGCGAAATCTCTAACTTACGCAGAGAAGCAGAACTTGCCGGGATCGTTATATCAGACAAGTTAGCAAAAGGTGCAGAAGATGCAAACGATGCTATAAGTCAGTTGATAGCACGTGGTAGAGGATTTAGTCTTCAGTTCTTTGGTGCATTAGCCCCAGGTATTCAGACAATCGCAGATGATCTTAAAAAAGCATTAGATGGTGTTATCGCTGATGCAGGTGGTATGGAAGTATTCTCTCGTAGATTAGCAGGTGAGTTTCTTAATGGTGCCGCAGATTTCGTATCAGCATTAGCAACACTATTTGACGGATTCACTAATGGTCTTGCAGTAGGAACTAACGCTCTTAAAAATATATTAACATCTCTACCATCAGCACTAACAGGTGGTATAAACTATGAGATGGGTAGTGCCGAAGGATTAGGCGAAAGAAGAGATGCACTTATAGCAGATATTAGAAGTATCGCAGATGAAGTTGGTATTGAATATGAAAAAATGTTCAATCGCTTTGGTGGTGCAGGTAGTTTGGAAGCAGCCGCTAAATCTATTATGCATCCTTTCTTAATGACTGAAGCAGAACTAATAAACAGAGAACTAATGGATGTTGAAGAAACAATAGCATCATTAGCAGATGGTTCAACTGTATTCTTAGATAAAATGGCAACTAATAGTACAAGAGCCAGTGATGCAGTTGCAGGAACCGTTGAAAAACTAAGAGAGATGGGTACAGCATTAGAAACTAACACTGAAATACAAAAATCAGCAGAAGACATTGCGGCTGAAACAGTAAGATTGATTGCAGAAGAAACAGCCGCTAACGAAGCATTATTAGCAGCAAGATATGCGGCAGCAAATGGTTTGGTAGAATCACTTGCACCACAAGAGACAGCGTTAGAGTCATTACAAAAACACTTAGACAAAGTTAAGTCAGCACAAGATATGTTGATAGAAGGTTTCATTAATGGTGCAAACCGTATGGGTGCGGGAACACAAGCAACATTAGCATTCGAGCAAGGATTAACAAGACTTAAAGCAGAACTTGATAAAACAACAGAAGCAATGGCGTTATTACAACGTCAGCAAGAATATTTAGAAAAACCAGAACTAAAACTTATAGATCGTCATACTCAACTAAAGAAAGAGTTGGGTGATGTACAGTTGCAGATGATCAGAGTTAGAACTGAAATGGCATTAGCGGCAGGTGATACAGAAGCATACGCATTCGCATTAGCATCACTTATAGAAGAAGAAAAACGACTTAAAGCAGCATTAACACCAGGTGCAACAACGACAACAGCACCAACATCAACTCCTGTAAATCCTATAACATCGTTTGACGATTATTATAAGGGTCTTGCAGATAGTGCAACAAACGCAGCAAACGAGATTGGCTTTGCAGAAAGAGCCCAGAAACGATTAAAGCAAGCATTAGATCAAGGTAAGATATCAGCAGAAGCGTTTGATATCGCTATGCAAAGAACAAATGAAACTCTTGGTCAAAGCAACCCATACATTGATAACATTGAAAACGCACTATTAAATCTAAGTAGTTCAATCGCAAGCAATATGACTGATGTTATCTTTGGACTTAAAGATGGATTTGCGGCATTAGAAGATATCGCACTAAGCGTATTACAAACTATCATACAAACATTGATTGAAACATTCATTAGACAACAGATGATCGCTGCTTTCGGTGGTGGTGCTGGTGGCGGTGGTGGTATCGGTAGTCTATTAGGCTTAGGTGCAGCAGCAATCCCAGGTCTTGGACTATTAGTTGGTGCAGGTGCATTATTAGGTGGTCTATTCGCTGATGGTGGTAATACTGCCAAAGCAGGACAGAAGCCAATCGTAGTTGGTGAAAAAGGACCAGAAATCTTTATGCCAGGCAAAGCCGGAACAGTCGTTCCAAATGATGAGTTAAATAGTGTTGGGGGACAAGGCGACACTAATGTATCATTCACAATCAATGCCATCGATACACAAACAGGTGTTCAGTTCTTGTTAGAAAACAAAAGAGTCATAACGGGTGTTATCCAAGAAGCGTATCAACGCAGAGGATCAACAGGACCGTTAGGTTAAAAAGGAGCAATAAATGGCATACGATTTAGAAAATACGTTTCCAAACACATACAATAACAGGGCAGGCAGTAGTAGTAGTGCAATCTTAGCAAAATACCCATACCTATGTAGCAGACAAGCATTATTTAAGAGTATAGACGATAGTGGCGTAGCAGGTGATTCACAACGCAACCCAAATGGTTATACGGTAAGAGAGATAACAGATAAGATATGCGAATACTGGGATGATATTATGTACGTGTATTACAACTCTACTGTAGGTGATGTTTCACCAAGGGCTTGGGAGAAAGTTATCAATAACTATCGTTGGGATCAAAAAGAGTTCTGGCAAAATAGTGAGACAAGTTTCATCTGTTTCCATAGAACATCACATAGTTCGTCACTAACAGCCGCACAAGTTATCGCAGATACAGATTTCGTTATACAATCTGGAGCATCTTATCAATACAATACAAAAGAATATATACAAAAACCGTTCTTAGCGTTTGACTATAACGCACAATATACAGATTCATTCGGAAACTTCTATACTATCAACCAAGATGACTTTGGTGTAGAGTTAGATATAGATGGAAGTGGCAAAGTGACCGGCGTGACTTCTGGTGGCACAACAGATGATCCAACTTCTGGTTCAAGCACAACTAACAAGCGTGGATTATTACATATATACGATTTCAACTTCTACCACGATGACTTAAACGTGAATGGTTCTAACTTCTCAATAAACGCAGCCTATAGCGGACATGATGTTATAGACACATCAACAAAATGGTATGACTTACGAGTGGCTAAGTTTGACGTGACTATCTCAAGTGGAGTAGTGACGGCAGTTTCACCAGCATCACGCAACGATGGTGATGGCACAGGAGTGACTGGTGGTTGGGGATATGATACTCAACACGATTACTTAGAACTATATTTCGTAAGAGATGTAGATGCAGATAGCAATGATGTTATGCCAAGAGTTCTAATAAGAACAAATCTATCTCAGTCTGGTTATTCTGGTAATAAAGCAACAGTAGATATCACAAATGACGACACTGAGTTCTATCCAGGTTTTGGACTTGAAGCAGATGATATCACATCAGCATATGCATTCTATGCAGGGACTAAAGGACACGCAGTATCACCTTCAGTAGATACAACAGATGAGTGGTATGAGGTCAATATACCAAGAGATATTCTACCAAATAAGGTAAGAGTTTTGCACGAACGCCCAGTTATCAATAGCACAACACGATCTCTTAAAACAAAGACTGTAGGAACAGGGGCACATAGATTAGCGTGGGAGTTTGAGTATCCTCCAATGACTTCTGATGAAGTATCACCGTTCATTGACTTCTTTGAGAAATCAAAAGGTGGATCACAAGAAGTACAGATATGGATTCCTTCTACGGTTATGTATCATACTGGAAAATGGGGTTCAGGTAAGACAGCATTCTCACCATCAGTCTTAGTTAGAGATGGCAACTTAGGTTCATCATACATCACATTAGATGGACACGAGCCTGGTACATCGGATACTATTCCAAGCGGAACATATACAAATCTGGACAATAAAACATATAGATTATTTAATAATAGTGGGAACGCTGATCAGTATGGTCGTGTAAGTTATCGTATTGAACCTCCACTATTGAAAAACGCAACTAACAATAGAGTTGAAACAAATCCAAATGGGTATCCTATTCTTAGAGACTTCTATCTAATCAAAGCACGTGTTGTAGATGATGTATTCGATTATACCGTAGATGCAGCAGGATTGTATAGAATAAGATTTAAGTTTGCGGAGGCACTATAATGGCAAGAGGCATTGATAGTTCAACACAAACAGAGTTAAACAAATCCAGTTTCAACATAATAAATCTATTAGAGTTTCAGGACATCGGTGGGGGAAATACATATCTCACTGATGGTCCTATCAATATGACTTATGGTGGTAATACATATGATAGTCTTGGAAATCTTCTTGGAGTCACAGATATACAAGAAGAAGAAGAGTTAAAGATTGAATCTATAGATATTACACTAAGTGCGATTGATACAGATATAGTTAAACTATTCTTAGACTATGATTACATTGATAGAAGAGTTTTAGTACATCGTGCAGTTATAACAGCAGAGTATAGTATCGTTGGTAGTCCTATCTTAGTATTTGACGGTAGATTAGATCAACCAAGACTAATAGAAGACTTTGCAGAACGTACCGCAACACT
>VMHT01161438.1_pt1 | contig 11336 bp, 16 predicted proteins | sample 4693611 | NCBI WGS metagenome assembly VMHT01 (sample SAMN12280063, study PRJNA550983) | marine metagenome | isolation source: seawater sampled from same location over 5 years 0.02-0.2 micron viral filtrate | place: USA: collected off the coast of southern California halfway between the port... ... | reverse complement strand
TCTTGCTAAAACAATTGGTAATAAGATTGGCGGCAACAACGTAATAATGCGTAAGGATAACTTTGACGATGTAAAGATTGCTGTTAACCAAACACAAAAGATTGCTAAATTAAAACAGCAAGGTTGGGCAGTATTTGATCCTGATAGAATTGTTCAAATAGTTTCACCTGATCAAAAACAGATCTTAGATATTAAAGTTGGGAATCCTAAGCGTGACGAGTTAATTAAAAAAGGTTGGAAACCTTATGATCCAAAAGATTTTAAGCAAACTAAAAAAGAATCTATTAACGAAGCGGCAAGAATTGATCATGCTGAAGACTTAGTTTACCTACAAGGTTCACAAGGAGCAATGAGAGCATTAGCTTCGTTACGTAATATGTCACAAGGTGGACAAGGAAACGTTACACTTAAATGGGACGGATCTCCTGCAGTTGTTTTTGGACGTAACGATGAAGGTGAGTTTGTATTTACAGACAAAGGTGGGTTTGTTAAAAAGGGCGGAGTTGGTAGAACAACTAGTCCGGACGCACTTAAACAAGAACTGCTTATGCGTAAAGGCGGAATCAACAAAGACAAGCCAGACAGAATAGCATTTGCAGACAACATGGGACAAGCATTTGGTGTGTTTGAAAAAGCAGTACCTAAAGACTATAGAGGTTACTTTAAAGGTGACTTGTTATATTATAACACTCCACCAGTAATAGAAAAGAATTTTGTATTTGAACCAAACATTGTTGAATATGCAGTAGATGTTGCAAGTGATCTAGGCAAGAAGATTGCTAAGTCAACTGCTGGTGTAGTTGTACACAGAATGGTAGACCCAGATGGTAGCGAACATCCACTTAAAGACTTAGATATATTTCAAGGTAATGACTTATTAGTTGTACCACCTGTAACTATTGAACAGCCAGCACAAGTTCCTAACGTAGAACTTGATAGGCTAGAACAGATCATTAAGAAAGATAGTGCAGACATTGATAGCCTACTTGATCAAAACAAATTAAGACAGATGCAGATGACAGACTTTGCTAAAATTATTTACAAGTATATGAACAGCAAAGTAGATACTGGACTTGATAACCTAGGACGTGACTTTACTAAATGGCTAGTAGCACAAAAAGGAATAAGCCCAAAGAAGCAACAAAAGATTATTGAATATATCAAACAGAACATGAATGCTTGGACATCGTTATTTGAAGTTATCACAGGTATAATGAAAGCAAAAGATAGTATTATTGCTGATCTAGATAAAAACCCAAATACGGTTAAGGCTAAGACAGCAGGTAAAGAAGGCGGCGAAGGGTATGTGTTAGCTCATCCTGAAGGCGATATTAAATTAGTTAACAGAGCAGGATTTACTGCCGCTAATAGAGCAGTAGAGCGATAGGAGAAAAACTATGAAAATGAATGACCTTGTACAAGAAGCATTATCCGATTATGATATTGCAACAATCGGACGTAACCGCAAAGATAGTGCAGACGACGATGAACACGGAATGGATACAAAAGCAACAGACGCGATGTCTGCAAGATTAATGAAAGCTACAGATTATCCTGATGGCGACACAATTACAACTGATGACGGCAAATCATTTAAAGTTGGTCAACGTCGAGCTAGTACAATTAGAGGTGTGCTGACCAATGATGGCATTAAACCTAATGACAGACTAAAACTTGATAAGATGTTGAGAACAGATGGTGATACCTTTGCAAAAGTTATGGAGCCTAAGGATCCAAAAGTTTTACAAGACTTATTAATGCAGATGATGGGCGAGATTGATAGGCCAGAGAAAAGCAACTACTAATGGATTTTATTAAAGAACTTCACGAAGCTAGACTGACTAGGCAAGGTGGCGCATTAAAGTCGCTTACCTATACAGACTGTTGTGAACGAGCATATCTAACTATGCTTATTATGGAAGTTCTTAGGAAGTTTCCAAACACTTCAGCATATGCACACGGATATGCTAAGAAGACAGCAGGGCATGATAACTACAGTCATTTTAGAATGTCAGGCACTGACTTATACAACTTCATCTACTTTATTGTAGGTGACAAAGATGCACTAGATAAATTAAAAGATCCAGGTGCGGCAAGTATAATGCGTAAAAGCACACAGTTTCCGTTGATGGCTTTTAATAGATATGTTTCTAAACTGAAACTAGGCGGCGCAGGTTTACCACAACAGGACCAACAAACTTTTATTAATATTGAGTCTGCACTAAAAATTACTAACTCTGATTACAAAGCAATTAGACGTAACCTTTTTAGTTTTCAATCCTTATCCTCAAATAGTAAAAAACAATTGGTCACAAGGTTATTACTTGCGGCTCGTGCTAAGTTAAGAAACAGTGACATCATACAATACTTAGAAGAACTTTCTGCAGAAAGAGATCTTGAAGTATACAAAGTAAACGATCCAGAACCAAAAGTAAGCATTCCAGATATTGCAGTAACAAGTCAAGACATGGCAGGTTACTTGCGACTAGTAGGATCTAAGAATTTAATGCTAACAAAAAAGTTTTTAGAACTTGCTAAAGATGGTAAGAGCATACCTGCAAATATTCTACAAGCATACATTCCAGCCATTATAATACTAGATAATATAGCAAAAGCCGGCCCTGGCTTCATACAAGCACTAAGAGCATTAGAAAATCGAGCTAAAAATAGCCGTAAATAGGGTGTTTTTTCACTAATAGGTAAATACTTATAACAACTTCGCAGAGTAGCGGAATTGGTCATTAGAGAAAACATAGGAGAATAAAATGGCAGGACAAGCACAAGGTAACGGCGGATTAGCCGGAACATCAAATGGTTTAGGTGGAAGAACTAGAATCTTAAACTTAGCAAAATCAAACATGACAGAAGCAGAACTAAAAGCGGCGCTAACATACTTAGCGGCTGGTGACGTAGCTGGAACAAACGATGCACACACAATCGCAGGCGTTGCTCCACTTACAGAATCAGGTATTTTCACAGGTGGAACTACTGATAACGTTCAAGTTGCAATCCAAGGAACAGGCGCTACAACAGCCGCTTCAAACTTTGGAACAGGTTCAACTGGCGTAACTATGTCAATACTAGCAGACTTTATTGACGCACCAATCTAAGGTGTAGGTTAGTAAATAACTAAATCTAAAGGGTGTCGTTTTTACGGCACCCTTTTTTTATGACCGATAAGTAGTTATATGAAAGTATATTCACTAATAGATATTAGCGAGACAAAGCAACGTAGGAACAACAGCTCAGATAGAACTGCTATTGGCCAGCAGGCTAACTGGATGACGTTTGTACAGACTTTGACACTTAGGACAAATATATACTGTGAAGCACCTATTGCTACAGACTATACTGCCGCAGAGTTTAAGAAGTTAGGCTTTGGTACTGACTATACTGGCAAGCATAGAGTATGGGAAGTTGAGTGTACAACAGACGAGTATCAATACTTTCCACCCACTGAAGCCCTTGAAGAAGATTTTAATTTAGTTCCTGTTATTGGTGAATTAAATGAGACAATTCAGCTAAATAATAATGTGTTCAGAACAACACCAAAGGCTAAAAACATTATATTCAAGGCAGAGTAACAACTTAATTAGGCTAACTTAGAGTTTACTAATACCCTTTGAGCAAGGGACGAATGGAGAATATAATATGGCAAAAACTAAAGCCACTAGTTTAGAACGTGAAAACCTAGAAGCACATGTTGATATGTGCGAACAAAGATATATCAATCTTGAAACACGTTTAGATAAAATTGAAGCTAAAGTTGAGCATATCCATGCAGACATTACACACGGTAACAAGTCACTAACTAAAGTGATTATTGGTGCAACTGGCACTATCGTTGCAGGACTACTGAGTACTATAGTAGTTCTCCTTATTAACTTTTCATAATTAAATTATATAAATACTGTTATGTTAATAACAGAGATCGTATCTTCTGACCTAAGCGAAAAGCAAATATGGGGAAGAACAGGCAAAAAAGTAGTTAGAAAATATCGTTGTGCCAGTGGCAAACGAAGAGGAAGAATTGTGTCTAAGATAGCACAGTGTTTTGCCGCACCTAACATAAAAGCTAAATTGAGTATGAAGCGTACAAGAGCCAGACTAGGAGCTCGTATGATGCGTAAAGCTAAAAGAACTAAACGTACAAATCCGGCTTCAGTAGCATTAAAAAGATTGAATAGGCGAGCCAAATGATTGTAGCAGATATTACAGAAGCCGCAGTAACAACCTTCGGAAGAAGCAAAGGCAAAGTTGTTCGTAAGTATAGATGCACAAGTGGATCACGTAAAGGTCGTATTGTTGCTAAATCTACAACATGTAATGCTCCAGTTAATATTAAATCTAAACTGACAATGAAAAAGACTAGAGCTAGAAAGTCTCCAATAATTGGTATTAAAACTAAGTTCCAAAAAAGAATGGGAGCTCAGTCAAAACGTATTGCAAGACTAAACAAAACTAGGATGAAACCAACAAGGCGTTCAACAGCGAAACGTAGGAGAATAAAATGAGGTTCAACGAATTCGATGATGCAAGAACAAATGAAGCCTTGGGCGATGTCATTAGAGGCGGAGTTGTAGCTGGTAAGAAAGCACTTACAACAGCCGGAAGTAAAATTGCTCCTGGAGCAAAAACAGCAGGTGGTGCAATTAAAAACGCCGCAGTTAAAGCAGGTGACGCGGCCGCAAAACGAATGGCTACTATGGGTACTACACCTGCAAGTGGAGCAAGAGAAGTAGGTCCTGGAGATGTACAACAAGGAGCACCAGGAGGACAGCAAGCAGGGCCTGGAATGCCTGATGCTAACGATACATCACCCGAAGCAATGAAAGTAAAACAACAACAAAAGAAACAACTACAAGCACAACTAAAGAAGATTACTACTGACTATAAACTACAGTCAGCACAGTTAAAAACACAGATCGCAAGCATCAAATGAAGATGAACGAACTTATACATGCATTCACTATTCAATGTACAAACGAAGAACGGGCAACATTGAAAAAATGTAATCATGTTAGATCATTAGACAGTTATTCAGAGAGGGACAGATTCGTAATTGAGGGTCTGATACGCAAAGCATTAGTAAGTAAACTAATACAAGATGGAACTGTAATGGTCGTTGCGAATGAGTTTTGACAAAGAATTAGCCAAAGAATTAGAAGAAATTGTGGTACATGGGCTTTCCCAAGTGCCTATTCCCTATGAAAAGGGTAATAGTATACGTGTAAAGAACATAGTTATACGAAAACATAAGAACGGTTATCGTATCTTTGACATAAGTACTAATAAGCATGTAGTAACTACATTTACTAAAACTGCGGCACTTGCTATAGCAAAAATAGTAGGAGAACGTGGTAACAGCAATGATATTAGAGATATCATTGTATTAGATAATAAGGTTTGTAAGAACTATATGGATGCACTATTTGCAAAACGAGCTATTGAAGTTAGCAAAGATATAACAAGGATTGAAGCATCAGAGGTGAAATTTGACATTGCAACGGATAGAGCATGGAGCTCACTTGCACAGATAGAAAGTTATATCTTTGATAAATAAATACATAATGACAAAGGAACAATAACATGCTTATTAACGAATTTTCAAAGCCAGTTACAGTGAAATCACTTAACGAGAACTTGGCTAAAAAATATGGTAAAACTATCAATGTAGATAAGTTTACTACAGAGCAACTATTAGATGCTCGTAACAGAATTAGAACAACTTTATCACAAGTTGAAACTAACGAAAGTTTTGATGCTGTTCACACTAGCGAAACATATCAGAAGAATAAATTGTTCCTTGAACTTCTGAACACAGCAATCGCAGAGCGTGAAGTAGCAGAAGGCGAAATGCCAGCAGGCTTAAAAAAGCATATGGAAAAGAAAAACAAAGGCAAGAAGCCAGCAAGTAAAAAAGCAGGCAAAGGTAAGAAGCCAGACTTCCTAGACTTAGACGATGATGGCAACACAAAAGAGCCAATGGATGGCGCGGCAAAAGATGCTAAGAAAGAATCAGTAGTACGTGAAGGCGCAGAAGAAGAAGCAACATTAGTAATGGCCGCAAAGGACATGGTAGACAGAATCACAGGCTGGATGGAAGACACAGCAGAAATGCAAACAGAAAGCATGTTAGAATTAGGCGATAAAATTAGAGACGAAATGGGAGTTGACCAAAGTGAAACATTTATTAACACAGTCAAACCAGCATTAGGCTCACTATTTACATCATTGGAAAGCACACGAGATTCCCTTACAAGTGGCGTAGCTATTTTAACAGGCGAAGGTGCACCCAGCACAATGGGCGATGAAGTACCTGCAGATGACGACATGGCTATGGAGCCAACAGTTGATGCAGATATGGAAGCAGACGCCCCTGAAGGCGATGATGAGTTTGCGGCGGCAGACGCATCAGTAGGCGGAGATGAACCAGACGATCGTGGTAAGCGAGAAAGCGTTGAGCTTTCAAAGCGTTTAGGTTTGCTTTTAGCAGATTCGAAAAAAAAAGACTGAACCAGTTATCTGAAGAAGTATCAGATAAGCTATCACAAATAATTCATTTAAAAATACAACAAGGCGCAACTAAAATTGGTTGGGACGAGTTAAATAAATTCCTATCAAACGCAGGTAAAGAACACTACGACAGAGAGAGCTTCGTCGTTGCATACAACACTGATCAACGTTTACAGAATTTAGTTAATAGTTTTGATGAATCTGGATTGGTATTAGCCGGCGGCGAAGATCCTAAATCAAAGCCAGAAGACAAAACTGTAGATAGTATGGCATCAAGAGCAACAGCAAACGCACTAAAATAAATCAAATAAGAACTTGACTTCTTAATACTTTTGTTATATAATACATAGTATAGGAGTTAATAATGAGTCTTTTAAAGAAAGTCAACGGCGTTGAATTGTATCTAGTACAAAATCAACATTGGGTAATGAGTGCAATTTATCCATACTATCAAGATATGGAAAGTTTGTTTGATTTTACATCAGCTGATATCTCTAGTGGTACTTGCACAGTTAACGGTATACAGAAGCCGTTAGTAGATGACGAATGGACAACACAACGATCTGATTATAAAACTTGGTTACTTGATTGTTTTAAACAAGTTGATTTACCTGTAACACAGATTACAGAACGTACTGAAGGTACAGACTCAAAAGCATGGACAATTAATTATTTTCCAGGTGGCTGGCAAGCAGGACACTTTCATTCAATAGATAGAACGCAACAGTCTAACAAACGTTTTGCATCTAGTGTAATGCTATTCGATCATATTACTCCTTCAAAGACAAATCAATTTAATGGTTGTATGTACACAGTTATGCAAAATCAATATGGATATACATACGATCACAAGTTTCATCCTACTCCTGGTAGGGTAGTTGTTATGGACGACAGGGTTTGGCATGGTGCTTATCCTACTGAAGATAATAGACGTTGTCTAGTTTGGGACTTTGACATTGATTAAAATAGGAGTTCGCGGAAGTAAATTAGCCTTAGCATATGCTCAGAAAGCAATAGATGTAATAGGCGAAGGCGAAATAGAAATAATTAAAACAGACGGGGACTTGTTTCCTGATACTCCAATACATGAGATAGGTGGTAAGGGAGTGTTCTGTAATGCAATTGAATATGCACTTGCAGAAGGACTTATTGATGTTGCAGTACACAGTTTAAAAGATATGCCAGGAGATGTAGAACATCCTGACTTACATATATGTGCAGTGTTAGAACGTGCTAGACCTTATGATGTTCTTATAGGTAATGTTGCTGACAACTTTATTATTGGTACAAGTAGTCCTAGACGCAAAGCACAACTAGAACAACTGTATGCTAATCATCATGTACAAATAAAACCTATTAGAGGTAATATAGATACAAGGCTTGCAAAATTAGATGCAGGTGAATATGATGCTATTGTACTTGCTGAGGCAGGACTAGATGCATTACAAATAAAAAGAGATTACATTAGGTTGCCTATTGTTCCAGCAGTTGGACAAGGCATTATTGCATTACAAACACGTAAAGACGATGAAAAAACAAATGCTATTGTAAGCAAGGCAAATCATAAACTAACATACGAACAGGCAAAATTAGAAAGAGCACTACTAAAAGGAATAGCAGGAGATTGTCATACTAGAGTTGCAGGTCATGCAACAGGAGACAATCCTATTAAGCTAGAAGCAGTATACTACACGGAGAACTAATGAGTTTAATTACAGAGAAGTACGATTATAAAGAAATCAAGCGTAAACAAGTAGATGGCAAGCGTCTATACGCATGTCCAGATGGAAATGCTGTCGCAAGTGTTACTACTATCCTTGATAAAACGAAAGATAAGACCCATTTAATCGCTTGGCGCAAGCGAGTAGGCGAACAAAAAGCACAAGAAATTGTTACTGAAGCGGCTAGTGTTGGCACACGTATGCACAAGTATTTGGAAGATTATATAGCAGAATATCCTAATTGGCCTACAGCTGGTTCTAATCCATATGCTCAACAAGCACATAAAATGGCTAGTCAAATTAGAGAAAACGTACTAGAAAGTCACGTAACAGAAATATGGGGGTGTGAAGTAAATCTATTCCATCCTAAGATATATGCAGGTACTACTGACCTTGTAGGAACATACGATAATAATCCAGCTATCATGGACTTTAAGCAAACAAACAAGCCTAAGAAAGCAGAATGGGTTGAGGACTACTACTTACAGCTCACAGCCTATGCTCTCGCTCACAACGAAGTATTTGGCACCAATATACGCGAAGGACATGTGTTTATGTGTTCAAGAGACTTGCAATATCAACAGTTTGACCTATGGCCAGACGAGTTTGACAAGTGGGAACAAAAATGGTGGGATAGAGTATATCAGTATTACGACAAACATGGATAAATATATAAAATAAGGAGCAAATAATGGCAGTCGTACAAATTTCAAGAATCCAGGTTAGACGTGGTAAGGGCACAAATGGTATTCCACAGTTAGCTGGAGGTGAATTTGGTTGGGCAGTAGACAATCGTGCATTATATATTGGTAACGGTAGTGTTGCAGAAGGATCACCAGCAGTAGGTAACACAAAGATTATTACAGAGCATGATGATTTATTTTCATTAGCAAATTCATATACATATTTAAATGGCGTTACAGTACAAACAGGTGCTAGTGCAACTGCTCCTATTAAAAGAACATTACAAAGTAGACTAGATGAGATTGTAAACATTAAATCTTTTGGTGCTACAGGTGATGGAGCAACAGATGAAACAGTAGCGATCCAAAGAGCAATCGACCAACTGTTTATTAATAGTTCAACTAAGGGTACAGAACAAAGTCGTGTGCGATTATATATTCCTGCAGGACTTTATAAAGTATCAGCTACAATTTATGTTCCACCTTATTGCACAATTTATGGTGACGGTGTTGACAAAACTAAATTTTCAATGACTGGTAATGCTCCAGTGTTTCAAACAGTAAACAGTTCAAGTACACCAGGCAACTATGCCGATGACAGTACTAGTACAACATTAAACCAAGCAAGTAATATCCATTTAGAAGGATTTACTATTGTAACTGTATCTACAGCCGATCCTGCTATTAGATTACAAAGTTGTAAAATGAGTAACTTTAAGGAAATTAAGATTACAGGACCTTGGACGACAGGAACAGCAATTAATACAGCTAACTCAGGTATGGAGTTAGGATCATTAAGTTCAATTGTAAGTACTCAAAAGAATAAATTCGACCATATTCACTTTAATGGGCTAGGGGTTGGAATTGCTAGTGACGATGACATTTATGGTAATCATTGGCATTGCAGTCATTTTGAAAACTTAGGACATGGCGTAGTTTTCGGAGAAGGCACAGCTTTAGGTGCTCAAGGTCAAGTAACAGCACCTTGTAGGAATTCTATAAGTCATTCACAGTTCCAGAACATTGACAAAGAAGCCATTATGATTACGCAAGGAACAAACAATACAAGCACACACAATACTTTTGAAGGTGTGGGTAATGTTGGTGGCAATGAAGGCAATGCACAATACAGTGTTATTGATTTTAATAAGCCAGGAAACTCTAGTATAGAAGACTTCTTTGCTAGAACAAAAGACTTAGGATACAATCAAACATATATTTCAACATACAAATACGTATCCGAAATTAAAGGCAAAGTAAACGCTACACTTGGCGGCCTTAATAGTCTAGAAGTCCAAGAGGCGTCTTCGTCTACTTACTTCTTTAGACTCCCAGGTGACTACAGTCGAACTTACGATATTGAATACCAATATGCAAGTAATGTTGTTAACGCAAGAAGAACAGGAACTATGTCTTTTATGCTTGATGTTGCAACCAATGCGTTAAGTTTTGTAGATGAACATTCTTATCAGGGTGATAGTAACTATGAAAACTCTTTGTCTTTTACTGCCGCAACTATTAACACAGACGGCAATTTAGGGGTTGACACAATCATAGTTTCTATGTTAAACTCTACTACAAATGATCAAGGTGAGTTTAACTACAAAATCAAAGTTCGAAGTTAATGCATGAATTAAAATTTGAAGACAAAGTACGAGTCTGGAAAGAATTAAGGGAAGACTTAGAGTCAGCCTATGAACCTTTTCGGGTACTTAATGATTTTATTAAAAGGCTACCAAGAAGTACTCGCAAACAGAATCCATGGGATCCTGAGAGTGTGGCACTTCCGTGGCACTTGATTGAGAACAAGTCATTTACTGAGTATGAAATTGCACTATTATGCGCCTATACGTTACAGTTAACAGATCGTTTTAGTGACGCAAAAGTGGAGATACATATCAGTAAGGACATAAAAGAAGACACAAACATGTACCTAGTGTATTTGGACGGAAGTATTGTTTTAGGATATAACGAAGAAGTATCATCAAGCAACTCAATACCGCAAAGCATTGTATCACAAAAGGTGATCCAACTGCCTCCGTTACACTAAATATTTTTTAATCAAAGGAAGTGAAGTAAGATGAAAGCAAACCTAAATATTTTAAAACGCAACGGAGAAACAATGCCGTTGGATATCCAAAAAATCCACAAAGTAGTAAATTTTGCATGTGAAGGCCTAGCAGGAGTAAGCAGTAGTTTAATTCAAATGAATGCAGGTATACAGTTTGCAGATAATATGACAACACAGTCAATACAAGACTTGTTAGTTAGATCAGCTAATGATCTAATCTCGTTAGAAAATCCAAATTATCAATATGCGGCGGCACGTTTATTGTTGTACGGTGTGTATAAAGATGTGTATGGTGGCTTTGAAAAAATTACTTTGAAAGAAATGATTAATAAAAATATTGAACGT
>VMHT01218627.1_pt1 | contig 11340 bp, 6 predicted proteins | sample 4693611 | NCBI WGS metagenome assembly VMHT01 (sample SAMN12280063, study PRJNA550983) | marine metagenome | isolation source: seawater sampled from same location over 5 years 0.02-0.2 micron viral filtrate | place: USA: collected off the coast of southern California halfway between the port... ... | reverse complement strand
ATAATTCCGGTAGTATCTTCACAAGTTGGTTGTTGCGATACTTCTGCCAATGGAGTTCCAGGAGTTCCTAAGTTTTCTTTGATCTCTAACACTTCAGAAACAGCTTCACAATCTCCATTGCTAGCCTGAACAAAATACTTTCCGGCAGATAGTCCGCTGAAAGTTCCGTTAGCAATACTATTCGTTAAAGGATCTTGATTTTCATCTAAAAGAGTATAGGAAATTCCGGCTTCAACAGTAACTGAAATAGTTCCGGTAGTGTCTTCACAAGTTGGTTGTTGAGAAACGCTCGTTTGCGGTTGGTTCGGAGCTCCTTCGTTTTTTATGATCTCTAATTCTTCAGAAACTGCTTCACAATCTCCATTGCTGGCCTGAACAAAATACTTTCCTGCAGATAGTCCGCTAAAAGTTCCATTAGCAATACTATTAGTTAATGGATTTTGATTTTCATCTAAAAGAGTATAGGAAATTCCCTGCTTGGTAGTTACTGAAATCGTTCCGGTAGTGTCTTCACAAGTTGGTTGTTGAGAAACGCTCGCTTGCGGTTGATTGGGAGTTCCTAAGTTTTTGAAAATCTCTAATACTTCAGAAGTAGCTTCACAATCTCCATTGCTAGCCTGTACAAAATACTTTCCTGCAGATAGTCCGCTGAAAGTTCCATTGACAATACTATTATTAGTTAATGGATCTTGATTTTCATCTAAAAGAGTATAGAAAATCCCGGCTTCAGTAGTTACTGAAATAGTTCCGGTAGTGTCTTCACAAGTTGGTTGTTGTGAAACATTCGCTTGCGGTTGATTCGGAGTTCCTTCGTTTTTTATGATCTCTAATACTTCAGAAACTGCTTCACAATCTCCATTACTGGCCTGAACAAAATACTTTCCGGCAGATAGTCCGCTGAAAGCTCCATTGGCCATACTATTATTGGTTAATGGATCTTGATTTTCGTCTAAAAGAGTATAGGAAATTCCCTGAACTGTAGTTACTGAAATAGTTCCGGTAGTATCCTCACAATTTGGTTGTTGAGAAACTTCTGCCTCTGGCGCTTCAGGAGTTCCTAAGTTTTTGAAAATCTCTAATACTTCAGAAGTAGCTTCACAATCTCCGTTGCTGGCCTGTACAAAATACTTTCCTGCAGATAGTCCTGCGAAAGTTCCATTAGCAATAACATTAGTTAAGGGATTTTGATTTTCATCTAAAAGGGTATAGGAAATTCCCTGCTCAGTAGTTACTGAAATAGTTCCGGTGGTATCTTCACAACTTGGTTGTTGCGATAATTCTGCCACTGGAGCTCCAGGAGTTCCTAAGTTTTCTTCGACCTCTAACACTTCAGAAACCGCTTCACAATCTCCATTAGTGGTCTGTACAAAATATTTTCCTGCAGATAATCCACTGAAAGTTCCGTTAGCAATACTATTCGTTAAAGGATCTTGATTTTCATCTAAAAGAGTATAGGAAATCCCTGTTTCAGTAGATACTGAAATAGTTCCGGTAGTGTTTTCACAAGTTGGTTGTTGCGATACTTCTGCCAATGGAGCTCCAGGAGTTCCTAAGTTTTCTTCGATCTCTAAAACTTCAGAAACAGCTTCACAATCTCCATTGCTAGCCTTAACAAAATACTTTCCGGTAGATAATCCACTGAAAGTTCCATTAGCAATACTATTCGTTAAAGGATCTTGATTTTCATCTAAAAGGGTATAGGAAATTCCTGTTTCAGTAGTTACTGAAATAGTTCCGGTAGTATCTTCACAAGTTGGTTGTTGCGATACTTCTGCCAATGGAGTTCCAGGAGTTCCTAAGTTTTCTTCGATCTCTAAAACTTCAGAAATTGCTTCACAATCTCCATTGCTTGGTTGAACAAAATAACTTCCAGTAGATAGTCCTGCGAAAGTCCCGTTTGAAATACTATTCGTTAATGGGTCTTGATTTTCATCTAAAAGGGTATAGGAAATTCCTGCTTCAGTAGTTACTGAAATAGTTCCGGTAATATCTTCACAAGTTGGTTGTTGCGATACTTCTGCCAATGGAGCTCCAGGAGTTCCTAAGTTTTCTTCGATCTCAATCTGTGCCGAAGCATCAGATACACAGCCTGTTTCATTTTGAACGTAAACAACATAATTCCCAGGAACCAGACCGGTAAATATATTGGATGACTGGAAATTTTCTCCATCAAGACTATAAGAGCTAGCATTATTAGAAATTACTTCAATTTTCCCTGCTACATTTTCACAGGTTGGTTGAGTGATTGTAAATTCAGGATTTAGTGAATCTCTTAAATCGTTTAAAGTGATTTGCTGAGTAAGTTCAAAGCTGCCACATTCGTAAGAGATTTTAAAAACTCGATTATATATAACAGGATTAGATTGAACTACTTCGTCACGATATTCAATTGAATCAATATCAGCATCACCTGGAATTGAGCCTCCTAATTCTTCAAATAATTGGTTACTAATTAAAGTAAATTCTGAAGATATTTCTGGGATTGTTTTATTAATCAACTCAGTTCCGCAGGCATCAGGATTCAAATTTTGTGGAGCTGCAACTTCAGGAACTCCCAATACTTTCACTTTGATTTCAGCTTTATTAGGACTTATACAACTGGCCGATTCTCCTTCTGCAACATAATAGGTAAATTCTCCAGCTTGAGAAGTTGAAGGAATAATTTGCATTTCTGGAGTTGTATCGGTCTCGCTAGTGTAATAATATAGATCATAATTACTATTGCTTGCCGTTGCATCAAGTGGATTAGCTTCTTCGTTTAAGCAATAAGTGATAATTTCAGTTTCGGGAACCGTAGAAATGCTGGTGATTTCAATAGTAAATGGAATAGCACAGTCTTCTGCACCTGGTATGATCGCATAATATTCGGTAGAGCCAGTGGTGTTAGGAATAGGATTATTTATTGTGTACTCCTCGCTATTAATATCTACAGGCGATTCATTGTAAAAACGTGTTCCGCTAGGGAAGCCAGAATTTATTTCTGAAATCTTAATTGGTTCTTCGCGGTTACAGTAAATAAATCTTCGTGCTTCATCTGAATTTCCACAATTTTCTACTCGGAAACTTGAAGCATCTACTGATATTTCAAACGGGGAAGTAATAGGTTCCCCAAGGCAGGCACCTTCGGTTTCATAACCTCGTATTAGATCTTTATTTTCAAAAGTTGTTCCGGTTATTGCTCCCCGGCCACTTATGTTGCCGTTAAATGTAATAACATCATAACCAGGGCAGGCATTGGAAAGAATAGTACAATTTTCGGTAACCTTAAAACTTACAGCTAAGTCAGCTAATACATCGTTTGTATTAGTTGCCAGTGGTAATTCACTAATCTCCCAAACAATGGAACCAGTAGCTCCCAAAGTAGGATCAAAATAAACATTGTTTGTTGTAGGTGTTGGCGAAAAATAAAAATTAGTATTTAAACTGTTATTTACGTAATCTACGTTGTAAGGAACCGGGACTACAACTTTAACATCTTCTATATTCTCTGTCCCTTTATTCTTTAACTCTATTTTATAGCTAATTTCCTCTCCAGGTTCTACGCTGTATGGAGGATTTCCGGCAGTATTACTGTTTATTTCGGTTAAAGAGGTTATGCCTTCAATTTCGGGAATATACGCATCCACAGACATTGCGATAGAAAAAATAGAGTAGGTATCTTGCGTAGATCCATATCTAAAAGTAGTGCTGGTTTGATTGTTAGCTATAACTGAATTTCCCTGATTGGGGATGTTGAACATACTAATATCTAAACCAGTATTATTGGATAAATTTGGAGTCCTGTTAGTCCCATTATTTTCAATAGAAGAATTGAAAAAATTGTTGGTACTGTTTTGGTCGTGTGAAAGACTCAACCAGGAATTATTACTATTTTTTTTAATTTGAAAATAGTCTCCTGCAATTCCAACATCTCCTTCCCCGGCCATAATCCCCATTTTCATATTAACGGGGCCAGATTGTGCTGTATTAAATCCTGAAACCGGAAGCTGGTAATTAGCTACTGTATTTCCTTCTACATGGGCATAACCATCAAAAATGGTTACATCACGCCAGTTCATTTGGGAGTTTTCGTAAATTACAATCATACCCCAGCCGCCGTAATAACCTGTTGCGCCGCCATTTCCCTGGGTTAGTGCCATGTCTGCCACCCAGTATTCCCCGGTGCCGTTACTTCTAACCAGATCAGTTACTTCAGCATAAGCTGCATACATATTAGATGGCCCGGGGTAAAGAATATCATTTTGGTTAGCGGTAAAAGTTTGATACCCATTGCTATTTGGACCCTTTACTTTAATTTTTCTTTTATCGTTTGTAGTACTGGAATTATCGGTACGTCCAGACCAGTAAAGTCCTGCATAAACTATATTTGAACAATTTGGGTCGGCCCCATTTTCATTCGAAAACTCAAGAACTGCAGCCGAGGAATTATCGGTAGAATCATCATTATCTTCATCTACAAAAATCATATAGTTATTACTATTATTGGTATTGTTTCCATAGGACCAAAGGCTAAGATTAGTATTACCAATCATAGTAAAATCTCCCTTTATATTATAGATCTTTTTGGAACTGGAATAGGTAGAAGTTCGCTGTTGGAATTCCTTAACAACCTGGGCGTTTGCACCTAGAGATATAAAAAAGAGCGAAAAAATAGCAATGCTAAATTTTAAATTGATAAAATTAGCTTTTAAGTAGTTTTTTTCCATAATCCTGAATTTGTAGATAATGTAATTTTATTGCTCTGAAGTGATCCTGTAAAGCACTTTTACGTTAGAAGTGTTCTTTAATATATTTTGAAGGTTAGCCGCACTACATTCAAAATCGCATTCTATTAAAACATACTTTAGGGAAGAGCTTTTAATAGAATTTAGGTCTAGCATAGAAGGATTATTAATAGAGGAGTGCTTAATTAAAATCAATACTACGCTTTGCATCTCATTACTAATTGAGTGCAATTGGGATAAATTGGAAGACTCTATAATAACAAGTTGAGCATCGCCTTCTCCCATTTTTTTATGCTCATTTCCTTTAAAAATCAACATCGGGTTTAATTCAAATACTAGATTTTGTAGCTTCTCAATTTCTTCGGAATCGAAATTTTGTTGACTTCGGGTTTGAGTAGAATTATTCTCGATTAATTTGTTGAAATCTGTAATCGTATAGTTTTGTTGGGCATTGACAACAAGAATATTACCCAGTATAAATGCTATGATTATTAGAAAATTAGATGGCCTTCTCATAATTATAAATTTAATTCCCAGTTTTTTCTGGAAAGTTTGATTTTAATGTTCACTGTTCAAAAATTATTGATCCATAGGGAAGGGATCAATTCTAGATTGTTTTACTAAAACAATTACTTGTGGGGAGATTTACATTTGGAAAACCTTTGGGGAAGTTCAATAGGAAAGTTGGGGGTGACCTATTTATAAATGTTAATCTTGAGATAAAATTACTGTGAAAATCTATGAAATACCTTGAATGCCTTTTATTTTAGATATAACTCAATATTTTTTCGTTAAAAGGCAATTATTTGACAAAAATTACGGGAAATCAGGGGTTTGAATTTTTGAAAATTATTATTAAGTATTAAGACAATCTCTGCCAAATAATCCAAACCTTTAAATCCGGACATAAAAAAACCACCCTGTAAAAAGGTGGTGGTAATCTTAAAAAGTTGGAGTATTTATTTTTGTTCGTACATCAAGATTCTATGTTCATTTTCTTCTATTAGTGGATGTTTTTCCAGGTCAATTTCATAAATATAACCTTCTTCTATGGTAGTAAAAATATCATATTCATCGTGCACAGTATATCCTAATTCCTGCCTTGCATAATCTAACCAGGTTTGGTAGGTAGGCACATCCATTTTATTTTTATGAGAAGTAACGGTTAAAAAACCGTCTTTTACTTCTATAGAATAACGATCACTTTGTCCGTTTTTTACTGTTTCATATTTAACCCAGTCACCTTCATCCATTTTAAAGATCTCAAGTTCAGTTAAATTATGTGGATTAAAGTCTACGGCATAGACATCGTGGTTTCTCTGGTAGCTATCAGGATTAGTTAGGCCTGCAGTACAACTTCCTAAACTTATAGCGAGAAGAGCTATAATAAAATATTTGAAAATACTATTTTTTGAACCTAAAAAGGAAATGTAAGAAATCATTCTTCAATGTTTTTAGCTCAAGTAGGGAGAAAGCTGTTAATAATTGGTTTAAACAAATTTAATTAGTGAGTTCCTTTAATTGCATTATTATCAAAACTTTTAGTCATATTGCTTTATAATTGGATTAAATGCAATAAATTGAATATCGACAATGTATTTTATCGATAGATTATGTAAATAATAGAATGATTATGTATTTCATCCATAGGTCAGTTTTTTAAAGCTGCGTTATTCATCTTTAAACTGACTATTCTCATCTCAAAAACTTTCCGTCTTCAGCCTAAAACTTGTAAATTGCAGCAAAGCAAAATACAATGCAAAAAAGTCTTGAAAATTATCGGCAGAGCTACGGCAAAAGCGAGCTTTTAGAAGAAAATATTCCTTCCGTTCCCTTACCCTTATTTACCGCATGGTTTGAGGAAGCTGAGGCACATCCGGAAATAGCAGAAGTTAATGCAATGAGTCTTGCCACTTGTGGCATTGAAGGATTCCCAAAAAATCGTATTGTATTATTAAAATCCTTTGGAGTTAATGGTTTTAGTTTCTACACCAATTATAATTCAGAGAAGGGAAAAGAAATAGAAGAAAACCCCAGAGTTTGTCTTTCATTTTTCTGGCCGGCATTAGAGCGGCAGGTAATTATAAAAGGTATTGCCATAAAAATTTCAGAAGAAGAATCTGCTGCCTATTTCGCTTCAAGACCGCGTGGCAGTCAATTAGGCGCCTGGGCATCTAATCAAAGTAATATTTTAGGATCCCGGGAAGAACTGGAACTGCAATTAAAAGAGGTAGAAGAAAGATATAAAAATAGGGAGGTAGAAAAGCCGCAATATTGGGGCGGTTACCTGGTAACACCACGAAGTTTTGAATTTTGGCAGGGTAGAAATAATCGTTTACATGATAGGATTATCTATGAGTTTATAGAAAAAGATGCCTGGGAAAGAAACCGATTGTCACCTTAAATTTTAAATTATGAAACAACTAATTCTTGTTAGACACGGAAAATCTTCCTGGGAGAATAATTTACCCGATGAAAAAAGACCGCTTAAAAAACGGGCTTATAATGATGCGGCTGTAGTCCTGAAAACCTTTAAGGAATTTGTGAGTGGAAATTTGACATTATGGAGTAGTCCTGCGGTTAGAGCTCACACTACGGCAAAACTTTTTAAAGAGGAATTACAAATCCCAGATGAGAGGTTTACTGTAAAGAAAGACTTGTATACTTTTGACGAAAATCAATTATTATCTGTAATAAAATCCTGTCCTAACGAAATAGAAAAATTAATGGTTTTTGGCCATAATCCTGCAATGACGGGTGTAGTAAATCGCCTGGGTGATAAACCTCTAGACAATTTGCCTACTACAGGTCTCTGTGTAATAGATTTTGATTGCGATTCCTGGAAAGATCTAAAAAACGGTAAAACCTTGTTACAATTATTCCCCAAAAACCTACGCTAATTTATGCCGCAAAAGAAATACTTAAACAGAGAACTCAGTTGGTTACAGTTTAATGCACGTGTGTTGCAGGAGGCCGAAGATGAGACTGTTCCTCTTATTGAACGTCTTAGGTTTCTAGGAATATTTTCTAATAATTTAGATGAATTTTTTAAAGTTAGATATGCAACCGTAAAACGGATTGACCTCGCCGGTAAAGCTGGGAAAAGTGTTTTGGGAGGTATTAAAGCCAGTAAACTTCTGGAAGAGATCACTCAAATAGTTATAGAACACCAGGCAAAAAGTTTACAGGTTTTACATGATATTCAGCATCAATTAAAAGATCATAATATTCATATTATTAATGAGAAACAGGTTTCTGATTCTCAACAGAAGTTCATAAAAGATTTTTTCTTGTCGAAAGTAAGTCCGGCCCTAGTTACCATTATTCTTAATGATCTTCAGGAAATTCCGAGCCTTAAAGATAGTGCCGCTTACCTTGCTGTAAAAATGGTGATGAAAGAAGAAAAACCACAAAAAGGTATTTCGAAGGTATTAGACAAGACCGAGAAAGAGCAAAAATATGTTCTTATAGAGATTCCTCGTAGTATTGAACGTTTTGTGGTTTTACCTGCAGAAAATGGCAACCAGTATATCATTCTGTTGGATGATCTAATTCGTTATAACCTGGGGACTATTTTCAATATTTTTGAATATGAAAGTATTTCGGCCCATATGATTAAGATTACCAGGGACGCCGAACTGGATATAGATAGTGACTTGAGTAAGAGTTTTATTGAAAAAATCTCTAGCAGTGTTAAGGATCGTATAAAGGGGGAACCTGTAAGGTTCGTCTACGATATGAATATTGCCGATGATACTTTATCTTATCTTATGAATAAGATGGGCATAGAATCTACCGACAGTATTATTCCCGGCGGGCGGTACCATAACCGACGTGATTATATGAATTTCCCCAGCCTGGGACGCGAAGATTTGCTTTATAAACCTATAGAGCCTTTACCAATTCCGGGACTTATATTGCAAACCAGTTTGTTTGGAAGTATTGCCAAAAAAGATTTTCTTCTATATGCACCATATCAAAGCTTCGCCTATACGGTTAAGTTTTTAAGGGAAGCCGCATTAGATCCCAAGGTCAAAACTATAAAAATCACCATTTATAGACTCGCAAAAATATCACACATTGCCAGTTCTTTAATTAATGCTGTGAAAAATGGCAAAAAAGTGATAGTTCAAATAGAACTTAGGGCACGCTTCGATGAAGTTGCAAATATTCGCTATGCGGAACAAATGCAGGCCGAGGGTGTTCAACTAATTTTTGGAGTACCTGGCTTAAAGGTGCATTGTAAGGCCTGCGTAATAGAGCGAGAAGAAGAAGGTAAAACAAAGCGATATGGCTTTATTAGTACCGGTAACTTTAACGAATCTACTTCGCGCATTTATACAGATTATACCTTATTCACCGCTCATCCCGAAATTTTGAAAGAAGTCAATAAAGTTTTCGACTTCTTCGAAATAAATTATAAAGTGAATAAATACAAGCATTTAATAGTTTCTCCGCATTATAGCCGTAATGCTTTTGTGAGTTTAATTCAGAAAGAAATTGAAAATGCCAGGGAAGGGAGGCCCTCTGGCATTGCTTTAAAATTGAATAGCCTTTCAGATTATCCTATGATAGATAAGCTATACCAGGCAAGCCAGGCAGGCGTAAAAATAAAGCTTATTGTACGCGGGGTTTGTTGTTTAATTCCCGGGGTAGAAGGATTAAGCGAAAATATTGAAGTAATAAGTATTGTAGATAAATTCCTGGAACATCCGCGTGTTTTTATATTCAAAAATGCAGGAAATTCTAAAGTCTATATTTCTTCAGCAGATTGGATGACCAGAAATCTTGACCTTCGGGTAGAAATTTCCTGTCCAATTTATGATGAAGATATTAAAAAGGAAATTATTGAAACTTTTGATATTAGCTGGCACGATAATGTAAAAGCCAGAATGATTACTTCAAAACAAGATAATGCCTATAGAAATAGCAGTATTAATAAGCATCGTTCTCAGTTTGAACTATACGACTATTATTTAAAAAAATTACCCGAAACCGAACCCGCAAAAAAATAAATTAAAAGATAGTATTTTAAATTTATACACTTAAATATTGGAATCTTACTAGTTAAGTAAACTACTTCGGGGCAGGCTTTCGAAGCATTAATATTGAAAAACATCATTTAATTTCGAGACAAGCCCTGGAGCATTTAATCTCGACTACCAAGTAAAATAGAAAATTATAACCAGTGATTACACAAAAAAACTACGCAGCAATAGATATAGGCTCCAACGCCGTTAGACTTTTAGTTTCTACAATTACAGAACAGAAGGGTAGAGAAGATACCGATTTTAGAAAAACCTCCCTGGTAAGGGTTCCAATTAGGCTTGGAGAAGATGTTTTTGAGAAGAGTATGATTTCGGAAAAAAATATTGAGCGCATGGTAGATACTATGCAGGCTTTTAATCTTTTAATGAAATCTCACGGAATCGAAAAATATAAAGCCTGCGCTACTTCCGCTATGCGGGAAGCAAAGAACGGTGCCGAAGTGGTTGAAAAAATAAAAGCAAAAACCGGGGTAGAAATTGAAATTATAGACGGTAATCACGAAGCTGCCATTATTGCGGCTACAGATCTACATGAACTTATTAAGAACGACTGTAATTACCTTTATGTAGATGTAGGTGGTGGTAGTACTGAATATACGCTTTATAGCAGCGGAAAAACAGTGGCCTCCAGGTCTTTTAAAGTTGGAACGGTACGTTTATTAAATGACCTCGTAGATGATGGTGCCTGGGAAGAAATGGAAAAATGGGTGAGAGAAACTACAAAGCCTTATAAGAAGATAGATCTTATTGGTTCTGGTGGAAACATTAATAACATTTTTAAAACGAGTGGTAAGAAAGAAGGTAAACCTTTGAGCCTGGCTTATATTAAGAAATATAATGATTTGCTGAATTCTTTGAGCTACGAGGAACGCGTTATGGATCTAAAACTAAAAAGTGACCGCGCAGATGTGATTATTCCTGCATCAAAAATTTATTTAAGTTCTATGAAATGGGCAAGAGCCGATAATATTTTTGTACCAAAAATAGGACTGGCCGATGGGATTATAAAATCTCTTTACAACGATAATAACAACTAAATGTCTTAAAAGAAAAACCCGGATAAAACTTATTTGTCCGGGATTTTTAATTTGTTCTATTAGCCATGAATGGTTTTATCTTTACCTAGATCTTTCATAATTTCAGCTTCAAAATCCAGTAGATCCTGCCATTTCCTATCAACTTCCTCTCGCTCACCATATTTCCTGGCAAACTTTAGGAACATGGTGTAATGATTGGCTTCACTCACCATTAATTTATGGTAAAATTCAGCGAGTTCTTTGTCTTTTAATTGTTCTGAAAGCAATCTGAAACGCTCACAGCTTCTGGCTTCAATTAATCCTGCAATTAGGAGCCTATGAACTAATTGTGTTGTTCTGCTTCCACCTTTTGGGAAAAACCGAATTAATTGGTTAACATATTCATCTTTTCTATCTCTACCTAAAACATAACCACGTTTCAATAGCTGTTCGTGTACCATTTTAAAATGTCCCATTTCCTCTCTGGATAGAGCGATCATTTCATCTATCAATTCCGGGTATTCTGGGAAGGAAACAATTAGTGAAATTGCT
>VMHT01013355.1_pt1 | contig 11341 bp, 22 predicted proteins | sample 4693611 | NCBI WGS metagenome assembly VMHT01 (sample SAMN12280063, study PRJNA550983) | marine metagenome | isolation source: seawater sampled from same location over 5 years 0.02-0.2 micron viral filtrate | place: USA: collected off the coast of southern California halfway between the port... ... | reverse complement strand
TCGCTGACGACCTCGGCATTACATATAAAGAAGCGAAGAGGCTTATTCAAATGGGTAGAAATACATCTGATTCTGGTAGTAACGCACTCAACGCTGCTCGTGAGCGTATTAAGAAGCGCGAAGACAAGATGAAGAAGAATGAAAAGAAAGCGGATCAAATAGCATCGGAAGATACGAACATGCCCCTAAAAGCTAAAGACGGTAAGTCAGTAAAAATTACTGGCCCGACGCCTCGCCCTAAAGCAAGTGAAATGAATAGCAACATGCGCTTTGACCGCGAAGCCTACGAAAAGGCGTTAGAGCGGGAAGAAAAGCTAGAGCGATATATGAAAGAAGCTCCCAAGCGTTCCGCAAAGCTAGAGCGTCGTGGTGACGACAAGAAAGTTGTTAGAGCCGCAAAGGGCACATACAACACTCATGGCGGTAGCTGTGGTTGTGACATGTGTGGTGGCGAGATGGTCCGTGGTATGGGCAAAGCCTATCAAGGAAACCCTAGAGCAGCAAAGATTAGATAAATGTCGTATGATGCACTTGGCACTGGAAGCAAAGATGATAAAAGTGGTTTTAGCGGATCCACTCAATTTGACTCGACTAGCGTAACGCCGGGTTCCAGTAACGGCGGTGACAACGACGGCGGTACTCAGGGGTTCACTCCTGGAAAATCTTTGCCTGGTGGCGGCACACAATTTAGTGGTAATACAATCAAGGGCGGCAGAATTATCAGCGACACAACAATTGGTCGCGGCGATTATGATAGAAGCGGTCAGCAGTACAAGGACTACTTAGAGTCTACAGGACGTAGCTTACAGAACCCTTACGGCAATCAAGGTTTGTTTAGCAACATTTTTGGTGCCGATAAAATTAATTACAATTTAGACCCAACCACTGCTCAAAACATTTTGGATGCAGGTTTTCAGCGCTTCACTGACTTCGAGGGTCAGGACGAGCTTTCACAAAAAAGAGGCTTTGGCTCTTTGTTTGGTGGACCTGAAGGAGAGATGACAGCCCAGGGTGAGGTTCGTAAGCAGATAACTCCTATGAGTACTCAGGAGTCTATGGGTCGTGCGTTGGCTGGCGTGATGGGTATGGGGCTTCCTCTTTCTATGATTGAAGGCGGCAATGTTGGTTATACCCCTATGGGTGGTGGTCAGTACAATCCACAACTTGACCCACAGGTAAATCCTGACGTTGCTTCCGGCGGCGGTATTATGGGTCTTTTGTCAGGTGGCGCTGACGTTGGCGGTCTGGGTCAAACATTAAAAGACCAACTAATTCAGGCCAAGGACATCATCACAAGCAAGTTTAATCCTCCCGAAGTCGCTGCCCAACAGAACAAGGCGGCGGGACCACTACCTAGCTTTGACCCACGTCAGCCTGACGCTATGAGCCAGAACATGAGCCAGAACAGAATGTCACAAGCTGACTATAAGGCTACGGTAGCAGAAATTTTGGCAAACAGAGATCCAAGCAAGGATATGTCTTCAGATGAAACTGTGGGAATTTCAGACATTATAGAAGGCACTGGCATGACTCCCGTCAAGACATATGATTTGACGGACCCTGGTGTACTAGCGGGAATGGAACAAGCAGGCGGAGGTTATAAGGTGCAGGACATTCAAGAGCAGCTTGATAAGGGTCGTACTGGAACATTTGACTCAAGAACAGGAAAAGTACAGTTAAGTGTTCCTGGCACTGCATTTGGTCTTTCTTACGATTTATCAGACGAACTTGGCTTGTCTAGTGGTTTTGACTTTGACAGCTTTATGGATACTTTATTACCTGACAACCTTGCCGCAGGAATGGTCCAAGAAAGAGTTACGGGGTCGGGCAACTTGGCAAAGCAGGGTCCAGCGTTTCTCAAGGGAATAAACACATGATGAAGATAGAAATTAAATTAATACCAGACGGGCTAGACCTTGCAAAAGAAATACAGGACGGAACTCCTGTGGATCAGATGCAGGACGCTTGTCCTGTTGCTACGCAGGACGTAGAGACAAACGAAGAGAACCAAAGGTTTGCAATTAAGGATCATCAGTATGGTCCTGCTATAAACCCGGAGGAAAGTTGTGGGGTTTGTGCAAACTTTAATATTAGTCCCGAAATGCAAGACTGCATGAAGGACGATTCTGGCGAAGTGGGCTATTGTCAGTCATTGAAGTTTATGTGTTCTGCATCTAATTCATGTGCTGTTTTTGCCCCCGGTGGACCAATGACAGGCATGGGTGAATAATGGACATATACGAATTTATAAATAAATATCAAAAAAGCTTGAACAATCGTATAGAAGACATTAGTCTTTCTATAACCAGTGGTAGTATAACTGACATGGAAGACTACCGCTCAAGAGTAGGTGAAGTACAGGGTGTCACCTTTGCTCTTGATGAACTAAAGACCCTGCTACAAAAGGCTAAGTATATCAATGACGTTGATAGTACCTGAATATATCCTCGCTCAACGCGAAGCAAAAAAGAAGGCCGAAGAGGCCGCAAAAGAAAAATCCCTTACAGAACGAATTCCACAACCCACTGGCTGGCGTCTTCTCGTCATGCCGTACATGGGGCGTGAGAAGACTGAAAGTGGGGTATATGTACCTGACCAAGCCAGAGAACGTGAATCACGCGCTACTGTTGTAGCTTACGTTGTTAAAATGGGTCCTCTTGCCTATAGTGACATCGATAAGTTTGGCGAAGAGCCGTGGTGTAAAGAAGGCGATTGGGTATGTATTGGACGCTACGCTGGCTCTCGATTCCAAATCGATGGCGGTGAAGTGAGAATAATCAATGACGATGAAGTCATTGCAACTATTGTCGACCCTGACGACATCAAAACGTATGGAGCATCGTAATGTCTACCGACGCATTGCAGCAAGAAGCTGAAGAAAAAGAAATTATTTTAGAAGAAGCTGAAGAGCAGGAAGAGTCTGAGGTTCAGATTGCTGAAGAGCAGGAAGAGTCTGAAGAGCAGCCACAGGCCGCTAATGAAGACGAGCTTCAGGAATATTCCAAGAATGTTCAGCAAAGAATTAGTAAGCTTACAAAGAAGTATCGGGAAGAAGAATCAGCAAGAGCATCTGCTGTGGAATATGCCGAGGCTATTAAGAAACAAAATGACGAGTTGAAAGCAAGATTAGATGCCTTAGACCAGTCATACACATCAGAGTTTGGCACACGAGTTGACTCTCAGATTGAATCTGCAAAGCAAGCATATCAGAAAGCCTATGACGAAGGTGACGCTGAAGCCATGTTTGAGGCGCAGAAGAATCTAAGTAAGCTAGCTTTAGACCAAGCACAGCTTGAACACGCAAAGCGCAGACAGGAAAGCCGCGCCGAGCAAGCTGTACAAGAACCTGTACAACAACAGCCGCAGCCGCAGCAACAACAGCCTGCTCCGCCCGACCCAAAAGCCGAGGCGTGGGCACAAAAGAATGAGTGGTTTGGTAGTGACCAGACCATGACTTATGCTGCTTTTGGTCTTCACAGACAGTTAATTGAGGACGAAGGGTTTGACCCACAGTCCGATGAGTATTATAATGAACTTGACAATCGCATGCGCAAGGAGTTCCCACAAAAATTTGGGACCCCTGCAAAAAGTGGTTCAGGACCCAGAGTCGCTTCTGCTGAGTCCACGGCCTCACGGTCAAAGTCAACTAAGGGGCGCAGAACAGTTAAACTGACTCCATCGCAAATAGCGATTGCAAAGCGGTTGAATGTTCCGCTCGAAGAATACGCAAAGTATGTTAAGGAGTAAGGTAAATGACTGATTCTACAAAAAGAGTTTCACGGGACTCACAAACTCGTGCAAAGTCCACACGTCGCAAGCCGTGGGCACCCCCTTCCAAGCTGGAAGCTCCAGAAGCCCCAGCAGGATATACACATCGTTGGATTCGCACCTCTCTTCGTGGTGAGGATGACAAGATGAATGTATCCACTAAAATGCGTGAAGGATGGGAACCTGTTCGTGCCGATGAATATCCTGAGTTGGCGGGTCGTTACCCGACTATTGAGGATGGCGCACATGCAGGTGTTATTGGGGTTGGTGGCCTAATGTTGGCACGAATCCCAGAGGAAACGGTAGAAGAAAGAACTGAATATTTCCGGGAGCAGACCCGCACACAAATGGATGCCGTAGATCAAAACTTAATGAGGGAACAACACCCCTCTATGCCTATCTCTAATGATAGGCAAAGTCGTGTATCATTCGGTGGTAAGGAATAGTCCTGCCACTCAACCTTTTAGGAGATAAGTATGCCTAATACTAATGTAGGTTTTGGCTTGAAGCCAATTTCCCATGTTGATATGGGAACAAATGCATACTTCATCGACAGCGGTGCTTCTGCGATCTTTCAAGGTGCTCCAGTAATTGCGACAAACGACGGTACAATCGCTCGTTCTAGCTCTGCTTCTGGCGACACTTTAAAGCTTTTGGGCGTATTTGCTGGCTGTGAGTATGTTTCATCAGTAACAGGGAAGAAGACCTTCTCTAACTACTGGCCTGGTTCAGGTGCAAACACAAACTTCGACATCATCGGGTTTGTGTATGACAATCCAAATCAGCGCTTCATTATTTGCACAGACGGTACAATTACCGACCGTGCAACTGCAATTGCCACTATCTTTGAAAACGCAGAGTTCTCTGCTGAATCAGGTAAGGGCGCGCAAGATGGTAGCACAACAACTGGTATCTCAGCCACACAGTTGGACATTTCAACTGCTGACGCGAGTGACCTCTCACATCCTCTGAAGATCGTAGGTATCTTGGACGATGAAGAGAACCAGGACTTTGCTGCTGCTGGAATTCCAATGATCGTAACGATCAATAACCATGCACTGACAGCACCTGCCACAGGCGGATCTGCTGAAGGTACAGTAGCGTAAGGAGACTAGATAATGGCTATTTCACGCGCACAACTCGCCAAAGAGCTAGAGCCTGGTCTTAACGCTCTGTTCGGCATGGAATATGGTCGCTACGAAGGCCAGCATTCAGAAATCTTTGACACCGAGTCATCTGACCGGGCGTTCGAAGAAGAAGTAATGCTGTCTGGTTTCGGTGCGGCTCCCGTAAAAAATGAAGGTGCTGGCGTATCATTTGATGATGCGAACGAAGCATACACTGCTCGTTACAACCACGAGACAGTGGCAATGGCCTTCTCAATCACTGAAGAAGCTGTGGAAGACAATCTGTACGATCGTCTGGCTTCACGCTATACTCGTGCACTTGCACGTTCTATGGCACACACCAAGCAGGTTAAAGCTGCTGCTATCCTGAACAACGCATTCTCTGCTGGCGCGAACGCTGGTGGTGACGGTGTTGCTCTGTGTGACGCATCACACCCGCTGACATCTGGTGGCACATTCGCCAACGAACCATCAACTGCTGCTGACCTGAACGAAACTTCTTTGGAAGACGCTCTGATCAACATTGCTGGTTTCGTAGACGAGCGTGGCCTAGTTATCGCATTACGCGGTATGAAGCTGATCATTCCACGTCAGCTACAGTTCGTTGCAGAACGTCTGATGGTTTCCAACCTTCGCGTTGGTACAGCCGACAACGATGTAAACGCAATCAAGTCATCAGGCATGCTGCCTGAAGGTTATGTAGTCAACGACTACCTGACAGACACCGATGCGTTCTTCATCAAGACAGACGCTCCAAACGGCCTAAAGCACTTCGAGCGTAGCGCACTAGCTACCTCAATGGACCCAGACTTCGACACTGGCAACATGCGCTTCAAGGCTCGTGAGCGTTACAGCTTCGGCTTCTCTGACCCACGTTGTGTGTTTGGTTCACCAGGCGCATAAGGTTAGAAACATCTTTTTCAAAGGGCGGGTATTCACCCGCCCTTTTTTATTGTATAATCAGGTATCCCTGACAGTCGCATGGTGCGACTGACACTAGCCAAGACAGGAGTATCAAATGGCTCGTACAACTTTCTCAGGTCCAGTTAAGTCAAACACCGCTTTCTGGGCAAACCCAATCCTTTTTGCAAACCTACCTACCGCTTCAGCAGACAATGAAGGGTACATTTACTATGTGTCAGACGCACTGAAAGCTAGTGAATCAGGCGCAGGTAATGGTACAGGCAACCTTGTGTTTTCTGACGGTTCAAACTGGATTCGTGTAGACAACGGCGCGACAGCCGCTGCTTAATAGGAGGCTTAAATGGCTGGTCCAGTAAAAGCCTTTAATGTGTCAGCAACCGGGGCGGTTGGTCCTGGTCGTTCTCGCATAAAACAGGTTGTTATGTATGCAACAGGTGCAGGTGCGTTCACAATTACCGATGGTAGTGGTGGTGCAACACTTTTAACTCAAAAGTTTCCAACAGGTCAGAATGTTTTAAACATTCCGGGTGATGGAGTAATAGCTGAGAGCGGTGTGTTTGTAAGCGCAATTTCTGGCACAGGTGCAGAACTAACAATCTTTTTGGCGTAAAAGCAATGGCAGGCAATGAAGTTATTGCTAAACATTTACACGCTTCCGGCGTCCTTGCTGACTGCCGGGGGCGTTTAAAAGGTTTTATGGTTAATCACGATAGCGGAACATCTGGGAACATTATTTTGTACGATAATGATTCCTCTGCATCTGGAAGTGTTGTGATGGAAGTGGATGAAAAGGGCGCTGGAGCTTTTGGTATGGAGATACCGGGAGATGGCATTATATTTGATGACGGTTTGTACGTTTCCCTACCGTCCAACACTTCAATAACTGTCTTTGTTCAACTGGGAGGTCGATGATGGCCCCAAAGAAGAAAAAGAAATCAGTTAGTCTGTCTGTTAAAAAAGGCGAAAAACTACCAGCATCTAGAGGTGCGGGTCTCACGGCGAAGGGCCGTGCTAAATATAATAGAGCTACAGGCTCTAAGTTAAAAGCTCCGCAACCACAAGGTGGTAAGCGCAAGAAATCGTATTGTTCTCGCTCTGCGGGTCAAATGAAAATGCACGGTATTAGTTGCAAGAAAACACCTAAAAAGCGCATTTGCGCTGCTCGGAGGAGATGGAAGTGTTAAATTTAAACAGTGTCATAGGCGCAGGCACGTTGGCTTTTTTAGCCTGGATTGGTGTTTCTATTGTTGATCTAAAAACAGAGACAGCGGTCATAGGTGTAAAAGTAGACCAGAACCACACAATGCTTGTTGAATTGTGGGATTACTATCTTCAGGAGAGGGTCAATGACAATATCGCGCAGGTCAATATCAAAACAGATCTCCAAGCCGGGGGGTAAACGAATGAGCAAAAAAGATGCTTGCTATCATAAAGTAAAACGTCGTTACAAAGTTTTTCCAAGTGCGTATGCAAGCGGTGCCATTGCCAAATGCAGAAAAGTTGGCGCTGCAAACTGGGGAAACAAAACAAAAAAATCTATGGGCGGAACATATAAGTATAGAACAACAAAGATATATTGATGTGAGAAAATGGATCCAGTAAGCGCATTCGCCATTGCTACATCTGCTTATCAGGCGATTCGCAAAGGATTCCAGATAGGCAAAGAAGTCGAGTCTATGGCAGGTGACATAGGCAAGTGGATGAATGCCATCAACCACATCAAGGACGGTCACGACAAGGCAAAGGGAAGAAGATTTGGAAGCGTAGAAGAAGAAGCGCTTGAGACATTTGCGATAAAGAAAAAAGCGGAGAAGATGGAAGACGAGCTTCGCAACTTTATCATAGGAAATTATGGCCTGAAGGGTTGGAATGAAATTATTAGAATTCAGGCAAGCATAAGAAAAGAAAGATTAGCGGAGAAAAGAAGAAGGGAACGACAGATACAGCAGATCATAGAATGGGGAACAATTGGTTCAATGATTTTTATGATTGTTGCTTTTGTTGCTTGGGTCTGGTGGTTGGCGGTAAGTGGCTAAGTTTAGAGGTAGAGTATGGCGGTTAGAAAAACAAAAGCTGGTGCTAGTCTCAAGAGGTGGTTTAAGGAAGACTGGAAGGACGTTCGGACGGGCAAAGCATGTGGGCGTCGCAAAGGAGAAAAACGGGGTACTCCATATTGTCGCCCCTCCAAGAGAGTGTCTTCTAAAACCCCCAAAACATCCAAAGAGATGACGGCTGCTGAAAAACGTAGTAGAATATCACAGAAGAAACGACTAGGCCAGCCTGCTGGTAAGCCGCGTCGTGTTAAATCCTTGAAGAGGAAAAAGAAGTAATGGCTAATAAATTTCCAGATTTAAACAAAGACGGTAAGGTGACAAAGGCTGACGTTCTTAAAGGCCGTGGTGTTCCTGGTTTTAAGTACGGTGGTAGCTGCTCTCCTCGAAAAGAGATGGCTGGTGCAATGGAAATGCCTCGTAAGGCTTACGGCGGCACATATAAGAAGAAGTAAGTGATATGGCAACTTCAGGTTCAACAAACTTCGACCTCGACGTAGCAGAGATAATCGAAGAAGCATATGAGCGGTGTGGGCTTGAGGTTCGCACTGGATATGATGCCAAGACAGCACGTCGGTCTCTGAACCTAATGTTTGCTGACTGGGCTAATCGTGGGCTAAACTTGTGGACAGTAAAGCAAGCAACTCAAGCTTTAACGCAGGGTACGGCTACATACACTCTTAGCCCTGACTACACAGATATCCTAGAGGTGTCTTTACGTCGTAGTGGCACAGACTTTGAACTTAGCCGCATGTCACGCGGTGAGTATCAAGGCTTGCCAAACAAGACATCGGAAGGTCGTCCTAGTCAGTATTATTACAATCGTCAGTCTACTCCTGAAATCACACTGTGGTCGGTGCCTGATAACTCTACCGACATTCTTGTGTATTATTATGTGAAGCGCATTGAAGATGTTGATACGCTTGCTAATACAACGGATGCGCCTTTTAGGTTCTTACCTTGTATTGTTGCTGGCTTGGCGTACTACTTAGCAATGAAAAAGGCTCCTGATCGTATTCAGTTGTTGAAAGCTGTTTATGAAGAGGAGTTCCAACGCGCAGCAGATGAGGACGAGGACAGAGTACCGCTAAAACTACAGCCTAGTATTTCTTATCTTCGGGTGAACTAATGGCTAGATATGCGTCTGGTAAAAATGCATGGGGGTATTCAGACCGTTCTGGTTTTCGTTATCGTCTTTCTGAAATGAAGACAGAGTGGAGCGGGTCTAAGGTTGGCCCCGACGAGTTCGAGCCAAAACACGAACAGCTAGAACCGATTAGCCCCGGCCCGGACCCACAGGCTTTGTACGACCCAAGACCTGAAAACAATATTATATCTGCCAGCGTTACGTTTCCTGTGTTTAGCACACAGACTTTAAATTATGTGCCTACACTGAGGATGAAGGGTGTTGTTGGTAGTGTAGTTAGTACAGGTGGAGGAATTGTTATAGCACAAACATTTACTGTGACAGTTTCTAACCCTGGTTCTGGCAATAAATATTTTATAGACAGTGTTCAGCAAGATACAGTTAATCTGACAGAAGGTAATACCTATAGGTTTGATCAATCAGATGGCAGCAATTCTGGGCACCCGCTGCGCTTTTCAGCCACGTCAAACGGCACTCATGGTGGTGGTACTCAGTACACAACAGGCGTGACCACCAACGGCACACCGGGCAGCGCAGGAGCCTACACACAGATTACGGTAGCTTCTGGTGCCCCAACTCTGTATTATTACTGTACAAACCATAGTGGAATGGGTGGTCAGGCGAACACCCCATAGGAGTAAAGATGGCTATCACAGCGGCTATGTGTGCCAGTTTTAAAAAAGAGCTTTTTGAAGCAGAGCATGATTTTACAGCGGATACTTTTAAGATCGCGCTTTATTCAAGCTCGGCTACATTAGGCGCGTCCACCACAGCTTATTCTACTTCTAATGAAATAACTGGTACGGGTTATACCGCAGGCGGTGCAACACTGACCGTTGTTGCCCCCACAACAAGCGGCAGTACAGCAATAGTTGATTTTGGTGATGTTACTTTTACAAGCTCTACTATAACTGCCCGTGGTGCTTTGATATACAATACCAGCAAGTCAAATAAGGCAGTGGCTGTTCTTGACTTTGGTTCAGACATAATAACAACTAACGCAACATTTACCATTACGATGCCGACTGCGAGTGCGGCAGAGGCAATCGTGAGGATTGAATAATGTCATTTACATACACACAGTTGCAAGATGCTATAAAAGACTTTGCGGAAAACACAGAAACTTCTTTTGTAAACAACCTGCCAATATTTATTCGTTCCGCAGAGGACCGCATCTTTACGTTGGTAGACTTAGAGTTATTTAGAAAGAACGCTACGTCTACGTTGACTCTTAACGACCCCTTTCTTTCTGTGCCGTCTGATTATTTAGCACCTTTTTCTTTGCAGGTCACCACATCTGGTAGCGAAGATTTTCTTTTATTTAAAGACGTAAACTTTGTTCAGCAGTATCACATTGCCGCTGGCGCAAACGCCACACCAAGATACTACGGTGTTTTTGATGTGGACAACTTTATTTTAGGCCCCACACCTGATCAAGCATATACAGTAGAACTTCACTATTACTATCGTCCAGCAAGCATAACTGCTGGTGCAGGTAGTGGCACATCATGGTTGAGCGAGAACGCCCCTAACGCTCTTCTTTACGGTTCGCTTGTAGAAGCGTATACTTACATGAAAGGTGAGGCTGATATGATGCAATTGTACGAACAGAGATTTGCACAAGAGCTTCAGCGATTGAAGGACTTGGCGGAAGCCAGAGAGAACTCAGACGCATATCGCAGGGGCTTACCTGATAGGCCAAGGACTTAGGAGTTATAAATGGCAACAAGTAACGCAGCAACCACCTACCTGGAGAACAAGATTCTTGACTTCTTGTTTAAGAACAACTCCAGTTCATTTACCACACCAGGCAACAGCATTTACGTTGGTTTGGCAACAGCAGTATCTGACGCAGAAGCAGGCACGTTAACAGAGGCAACCTTTGGCGCATATGCCCGTCAGCAAGTTAACGCTGCTGGCTGGACACTGGCTAGTAGTTCCACTGACACACAAACAGTGACAAATGCAGCGAACATCGAATACTCAGCATCCACAGGAACAAGTAACACTGTGACACATGCTTTTATTGCAGATGCCGCCTCTTCAGGAAACATTTTGTTTGTTGGTGCACTGGATGCGTCCAAGACCATTGCTACGGGTGATATCTTCCGTATCAATGCTGGGAACCTTACAATCGAGTTAAAGTAATGGCACTCGTTCTGAAAGACCGCGTAAAAGAAACTACAACCACCACGGGCACTGGCACATACACACTTGCTGGTGCAGTTGGTGGTTTTGAGGCGTTTAGTCAAATAGGTAATGGTAACACTACTTATTACGCTTGCACGGATGGAACTGACTTTGAAATAGGTGTTGGAACCTAC
>VMHT01086483.1_pt1 | contig 11342 bp, 14 predicted proteins | sample 4693611 | NCBI WGS metagenome assembly VMHT01 (sample SAMN12280063, study PRJNA550983) | marine metagenome | isolation source: seawater sampled from same location over 5 years 0.02-0.2 micron viral filtrate | place: USA: collected off the coast of southern California halfway between the port... ... | reverse complement strand
TATCTACTTGTGTTTCTTCTGTGACTGTGACACCAGGAGTGCAAAGCCCTGCTTCATCAACTAAACAAGAAGCTTTAGAGGAAGAGTAACAAAGACAAAGCCATAAGACCAAAATTCTTAAGATCACCATTATCTCCTTTTGGTTGTTCTTCTACTTTTATTTGTGCAACGTAATCTGGTTTATATTTACTACCCTCAGGAATTTGATCAGGATTGTTTGACCAGTAAGTCTCTGCCTCGGCTCCAATAGCCCCACGTGCAGGGCACGGGGTCCCCGCGTCCGTCATCGCGTCCCACACACGGTGGTCCTGACACAACACGCTCACCGCCGCAACTTTCATACCAAAGCCATATAAACTTCTTGATAATTTAAGTTTTTGACAAAGCTCATCGTCTATGACTACGCCTGTTGCAAGTCCTATAACATTGTTTTGCACACTTGCGCCAACACCAACTTTACATATATCGCTGTTAGAGTTGATTATAGATGGTGCATTTGCTGTTGGAGGCGTATTGTTAACTACCGTGCTAGACACGGTATTGGTCTCAGCTGAAGAGGTACTCATTGATAAGTACATAAAGATAACTGTTAGAAATGCACAGAATAAATAAAAGTAAGCTTTATACATTTAACACTTCCATCTTTTTCTTGCTTGTCTTAATCTTGAATTTGGATCTTTTGCTGCTTTTGGAAATTTTTTCATTTGTCCAGCAGATCTAGCACAGAAAGATTTTCTACGTTTTGCAGCTTTACTACCTTTCTTTACTTTACCTGTGACTGCTGTTTTAAGTTTTGAACCAGGGTTGTCACGTCTGTATTTGGCAACACCTGCACTTGTCATTCCCGCCCCACTTTTTGTGGAGCGGAAATATTTTTTAGTTTTTGGGGGTTGTTTGTCCCGTTTTCTCATTATGCAAAGAAGCAGGTTAGAGAAGTTACATTGGTTAGAGTTGCATGTATTTGTGTAGAAAATCTCATGCCTTCATCACCAAGGTATGTTTCTATAATTGCTGTAGCTGATCCAGGAGTGTCAATATCAAAAAGAGTTGAGCCACCACTTGCATCTTTTAAAACAATACTTCCAGCGGATCCAGCACAAATAGCATGAATCGCTATGAGTCTAGCAGGACCACTTGTGACGTTACCGGTTGCGGTAACTTTCGATGATTTAAGTCCTAACATTGTTTACTCCTATGCTAAATTATTGTTTTGAACATAAAGTATAGTTACTGTAGCAACACCTGTTGTGCCATTACCATTACCTGCTGTGTAAGTTGCAGTTAAGGTTACATCACTTGTACCAACATCATTAGCTGCTGAAGTTGTACCTCCAGTGTGTGTTACACCCAATGCTTTAACGTTTGTATCTGACATAAAAGCGTTTGGATCGGCTGATGTTCCTATTTGTACTACGCCTGTTCCTGAATCATTACAAACAGTTGTAACGTTCATAATAGCATCTACGATTTGTGAATTTGCTGGTACGATACCAATTGTTGTTGTGTTTGTAGCACCAATAATATCAATTACTGCTGATTGTGCCATAAGGGTAAAACCTGCGTTTGCGCTTGCACCCTCTCTTACTGTTCCCGCTTTTATCGGGCCAGAAAATGTAGTTGTTCCCATGTCTATCTCCTTTTTGTAAATAGTCCCCGAAGGGTCATAGGGTTAATAAAATTATATTTTGACATAAAAAAAGGGCGCAGTCAAAGACATACGCCCTTTTAGATTAATTATTGGTTAATGCTTATGCAGCACCTGGAGAACCAAATACACATCTAGGATCTGAGAAACCGAATGAGTATCTCTCTCTAGCTTTATATCTTACGTTACCAGTATCAAAGTCACCTTCCATTGAAGTTCTAATAGGACTTCTTTGGAATAACTTGAAACCATTAGGGATGTCAGTCTTTATAAAGAATGCATCTGAATCTACTAAGTAGTGGTTTACAGTGTATCCCTCAGGAATCATACCCATGTTTCTTAGGGCATTAATATCATTGTCTGCTGTGCCAACTCTGTTTGCTGAAGCCATAAGTCTATCAGCTACGAATTGTAACTCAGAAGGAATGATAAGCTTTCTTCCTTGTGTAGATATTAGTAAACCTCTTTCATCAGTAAATGCAGCGATGTCAATTAAAGACTGCTCTAATGAGGTTTCGTTTAAGTCTGCAGCAGTTGCTAGCTCATTTGCTAATACTCCTGCTACAAGTGGGTGATCAGTAGCACAAAGCTCTTTACCATCACCACCAGCAAAGTTAGCGTCAAACGCATTGTTTAATACGTTTGCAGCTTTAACCTGCTTGGTGTTTGCCATGGAACGAGCAAGTGATTTTGTGTATCTTGCTGAAATTCTGTCGTAAAGATTATCTTCGACAGCTTCTTCAGTGATTGCAAAACCAAGTGCAATTGTTTCATGTGTGTAACGAGCTGTGAATGTTTCTGTTGCGTTATCATAAATGATAGATCCGCCTTCAGATTTCACTCTTGCGTTACCAAAACCTGATAACATTACTTCTTCTTCGAATGCTCGGTCAGAAGTTTCTGTCTCATAGATCTCGGTGTGCTCAGCATCATAACGTCCGTACTCCAGGCCAAATAGTGCATTTAAACCCGGCTCCAACTCTTTGACAAGTTGACTTCTAGATATAGCCATAGTTTAACCTCCTATATACCTGTTGTGTCTGTTAATGAGTGTAGGTTGATCTTAACTTGGATCGCTGCATTTGCTGCAGAATAATCACTGTTGTCAGGATCTGTTGAAAGTCCTACTACTCTAAAATTAGCGCCCGCATTTGTAGTGAACGAACCACCATCAACAACAACGTTAGAAACACCATCAATGGTAGATCCTGCAGTATATGTTGCGATGTTACAGTTAGTTCCTACTTGTGCAAGTCCGCCGTTCGCATCATCGACTTTGACTTCAAATACTACATTTGGGTCATCGATGACATTTGCCACGATATCGGCTGCTGCAATGCTGCCTGGGTAATGATTAGAAAAGGTGGGCTTACCAGTTGTTGGGTCTGTGTAAAAGCAACCATTAAAAATACCTAAGATTTCAGCACCAGCAGTTGAACCAATATCGATGCTCCCGTTAGCCACTAGGATAACAGGATCGCCTTGATAGATTGCGGATGCCTCGTTGTTGCCGATAGTGTACTCAGTTTGGCCTTGACCATTGTAAGCACCGCCCAGCATTTTAACGGGACGAAATCCGTAAAATCCAGCTTGATTTGCCATAGTTCATCTCCTTTATTAGTATGTGACTTAGTTGTTCTTTTTAGAACCACCAAAAGTCACTTTGCTCTGCCTATCTGCATTGATAGGCATACTAGGATGTTCTTCTCGCAGTGGATCTGTTTCCCAAGCTTCGGTCTGTTGATCGACCTTTTGCTTAAAATAAGCATTACGCTCGTTTACTGTCTCCACTGGCATTCTTGCCAATAGCAAGTCACCCACACTGATGACACCCTCATAAGCTTTGATAGACCCGTTGTAAGCAGAGTAAAGTCCTTGGGTATTTGTGTCAGCTCTCACTAACTCCCAACCCTCTCTGAGTCTGGCATTGATATTTTTAGTATCATCTGCCCCATTTACACGATGTCGAAGCCATCTTTGCTTATATCCATCAGGACATGGTGGTGCGTCTAACTGAGACGGTGGCTTCCAAGGTTTTCTTCTTTCCTCAGTTGCCCTTGTTTGTGCACTTCTTGGTGTTTTTATATCTGTCATGTGTACCTCCTAAACGTACTTAGCATACTCACTTAGAGGAACTCCAAGCTTGTTTGCTATTTTTACCTGACTAGGTGTCAACCTAACAGATTTGCGCCCTTTGGTTGCAGACCTTGATGCAGAAGCGACTGGTTGGGCGATCTTAGCGCTTCTGGTAGCCTGATCCGAGTCTTCAAAAGACTCTGGAAACTTGTTTTTAACTCTTACAGTTAACTCATTATAGTAATCATCTGATTCAGTGTCAAATCCTTCTGCCACTAAACCACGATGTATTCTTTGAGCATAATCCGTCATCTCTTGATCAGATCTAAACCAAGTATTTTTCTCAGCCCATGCCAAAGCCTTCTCAGAAGGTTGGGTTCTTTGAGTAGTGGGTTGTGGATTGACTGACTGTTCTTGCTCCATTTTCTTTTGGAACTCTTCATATTCTTGCTCCTTTTTTTGTTTAGTAACTCTAATACGTTCTGACTCTAAATCTAATTTTGTTAAAGCTTGTCGTGCCTCTTCTTCTGCTTGATAATTACCTGCTTCTCTTGCACGTATTAAATTTTCTTTAGCTAAATCAGAAGCCATTTTGTTTCTAACTTCACTCTCTGACATGTAACCTTTATCTATGTCAAAAGTTTTCTTTTGAGCATCAGCTAATTCTTTTTGAACGTTTTGTGCAAATTGTAGAGCTGCATCTTTTTCTCTTTCTGCTTCTCTAATCTTATAAGTTAATTTATCAATTCGCTTTTTTACTTTATCAGAATATTGATCCATCTCCTCAGATTGCTTTTCTTCAGCAACCTCAACTTTAGGAGCAAGTGGTTCTTTTTCTTCTGTTTTTATTTCTTCGTAGTTATCGGGTTTTACCGCACCGTGAGACTTATCTTCTAGCTCGACTTCTGCTCCCTCACCTGATGTATCTAGGTCTACGAGTTTCTCGTCTTTTGCAGTTTTAAGTTCTGTTTGCATGGTACCTCCATGTTATAGTATTGTTAATATGTCCTCTGGACTATCAACAGTGCCGAGTATCTCGTCATCATTTAACAGTCTAACCTCTCCTCCATCTATTCTTATTCTTGATCCTGCGTATCTGCCAAACACGACCCAATCTCCTTGTTTACACCAAGGACCATTAGGAAACTTTTCTTTATCTGCATATGCATCTTCACCAACGGCTAACACCATTGCAACACTTGCAGTCAATTGTGAATCTTCCATAGTTTTGTCAGTTAATAAAATACCGCCCTTAGTTTTCTCGGAAGCTTTAAAGGGTAATACTAATATTCTCCAGCCAACTGGTTTTGGAAGTTTATCTAATTCTTTAGTAGAAGGCTTGACAGCCTCTTTGGGATTATCAAATTTTTGTTTTATGTGATCGGGCACATATAAAGTTTTAGTCATCTAGTTTCTCCTGTTTTTCCAGCAGGCGAGAAATTTCCTGTTGGCATATGTCAAGCATATGTAGTTTACCAAGAATATACTTATATTCTTCAAAGTTTTCAACCCCTTGTGATAAACTTTCTCTAAGACTTTCTGAAATAGCTTTTAATTCTTTTTTTAGATTATAAATTATAAATGCATTACTCATGTAAAACGTTAACTCCTGGTATTAATTTTTCAAAACCTTGGTTATCGCCATTTTTTGTACAATACCAAGTTTGTTCTCTTCCATTATTAGTGCCGTATGTAGGCATCTTTCTATCTCTTAGACCTGCCTTCATACCCTCTAACACGGATGTTAGTTCAACATCATCACCGAACATGACTCCATCTTTTTTTAATTTAGGCCACCAATTGATTACATCATCTCTGACAGGCTCATACTCATGGGCACCATCAACCATGATGTAGTCAACAGATTCCTCTGCAAACTTATCTAATATCTCTTTATTATCTGACCTGCCTTGACAAAGATTAACCATATTTCTACCCACAAAAAATTTTAGATTTTCTCTAGTCATGTGCATAAAATCTTTTGGTAGTTTTATGTTTGCATGCTCTGATGAACCTTCAAAGGTATCAATACAATATATTTTTACATCTTCTTTGTTTGCATTCATTAGTGAGGTTGCTAAATAGTGTGTGGATCTTCCTAAAAAAGATCCGATTTCCACGATGACACCTTTATCGGGTATTCTGTCAACTATTATGTCGTAGGTTTCCGAGTAATTAAACCAACCCGGTATTTTGAAGTACGAGTGTTTCAATTAATATTTTACGGTCATATGCCCAACTGCTCCTGCAGAGGCGGCACCATTTTCAGCCCAAAGTTTTAGAGTTATAGTTGTTTTACCCGCATTAGTTTTAAGTGTAAACTTTTCTGATTGTCCTGTTGCGACTCCTGATTTGTTGTGATCAGAACCTGCAGAAGTTTCTACTTCTATTTTCCAAGTAGTTCCGTCTGGATCAGTAATTGTTCCAGTAACATCTTGGTCAAAACCATCCGTGTAATATTGTTTTTGCAATTTTACATATCCTGTGCCGTCTAATGTAAACTTCATGTTTGATGTGCTGCCTAATAGATTATCAGGTAGTTCGTTGTCAAGTATTGTCATTATTTACCTTTCTTAGTAATGAGGCCCATGGCCCCTTTTGCACCCTTAATACCAAAACTTGCTGAACAAGCTATGTATAGAAGGTGTTTGTAGTAATCAGGAAGTGAGTGTAAGGCTTCAAACCCTGCTTTTATATGTGGTGTCCATCCGGGGATGAATACTGCCACCGCTGGAACCAACAGGCATATTAAAATTAGCTCATCTTTCCAGCTGCCTTTCATTTGATCGACCGCACTGGCCTCCCACGAAATTTTTCCCGCAATCTGAGCTTCTTTAAGGCTTTTTTGTGCTTTAATTTCAGTTAAAGCTAGATCTGCTTTTGCTTTTTTTGTTTCAACAAAGCCTTTTACTGCATTACCGACTAAATTCGACAGTGGGCCTATTAATAAATTAAGCATTTTTCTTTACTCCTTTAATTTTTCCTTTGTTTATGCTTGCATAAAACACTTTTGCACCTTCTTTCTTGCCATAAGTCTTTTTCATGGCTTTTTTTATCTTTTTACCCTTCTTGTTTAGGGGCATTTGTCCTCTGTCTAGCTACACTTGCTCTTAAATCTGCTAAATCATAGTCTTTTTGTAATTTTTTAGCGTCTAAAATCTGTTTATAATCAAATTGGTTCTCTTTTAAGCCTTGTTGTTCACCTTTTAGCTGAGCATCCATCTCCATTTCGGCTTGACGGAGTGCTAATTCTTGTTGTTTTAATAAAACCAGAGGATCTACGCTTTGATCTTGTAAAGCTTCTTGCTCTTCTGCAATCATTAACTCTGTAATCTTTACTACCTCTTCGTCAACTAATTGTGCTTTTGCCATTTGTAGTTTTTGAATTTCTTCCGGTGGTATTTGTTCACCAAATTTTCTTCGAAGATTCTCTGCCTCTTCGACTAAAGCACGTTCAACTTGTTGTTCTGCTAAAAAAGACACGTGTTGATTTATGTGTGAAGCTAAAGTTACAATAGCCATAGGATTACTTTTTACTAATGATGAAGATAAAAAGGTTCTATGCGCTTTTATATGTAAAGCATGGTCTTGTTGAGGGAAGGCTTGTAGAGGTTGACCTCTCAAAGTCACACTATGCTCTAATGCAGCGTTTGCTGGCTGAGGTCCTTTAGGAAGTGGTAATATCTGTTCAATATCTTTAACACCTAATGCGATATACATTCTTCTATACGCTTCATAAAGATTGTGCATTTGAGGATTGCTTTGAGCTAATTGTAATTGATTTTGTGCAAGAGTCACCCGTTGTGACATAGAGAATATATTTGGATCAGATACAGGTAGAATATCTATTGCATCTGCAAAATCTGCTTGTTTAATTTCTCTTGGTCCTCCAGAAACCGCATACGGATACGCAGGTGGTAAAACTAATTGAAATATTTTTGCTAATAATTGAAATTCTTTTTTCTGTGCATAGTGTAATCTTTTGTGAACTGCCGACATAACTTTTGTACCACGCTCCATCAAAGCCATGGTTGTGCCAACAGGAGTTTGTGAACTACCTATTTCTGATAGCTGCATGTCTGCAACAGTTGCAAATTGCTTTGCTGCATCTACACAGAAACCTAACAGTTGCATTAAGGTTTGATCTGGACCCTTGTAAGGTAAAGGCATTAATGCTTCACGTATAATACCATTTGGTGCATCAACATCTCTAAACTCACCTGGTTGTAGTGGTTGATCATCATCTCGTATTCTTAGTCCTCGTGATTTAAACCCTGCTGGTAAGTTTGATAATGTCCCTGCATCTAATAATTGACGTAACGCTGAAGTGGCAGATCTTGTAAGGCCACCTATCATATGTATTAAACCGAAGCCATAAAATCCTAAACCAGGTAGAAATTTGTAATGTACGAAATAATCATTTTTCTTTTTTAAAGGATCGTTCTCATTGTAATTTCTATATACCGATATAATTGTATTTGAACTTCTGTCAATGGTTACAATGTAAGGAAGCATAATCCCACTTGGCTCACCGTTTTTAGCATTCATATCTTCGAAACCTTCAAGGTCTAAATCAACATGCATTTCATAAAGCTCTACCATATCTTCGGCAGCGTATGAGCCGGGTGACTCACCATCAATCTGATCTTTTTTCTCTTGTAAATCAGATGCGTTAGATCCATCATATCCTTCAGTGTCGATGTCAAGATAGAAACCGGATACTTGTTTTTTTCTTAAATCATTTTTTGTCATTTTAACGACTTGTGTAATTCTTTCACAATCGTCAAGATCTGCACAACCGTAAGGAACTATTACATCTTCGGCAGGTATAAATTTTGATGTCGCTCTTCCAGCTACTTCGTTATAGTAGATTTTTTTAAATGCACTACCTGATAAAGGTAATTGAAATAATAATTGGTCCATCTCAGGATTGTAGTCTTCCATGACATGAGTAATCTCATAGTTCATATAATCTTTTACTCGTTCTGCTGCTTGTTGAAGCTCAGGAGAGTTTGCTCCCACAACTTGTGTTCTTACAGGACCATCACTTGGTAGAAGTTCAACATAAGCCATCGCTTGAAATTGTGTAACGGCTTGTGCTAATACGGGATGGTTGACACTTGCAGCACCACGGAACGGTCTGGTTCTCTCTTCATATTTAAAACCTAAAAGATCGAGACCCTTTGTATATGATTGCTCCCAATCTTCTCTTGTAGCTTTGTCATTATCAACTTTTTCAATAAGTTCGTTTGATAAACCTTGAAGATAAGATGAGTCCAAAACTTCAGCTAGATTGGATGAGAAGGATGTTTGTATTTGTTCTTGTTCAGGATCTACAATAGCAGATCCGTCATCTTCTAAAATTATGTCAGGGTTTTGTTGCCCTGTTTCTAAATTAACTTCTTGACCTACCTCTTCAATATTTAAATCTTCATCGCCACCTGGACCAATCGGATTTTCATTTTGTGGTGTAGGTACATTAGAATTAAACTTTTCTACCATTAATACTCTCCAAATATGTCAGTAATTGAAACTAAACCATCAGAGGCAATTTTACCACCATCTTTTTTACCATATATAAACATTGGGCCCTTTTTAGTGGTTTCCTCAGGTAGAGTCAAAGTAAACATTTTTACTCTTTGAGGGTTATACTCGTCTATAATTACTGTGGCATTCTCTGCTCTATCCCCATCGCCTAAAGGCACAAGTTCAAATCCATCATCCGCTTTTGTTTGAACAAAATACTCCATGGTTTGTCCTGGCGCTATCTCTCTTCTAAGAACCACTTCATTAGGACCGAAATCTAAAGCTACTCTTTCAATCTCAGTGTTTAAAAAAGCTTGTATAGCTTGTGGACTATTTCCATCTCCTCTAGGTTCAAAATCTTTTAGCAATTCCAACTCCCCATCTACATTTTTATTATAAAACTTAAGTCCTTTATCAGCTTTTGACGAATCTACAATTTCCTCTATTTTTAAATTGTTTTTATTTCCTGTATATTTCTTTGCAATGTTCTTCATCTCCTGCACTGTAATGTTGTCGTAGATAGTTTTAAATTTTTTAGCCGCAGGTCCGTCAGGATCTTTACCCCATCTTTTGTTTACTAATTCTGAGGGATAAATTGCTACCTTGTTTATGCCATTAGCCTGTGCATCTTGAATTGTAGCTTTCAGTAAAAGATCAATATAATCTTTACCTTTGTTAAAAGGTAAAACAGGAAAACTTTGTACGGGTCTAAATCTTGCTTCATAAGTAGGGTTTGCATTAGCGAAGCGTTCAAGATCTTCTGTATTATCAACATCTAAAATTTTTATATTTTTCAATTGATCCTCGTAATTAGTGCCTCTGTTTAATTCGAATAATTTATTAAACTTTTGTCTACCCTCTTCTTGTAAAGCTACTATTTTGTTTTGAAAATCAGGATCTACAACCGTTACTCTATTTTGATTTGCAATAGTTGTAATACGTTCTTGTAGCTCATTTAATTCTTTTACTACATCAGGTGTAAGAGTGTCTGCAAAAGTAGGATTGTTAGGACGTACTAAATCAGAGGTTTCCATGAACTTTAACATGCTTTCAGGGTAATCCCTTTCAAATTTTTCGAGCATGTCCTGCATGTAAGTGTCACCTTGTGCAATTCGATTTTTTAAATTTTCTTTATAATTTCTTATCATCACTGCAGTGCCCTTCATTCTCTCTTGTTCTTTTTTCAAATTTGTTAGCATGTCAGTTTGAATTTCTTGGATAGCAGCGACTGTATTACCATCTACGTCTTTGTAGTCAGCAACTCTTGTAAAAGCGATGACGTTAGGGTCTTTGCCAAAATGTGAAGAGTTAAAAAAAGGTTTGTCTTGACCAGGCAATTTGTCGACGTTGACCACTATCTCTCTGTAATTAGTCCCTTGACTGTCCAGAGGTTGACTACCTGACCCTTGATGAGTAGGTTTACCCATATAAGCTCCTAAACTACCAGGAGGTGTATTTGTAGCCGGTTGTCTTTTAATTTTTACTTCAATGTTTGCAATAGGTGAGCTTTCATAAACGTCAATTAAATTTTGTTGAGTTAGTTTTGTATTAGGGAAAAATTTCTCTATGTCCTCTAAATAATTGAAGATACCTGCGTCCTTCATCTCTGATTGAGGCACACCAATATTTCCTGTGTAATACTTTAACCAGTCTTTTGGTAAGGCACTCTTAGGTGCGTTTGGATTTGTAGTTGACTCTATAAAGAAAGATTTAAAGGGGAAGTCACCAGGATCTACATTTGGGACCATAGGTGTTGTGCCGGGTGCAGTAGGTATATCAGATACAACTTTCTTTGGTGTTAGTAAGCCAGGAACTTTTCCAAATATTTTAAATAAATTACCCGCTCCAAAAGCTTGTAAGTTGCCTGAGTCCACCGCTTTTTTAAAGAAGTCATCATCCAAAGCAGGGTCTGGTGTGAATTGTTGTTGATTAATATTTTGCAACGGATCACCGCCAATGGCCATACGTACAGGTCCACCTCTTTTAAAACCTAAAGGTTGACCTTTTTGAATATAGGGAGCACTACCCGAAATAAACATTTCCTCTGATAGTCCTTCTTTTGGAGCTTGTCCAGATATTTTAAAAGATTGAGGAT
>VMHT01071023.1_pt1 | contig 11342 bp, 9 predicted proteins | sample 4693611 | NCBI WGS metagenome assembly VMHT01 (sample SAMN12280063, study PRJNA550983) | marine metagenome | isolation source: seawater sampled from same location over 5 years 0.02-0.2 micron viral filtrate | place: USA: collected off the coast of southern California halfway between the port... ... | reverse complement strand
CGCATGTCGCTCGCGTGGTGGGTTTCGTGACCGACCCGCGGCAGGGACTCGGTGATTTGCCGCTGGATATTCGCGGCACTGTTTTCCAGCAGCGGGTCTGGCAGGCGTTGCGCCGGATTCCGGTGGGCACCACGGCAAGCTACGCACAAATCGCAGCAGACATCGGTTTGCCGCGCGCTGTGCGGGCGGTGGCCGGTGCCTGCGCGGCCAATAAGCTGGCACTCGCGATTCCCTGTCACCGGGTGGTGCGCAGCGATGCCAGCCTATCGGGTTATCGCTGGGGGATTGAGCGCAAACGCGTACTGATCGATGCCGAGTCCGCTGTAACCCCCGATATCGATTAACGCACGCCCGCAAGGCATCACCGATGTCGTCAAGTATTCATCGCATGAATGACGAGTATTGAGCGTATTTACTGTTCGGATTCGGCGATCGACCTTAGAATGCGCCACGTCAGCGGTTGATCGCTTCGATCTTTGGGTCGTGAGGGTCGGCTGCGTTCGTGTCTACTTGCTAATAGTTTGAGGAATGAACATGTCACAGTATTCGAAGGACGTTGAGGCAATCGCCGCGCTGCGCGATGCCCAGGGCAGTGCCTGGTCGGCTATCAACCCCGAGCACGCCGCGCGCATGCGCGCCCAGAACCGTTTCCACACGGGTTTGGACATCGCCAAGTACACCGCCAAGATCATGCGTGAAGACATGGCGGCCTACGACAAGGACAGCTCCAAGTACACCCAGTCGCTGGGTTGCTGGCACGGCTTCATCGGGCAGCAGAAAGCGATCTCGATCAAGAAGCATTTCGGTAGCCTCAAGCGTAACTATCTGTACCTGTCGGGCTGGATGGTCGCGGCTCTGCGTAGCGAATTCGGCCCGCTGCCGGATCAGTCCATGCACGAAAAAACCACCGTGCCGATGCTGATCGAAGAGCTCTACACCTTCCTCAAGCAGGCGGACGCCTGGGAGCTCAACCATTACTTCCGTGAGATGGAAGAAGCCAAACAGGCGGGTGACGACGCCGCGGTGAAGAAGGCGCAGGAAAAGATCGACAACTTCGAAACCCACGTCATTCCGATCATCGCCGATATCGATGCCGGTTTCGGTAACGAAGAAGCCACCTATCTACTGGCCAAGAAGATGATCGAGGCCGGCGCCTGCGCCATCCAGATCGAAAACCAGGTCTCCGATGTCAAGCAGTGTGGTCATCAGGACGGCAAGGTCACCGTGCCGCATTCGCAGTTCCTGGCCAAGATTAACGCCGTGCGCTATGCGTTCCTGGAAATGGGTGTGGAAGGCGGCATCATCGTCGCCCGTACCGATAGCCTGGGCGCGGGCCTGACCCAGCAGATCGCCGTCTCCAACGAGCCGGGTGATCTGGGTGACCAGTACAACAGCTATATCGATGGCGAAGAGATCAAGGATCCGTCCGAGATCAACGCCTCCGATGTCGTGATCAAGCAAGACGGCAAGCTCGTGCGCCTGAAGCGCCTGGCCTCGGGCCTGTTCGAGTTCAAGAAGGGCACCGGCGAAGACCGTGTGGTGCTGGATTGCATCACCAGCCTGAAGAACGGTGCCGACCTGCTGTGGATCGAGACCGAGAAGCCGCACGTCAAGCAAATCGGCGGCATGGTCGATCGCATCCGCAAGGAAGTGCCGGACGCCAAGCTGGTCTACAACAACAGCCCGTCGTTCAACTGGACGCTGAACTTCCGTCAGCAGGTGTACGACGCCTGGGCCGAGGAAGGCAAGGATCTGTCGGCTTACGACCGCGACAACCTCATGGACGTCCAGTACGACGACACCGAACTGGGCAAGGTTGCCGACGAGTGGACGCGCGATTTCCAGAAAGAAGGCTCGGCCAAGGCTGGCATCTTCCATCACCTGATCACGCTGCCGACCTACCACACGGCCGCACTGTCGACCGATCAGCTCGCCAAGGGCTACTTCGGCGATCTGGGCATGCTGGCCTACGTGGAAGGCGTGCAGCGCAAGGAAATCCGCGAAGGTATCGCCACCGTGAAGCATCAGGACATGGCCGGTTCCAACATCGGCGATGACCACAAGGAATTCTTCTCGCGTGAAAGCGCGCTGAAGGCCGGTGGCAAGGACAACACGATGAACCAGTTCGGCTAAATCGCCGACTCCATCGTGGCGTTGCGGGTTCGCCCGCGACTGTCTAAATAAAAAGCGGGGCCTCGGCCCCGCTTTTTTGTGTGCGTTGACTATTGCGTTCGCGACTATAAGCGAACGGCAATTCAGTATCAGTCGCTCGCGGTCGTCGTGAGTCCGTTCTGCTTGAGCCGCTGGCGCATGAGCGCACGAAAGAACACCGCCCCGAGTACGATGCCCAGCAACCCGCCGATGGCATGTGCGGCTACGAGTGCGATCAGGCACACAAGCATTACGATTGCTGCCGCGCCCAGAATCAGGCCGCGGTTGTTCGCATCCGGGCGCAGATAGAAATGGCGGAAAACGGCCCCGCTTACGCCTGCCAGAAAGGCCAGGCCGAACACGCCGGGCGCGCCCAGGGGTTCCGCGGCCGACCAGCGCATCATCACCAGGACCGCGAAGGCGACGAGTCCGAAACCCAGGCAGACAACGAAGAAATCGAGCTCGCGACGGAAATGGCTGGCACTTGCCTGCTCACCATGATCCCGACGTGTCTGCGAGGCATGAATGGCCTCGCGCATGAGCCGGCGTTCGCTATCGTCGAAGCGCGCGCGCGTGCTGTCATCGTTTTCGAGATCGACTTTTTCGATCAGCGCCTGTAGGTCGTCGTCTAACCGCATTGGTTCCTCCGGTTCAATGAGTGGTCGTCGTTAATATCTACTGTACTTTCGCATGCTTGCCGCGGTGGCGCTGTGAACGCGCGATTTCGCGCATCGGTTTTTTGTTGCTTCGCTGCGGTGTGGGAAGACGGTGCGCTCTGCGCGAATGCAGCTGCATCCACTGGGTAGTGTAAATGCGTACAGTTAAGCGATCGTACTGACTGCCCAAAGGAAATGCACATGAGCGACTCGAACAAGACCGCAACCGAGCAAGAACAGCCCCAGCACAGCAATATGGACAAGGATCCCGAGAACTGGACCACTGGCGACGAAGCGATGACTGGCGCACAGAAATCCTATCTGCAGACCCTGTGCGAAGAGGCGAATGAAACCTTCGACCCGAATCTGAGCAAGGCACAGGCCTCCCAGCGTATCGACGAGCTACAGTCGATCGCGAATCGCGGCGCTTAGCCTCGCGCGGCGTTTTATCGATCGATCAGCGCTGGCCCTGGAGCCAGCGCTTGATCACGCCCACCACATAGGCCTGCTGTGTCGCATCCAGCGCGACCTGTTGCGGGATGCGGTGCCATTTTTCGAGGCAGCTGCGACAACAGGTCGCGGTTGCGTGCTGCGCGATGAAGACCGGGTGATTGCGCATGGGCGTCTGGCGCCCGTCGTTTTTCGGTTGCGCCGGCGCCAGCCGATCGGCTACGAACGCATCGGCATGTTCGAGTACGGTATCGAGCCCGCGTTTTTGCAGGTAGTCCGCCTCGCGCGCGCCGAGCCTGAAACGGCTGCGAAAGCGCGAACGGGCCAGGTGGGCGAATAAGTCGTCGGTATCTCGCATGTGTCTAGGCTAAAACCGAATGCACCGGAAACGCGATACCTCATTCGCTGTGGGTCTCGCCGTCAGCGTGATTCGAGCGGTGACTTCTTACCGATAGCGCCGGGCGCGGTCGCCACGAAGCCGAATTTGCGATGCAGATAGTGTGAACCGCCATCGGTAATGAGGTTGATATACGCGTTACCCGGCGCATGGGTACGTAGATAGGTGGTGATCCGGGGCATGATCGCTCGGCCGACGCCGGTCGGCGATGTGCCGGTACCACGGTCATATCGCTGACCTAAAAAACACCCGCCGTCACCAATAACCCGACCCATACCTATGGGGTGGTCATCGCTCGGAACTTCGACCGCAAACAGGCTTGCCGTCAGCCCGGCCGCCGCCGTGCCGGCACGGCGTTGCGTCATTCCCACGGCTTCGCTCGGGTAACGGTAGGTGGCCACCGACGGAACCCGCTCGTGGCCGGTGTAGTAGCAGAGGTCCATCGCGTTCGAGGTTGCGCTAGGATGGATGGGTCGGCGCGGGCTCGGGCGAGCTCCTGGACAGAGATCGAATCCGAAGCATGTATATGCCCTTTGGGAAAACACACTTTATGCATGCCGCTTCCTCCTCTGCGGATGAGCGCGGCGGCCGTATTGGTCGGGCAGTGGAGATGCAGCCTTCAGCTGCTCGCCGTGGAACGCTCATCCCGCGTTTTAGCTGGGCGCGTCATACTGGTCGGCGCGGCCGACGGTCCCAGCCACGCCCACTCATGGCGAATACCCGACAGGAAATGAGGCTTCGGTTTCGGTCGACCGGGAAAAAAGAAGTTCGCACGAGCGGGTGTCGGGTTGTCGGGGGGCGCCATGCGTGAGCCGGGCGATCTATCCGGCGGCATTACGCGCGATGTGCTCGAGCGCGACGGCATACGCGATGCTTTCGCGCATCGCCATCCAAACGTCGCGCTCAACTCGGATGCCGATATGCGTCGATCGATAACCGACACGCTGGCCCAGCGTGCCGACGCCGGCGACGACCGCATATGGCTGTTCGGCTACGGCTCGCTGCTATGGAATCCCTGTGTAGCGCTGGCCGAAACGCGCAGCGCGCTACTTTACGGCTTTCATCGCGATTTTCGACTCAAACTCGATTACGGTCGCGGCTCGCCCGATGCGCCCGGGTTGATGCTTGGCCTGGTGCCCGGTGGGTGCTGTCGCGGTATGGCACTGCAGGTGACCGCGCACGATCTCGAGCACGAGCTGCTGATGGTCTGGCGCCGCGAGATGCTCACCGGTGTTTATCGTCCGCGTTGGGTCGATGTGCATACCGCGGCGGGACCGGTCGCCGCCATTACGTTCGTCGTCAATTCCAGCCACCGTTGTCATTGTCGGCTCGAGGATGACGAAGTCGTACGGCTGCTGGCTACGGGCCGCGGCCTGTTAGGTACGAGTGCGGCTTATCTCGAGAGCACGGTCGACCGCCTGGATGCCGAAGGAATAGACGACAAGCGCCTGCGCGCGCTGCACGATCGCGTCGTTGCGTATAAAAGATAACAGTACTCGATGTTCAAGTTTCGCCGGCAGGGGCCGATACCGTTTCGACAATAAGATCGGACGCTAGCGTCCGAGGCGCGCAGTAGCGATTGGTAGCCCGCTGCGGCGGTGGAAAGAGGCAGCGATGAGGGTCAAAGATAGCCAGCAGCCGGCTGATCTCGGAAGCCTTATGGCGCTTGTCTCGGATTTTTACTGGCGCTGCGATCAATCCGGTCGTTTTGTACATGTGGAAGGTGGCGCCGTCGAGCGCGGCGATATCGACACCCGTAAGTGGCTTGGTCGCGTGCCGGCTGAAGTTGGTTTAGGCGCCATTGAGCGCGCCGGTTGGCCGCTTCCCGAACAGTCGGTTTCCGACTATGTGGTGCGTTGGGTTCGGGACGATGGTTCGATTCGCTACCTCAGTGTCGCGGCGGAGTCGATCCGCGACGCAAACGGCGAACCCGATGGTTGGCGCGGGCTGGCGCGTGACGTGACCCGCCATCGTATGCGTTATCGCGAACTCAAGCAGTTGCGAACCGCGATCGATGCCTCCCACGACATGATCTTTGTCGTCGATCGCGAATCCATGCGTTTTCTTTACGTAAACGACATCGCCTGCGAGCTGACCGGAAACCCTCGCGAAGCCTTTATGTCTTCCACCCCCGATCAGATGCTGGGTATCGACCGCGGCGTGCTGGAGGCACAGTACGACCGCGTCATTGCAGTCGGGCGGTTGACGGTCGAGGATCGCAGCCGGCTCGGCCGCGGTGGTTCCATGATGGTGGAACGACGCCGCTGCGCGTTGTTTGTGGAAGGGCGGTGGGTGATCGTAAGCATCGTGCACGATATTACCGATCGTAAACTCGCTGAGCAGTCGCGCGATCGATTAAGCCGCATGTATGCAACGCTGAGCGCCACCAACGAGGCGCTGCTGCGCGCTAGCACGCCGGAAGCGCTGTATCAGCAGCTTTGTGAAGCGGCGGTCGCCAACGACGATGTGCTCGTGGCCGCCACGCTGCGACTCGACGAACAATGCGAAACGTTGCATGTCGTGGGTGTCGCCGGGACGATCGCGGCCGATGTGGGTGAACTGGTCGTGCCGTTGAACAAGCCCAGTCCGTTGAGCGACGGACTTGTTGGCCGCTGCTTTCGGCAGGGCCGTACCCAGGTTGCCGACGATTATCTCAGCGATCCCCGACTTATGCCCTGGCGGCGTATCGGCAAACGGATCGGGCTGAAATCCGCGGCTGCGGTCCCGATCATCAAGGACGGTACGACGATCGGTGTCATGCTGCTGATTGCAGATCAGACGAACGCGTTCGGCCGTGACGGTGTACGCCTGATCGAGCGCATGGTCGCGAACGTGGTTTTTGCGCTGGAGAATCTCGAGCGCGAAGCCTGGCGGCGCGAGAGCGAAAAACATATCGAGTTTCTGGCCACACACGATGCCCTGACCGGGCTGCCCAACCGCACGCTGTTCAATCAATCGCTAACGATGGCAATCGAGGCCGGTCATCCGTTCGCGGTCATGTTCATTGATCTCGACCGTTTCAAGTTCATCAACGATTCGCTGGGCCACGAGGCGGGCGATCAATTGCTGAAAACGATAGCTAAACGCCTGCGCGCCTGCGTATCGAAAAGCAATACGGTCGCTCGCCTGGGCGGCGACGAATTCGTTGTGCTTATCAAACAGGGTGAAGACCCGGGCGATATCGAGGCGGTCGCCGGTACGATTCTGGATACGGTCCTGCAAGCGGTATCGCTGAACGGACAAGAATATCGGGTGACTGCGAGTATAGGTATTGCGGTTTATCCGGAGGATGCGCGCGACGCTTCGAGCCTTCTCAAACAGGCCGATATGGCCATGTATTGCGCCAAGGACGAGGGCAAGAACAACTTCCAGTTCTATGCCACCGAACTCGAGGATCGTTCGCTGGTGCGCATGCGTCTGGAACACAATCTGCGTTGCGCGCTTGAAAAACAACAATTCGAACTTGCTTACCAGGCCAAGATCAGTCTGGCCGAAGGTCAGATCGTCGGGGTCGAAGCACTGCTGCGCTGGCACTGCGAAGAACTGGGCACCGTGTTGCCCGGTCAGTTTCTGCCGCTGGCCGAGGAGCTTGGTTTGATCGTGCCGATCGGCCGCTGGGTTCTCGAAACCGCCTGCGAACAGAATATGGCATGGCAGCGTGCCGGCCTGCCCGCGGTTCGAATTGCGGTTAATATCTCGGCCGTACAGTTAAGCGATCATACGCTGGTGTCGCACGTACGCTCGGTGCTCGAACGCACGGGCATGCCGCCGCATCTGCTTGAACTCGAGATCACCGAAACGGCGGTAATGCAAAACATTGCCAACGCGGTTGCTCTGCTGGCCGAGATCAAGAAGCTCGGCGTCATGATCGCCATCGACGATTTCGGCACAGGTTATTCGTCCCTGACCCAGCTGCGCGATCTCCCGGTCGATACCCTCAAGATCGATCGTTCCTTTGTGAACGAGTTGGCCACGAACACGACCGATCAGTCGATCGCCCGAGCGATCATTACCATGGGCAAGAACCTGTGTCTGAACGTAATCGCCGAAGGCGTGGAGACGCCGGAGCAAGAAGCATTTTTGCGTGCCGAGGCGTGTGATGCTATGCAGGGTTTCTATTTCAGTCGGCCCGGCGCAGCAGAGGTCTTTGCTGAGCTGCTCGAGGGGCATGCACAGCGCTACGTTGGCTAATTCAAGGCCGGCGGGCCGATGTGTCGCTTCGTAAAGGCGATCTGAACCGTTGTATTGAGTTACCAAACAGCTCAGATCGAAGCGCTTGGCGTATCGGCGGATAACGTAGGAGGCGAAACCTGGTTTCTTCCGCCGCGCTTGGCTTGGTAGAGCGCAGCATCGGCCCGTGCGATGAGTTCATTCATCGGGTTTTCGGCAATAGTCCCGGCGGCCGCGCCAATGCTGATGGTTACATGGCCGTGCGCTGCAACATGCGGGATATGAAAGGCGTTGACCCTATGGCGTAGCCGTTCGGCGATGCCGGTCGTATCAGCCAGCGTGGCATCAAAAAGCAGAATCAGAAATTCTTCACCGCCGTAACGTATCGCCAGATCTTCGTCGTTGCGCAGTTGTGATGCGATTGCGTCGGCAATCCGCTTGAGGCAGGCATCGCCGGCGATATGGCCGTAGTGGTCGTTATAGGCTTTGAAATCATCGACGTCCAGCATGAGAATGCCAAGGCTCGTTCGCGCCAGGCGTCGATCGGCATAAAGTTGAGCGCTGCGTTTTTCGAACTCGTAACGGTTGGCTAAACCGGTCAACGCGTCATGCGTGGCTGCATGCTCGGAGACTTCGTATTCGAACCGGTCATGTGTACGCCGCAAGAACGCGTAGCGCGCGTCGCGTTCCATCCGATAGTTGGCGACCAGGGTTACATAACCCACGCCGGTAATCAGAGACATGCCGATAAGAAACGGGGGAAAGGCGGTCTGCGCGGCCAGAAGTACGGCGCAGTAGCTCGCTATCAGGATCAGCGTGCTGATCAGCGCAAACCGAAAAGGGGGGCGCTGGTTGACGTTGGCATAGGCCAATATGCCCGAAATGGCGTACTGATAGTGGTCGGCTGTAGCCAGATCTCTGTTTATATAAAAGATGAACAACAACTGGGCGGCCATGGCCAGCGGTAAGCTCGCGGACAGGCATTCGCGCAGCCACAGGCGCGGACGCTGTTGGACAATCAGGCCCGCGATGAGTAGCAGCGGCGTGACCACGATCAAATGGCAAAAAAGCGCGATGCCAAACGTGGCTGGAAGCAGTAGGTAGTCGACAATCAGGTAGAGGTTGTAGATGAGAAGCGACGGTACGATCGTGCTGCTCATCACACGCGCGCGGTATTCGCGCCGGTATGCCTCGTAGGCTTGTTCTACCTCGGGCGGAAAGCGTAAACGGCGCGCGCCGTCGTTCATGCAGCGCTCGATCGTCCGGCGATCGAGCGTGGCTCCCGAATTTATCGCAGCAGATTCGGCCAAGGCAGATGCTGTTCGTTCAAGTTATCCTGCCTTATACCATGTCAGCACGCGATGATCAGTTGGGCCTTAGCCTTAGCCGTCGACGATGCCCTGAGCGCGTGCCATGGCATAAGCAGCCTTTGGCCCGGTCCAAAGCGAGGGCAGCAGCACAAGCGATACCGGAATGGCCGTAATCACGATCAACTGCTGCAAAGCACCGATCTGGCCGCTGCCCATGGTCAACAGCACGCCGGCCATGACGGCCATGATGATCCCGCACAGGGCTCGCATGAGTGGCGCGGGCTCGTCGTGCCCGGCGGCGACCACGGCAATCGCATAGCTCATGGAGTCGCCCGTGGTGGCGACGAAGATCGATGTCAGCACCATGATGGCGAGCGCCATGGCTGCACCGCCTGGCAGCGCCTGCGCCACCGTCAGGGTGGCGACGTCGAACTTGAAGTTTGCCAATGCATCGGTGAGATCGAAGACTCCGGCCATCTGGTAGTAGATGCCCGACCCGCCGAGCAAGGTAAACCAGAGCGTGGTGGCGATCGGTGCCAGTACGGCGACCGATACGACCATCTGGCGGATCGTGCGTCCGCGCGAGATACGGGCGACGAAGATCGCCATTAACGGTCCGTAGCCGATGAACCAGGCAAAGAAGAACACGGTCCACCATTTCATCCACCAGGCCGGCGCGGTCTGGGCGGTCATCGTGGCCATGGTGAAAAACGAACTGATGTAGTCCCCGAAAGCCTGGCTATAGGAATTGACCAGGAATAACGTGGGCCCGAAAACGAAGATGACGGCCGCGATGCCCAGTGCAAGAAACACGTTGAAACGGCTCATCAGCTGAATGCCGCGATTGATGCCGGTCACGGCCGATGTAACGTAGACAATGCCGAGCACGACGAGAATGGCCAACTGGGTGGTAAGTCCTTCCGCCACGCCGAAAATCTCGTGCAGCCCGTAGCTGACCTGGGTGGCCAGAAAGCCGATCGGGCCGACCGTGCCCGCCACCACCGCGATAATGCAGACGGCATCGATCACGCTGCCGATGGGACCATGAATCACGCGCCGGCCCAGTATCGGCAGGAGCAGGCTGCGCGGGCGTAGCGGCTCGCCGTTGTCGTAATGGGCATGGGCGAGAACGATCGCGGTCAGCGAACCCAGAATAGCCCAGGCGAGAAAGCCCCAGTGCATGAACGACTGTGCGAGCGCGTCGGAAACGGCGGCGGCACTGCCTGCCTCGCTATCGAAAGCCGGCGGCGTGGTCAGAAAATGATAGACCGGCTCGCCTGCGGCAAAGAACACGCCGCCGCCGGCCAGCAAGGTACACATGATGATCGACAGCCACTTGAAAGTGCTCAGTTCGGGCGTATCAAGACGGCCGATACGCGCCCGTGCGGCGGGCGTGCAAGCCACGCCGATGCCGATAAAAAACGTCGCCAGAAGTAACCATTCGAAATAAGGGCCTAGCGTTGTCGCGGTCCAGGCGAATCCGGTTGCGATCGCGCTTGCGACACCGTCGAGGTCGTAAAACGACAGGCCAAGGAACAGAGCAACGAACCCCACGCTTAAAACGAGGGTGATGGGATCGCCCCAGCGCGATACGGATACGTTGGCAGGGGCAGTGGAAGATTGGTTCATGGGCAGATCGTTTCGTCTGCAACGAAGACGTCAAAAGCGCGCAGCACATCCGCCCGGAGCCAGGCAGAGAATGGCGTTTCTTGGTGTCGGTCCCCGTCGCCGCCTTGTTGCGGTGCAAAATAAAGCGCACCATCGTACAGCAGCGATGCAAGTGCGTCTGGGAGCGCTGCGCTCAGTCGTGGCGTGACGGGCTGGTGCGTAGGGTCTTGGTGCGTCCCCGCCGTGTCTTCGCATCCAGGCGTTTACGCTTGGCGCGTTGCGACGGTTTGGTGGGCTTACGTCGGCGTGCAACGGCGGTCGCGTTGCGTACGATGGCTTCGAGCCGGGTAAGCGCATCCTCGCGATTCTTGTCCTGACTGCGAAACCGTTGCGCCTTGATTACGATCACGCCGTCGCGTGTGATACGGCGATCACGCCGTTCGAGCAGTCGTTCCTTGTACTGGTCGGGTAGCGACGAGGATCGAATATCGAAGCGCAGGTGCACGGCGGTGGCGACCTTGTTGACGTTCTGGCCGCCTGCGCCGGACGAACGTGTCGCATGCCACTCGATTTCCGAGTCTTCGATACGTACACGATTGG
>VMHT01116777.1_pt1 | contig 11346 bp, 14 predicted proteins | sample 4693611 | NCBI WGS metagenome assembly VMHT01 (sample SAMN12280063, study PRJNA550983) | marine metagenome | isolation source: seawater sampled from same location over 5 years 0.02-0.2 micron viral filtrate | place: USA: collected off the coast of southern California halfway between the port... ... | reverse complement strand
TTCTTGCATCTGGCATCAAAACATTGCCGTTATATAAATTACTAGGCATAGTAATATTAACTGTACCTGCTACATTATTTCTGTTACTTACATTTGCCGCACCTACATCTACGTTTGCAAAGTAACCTATAACATTACTTGTTGTAAAGTTAGGTTGTCCGTCGTTTGTATTGTAAGTTAGTGTATCTACGACTATGGTTTGTGCATCTAATTCAAAATTGTAATTAGATATGTCAACACCATAACTATATGTAAATGTTTTTTGTTCTGATGGAAATTTTTCAAGGATTTGTACATTGTCTGCACCACCTATATAGTTCTCAAATGATAAGAGTCTACCGCTCATGTTATTCTCCTGTTGGATATAGGATAATTCGTGTTCGTACTATCCTCTTTGTTATATTTATCTAATCTCGTATTTTTATTCACCGTTTAAGTAAGGATTCAATTGTACTGTATAAAATCCTGTACCACTTACTTGTAGGGTATGCATTTTTTGTGGATTTGTAGGTGTAGTAAAATGTGTGCCCCATGTTAGTATTTTGTTATCACTTGCAATAGCACAACTTAACATTTTATAAGGATTTTCACTATAATCAGGTATATCATAGTATGTAATTTGTTTATATGTTGGTGAATTAGGTTTTGTGTCTATGCATAAGAACTTACATTCTACTGAAGGATTAGTTCTTCCTATTTGAGGAGCATATATGTTACCATCTGGTGCTAATACACCACATAATGTTGAATTACCTTGGAATTCTTGTCCCGGAGTACCCGGCACACTTTCACTTATTACTACACTAGTGTTATTTACAGGATTGTAAATTAACACGTTTCCTGCTTGTCCTGGTAAGAAGTATATATTTTCATCACATCCTAATACTGCTGTACCAAATATAGGATCATTACCACTTAATCCGCTGTCAAATATATTTGATGTTAATGGTGGTATAAATTTAGTAACTGTATTTGCAACAGGATTGTATTCTTGCATCTGATCTATTTCATTATGTGTATAATATACATTTGCTGTTCTTGGATGTTCTGCTATAGCACTAGAATCAAAATCACCACCTCCTATACCTGCATCTAAGGCATTTATAGTAATTGTACCATTTGCTTCTACTGTATATGATTCGCCATTACCACCTCCGTGTGTGGTCATTAACATTTTACCATTACTTTGTGTATATTTTAAATTAGGTTCGCCAATGCCTGAAATAGGAAAACCTGCACTATCTGATACATACTGTGGTACTTCTGCTACTTTTGTAAAGAAATTGTTTGTTCTACTCATACCAAATGTTGTTCTAGTATCCGGATTAAGTATGACTGTTTGTTGTTTGTTTATATCACCATCTGTACCTAAATTAGAAGTTACTGATATATTTGCTATGTTGCTAGAACTTGGACTATAAACAAATACGTGATTGTTAAATTGTTGTCTATCTGCAAAGTTACCATTATCAAAGAATCCAGATAACATAACATTACCGTCAGGTAATGATATTAATGTACTATCTAGTGTTTTAAATACTGAACTATTCAATTCATTAGGTAATGCTGTATAGTTAGCACTGGCAACTGTTGGAGTACCTGTTGAATCAAATGAACTTACAAAATTATAAAATACGTTTGCATTTGGCAATGTAGGCCAACTAGGATAAGGTTCTACAGATGTGCCGCTACCATATAATTTCTTTCTAAATGTAAATTTACTACTTCCTAAAGGCATTGTTTACTCCGGTTGTGTAGGCCATGTTACGTCTTCTCTAACTGTTGCACTTAAATTATTAGCAGGAACATCACGTAATGCTTGTCTATATGTTTGCCATTCTGTTTTCTTACTGTCACTTAAAGGTGAATCTACCCCTTGTGTCCAGTCACATGCTTTTAATATGTTGTTTCTGCGTTCTCTTATCCAAACGTCTATATTAAACGTGTTGAAAGGATTTGCTTGTGATTCTATTTCTAATGTTTCTAAATTTATTTTATACTCCATTGTATTTTCTACGTATCCATCGATACTTGCTAAATTACTACCTTGTTGTAACTGTAAGGCTAATATAGAATCACTCATACGTCTACATGTTTCTATTTTACCTGTAACTGTATTATATACTATTCTGTACATTATTTCTCGCCTTTTGTAATTCTTTTCATTTCATACCCCATATTACCAAATGCTCTACTACCGTCTAATGTACTATAGCCTTGTATACGCATTGTTGCTGTTTGAGGTAAGAAATCTGATGCTAGACTATATGTTGCAGGATCTAGAGATACTTTTTTATTGTCTGTAAGTTGTGGAGGGGCATTTTCTATATTAGTAAATGATACTCCGCCACCGCCAATGTTTTGATTACTACTATGTGTTGCATTTGCAAATTGTAAAGTTACATTGTTTCTAAAACCTAAATCATATCCGCCTATAGGTAATGTACCACCAGCATTAGCAACTGCACTAAAAGTATAATCTCCTATATCTACACCTGTGATATCATATACTTCTGGTGTTATAACATCATGATATGTTGTACCATTAACAAGACTAGTATTACTCAAACCTGCATTTTCTAACTGGGCACCTGCACCAAATACTTTCATGCTATCGTTTACAATTACATTACCAAATGTACTGGCTGGCAATGCGTCAACGTTTGCGTAATCACCTGAATATACCTCTGGTATGTATATAGGTGGTATAACTGGTAGTCTAGGCAAGTCTATAAGCCCTAGATCTGGCGTTTCTGTTAAAACAGGGTGTGTGTAGTAGTTATCAGAATACTCAATAGCACTTATTTGTGCTGTTACCATACCTGATTCGTCTTGTTGTTCTGTTACTCTCATAACACGGAATAACTTATCAGTCCAACCATATAGACTGTTTGTTATTTTTATAACATCACCTACATCACTTTGTATACCGCTAAAGTCACTTACGAATTGAATTACTGTTCCTACCCTGCTTTGATTAAGGTCAATGTTTGCTAATATCTCTGCTCTCACATTGTCGTTAATCATATCTAATTTGTAATTTAAAACATTATCTGGTTCATTAGCATTTCTATCTGCTGGAGGTGTTGTTATTTTTACAGTATTTGTTTGGTCTTTACGTTGTTGATCCATAAATTCAACTTCAACACCATTGTATAATGCATATAGTTCTGTTGAACTTATATCTATTTTACTAACTATATTGTCATCATTATATACTAAACAGTTGGCTTTTTCTGCTGTACTAAGTGCTCTGTTTGGTATTGCTTTGAACTTACCGTCTTTTACATTGAACGAGAAGAAAGTACCTGCTGACTGACATAATTTATCTATGTTTGTTGTACAAGTATCAAATGTACTTAACATACCGTTTATTTGATAACGTTTAAGTGTTGTACTTACATTACTAGCATTTGTATAACTAACAAGTTCATCACTATAACCCTTCATTGCTGTATTGGCAGTACCTGTTATACTTGTTACATCTATTTGACTAGTACTAAGTCCTGCACCATAACGATCATTAGTTAAGTAATCAAATAACACATCACCTGGATTATTAAGTGTGTTATTCATTTTAAATGTCATTTGTGGTAAACCACTTAGTCCGTTTTCCGCATCATAATCTATTTGCATAACAGCATACACCATTGCGTTTGCTGTATGGTTTACTCCCCAATGTGGTACTATACTTGTTGCGGCTGTACTTGCACCTGTACCACTTGCAGGAAATATTACATCAGATCCTGCACTTCCGCCTTGATATATGTTTACTCTTACATTACCAGCATAACTGGTTGCTGTACTTTGGTTAGGATCTACATGACTTGTTACTGTATTACCTGAGAATATTAATTTAGCATCATTCATAAAGATTTCACTACAACTAAACGTACCTGTAGTTGTTTCTTCACTCAATGCTATACAATATGTCATTGTTTTGTTTTCATTACTAATGGCGGCATCAAATATAGGCCCACTAGTAAAGGCTTGCCCATAAAGTATTGGTAATTTGTTATCTGTTGCTGGTGGTAACTGAATACTAGTACCTGGGTCTGCACCTTGATCAAATGAAGGTGGTTTAAATACTCCTAATGCTCTTGCTGTGCCATATGCAAGTCCACCTGCTATAACTGATGTTGCAATAGTGGCTAATAAAGCCGAACCAAATAATGTTGAACCTACGATTGCTGATGCTATTGCTGTAAATACTGCCATGTTTAACCTCTAAATGCCCAATTAAAATCTATTGGTTCCCATCCTCTTTGTTCTAATTTAAGATCTGGTGTAGTTGCTAATGTTGTTAATGTAAATGTTGATATATGACCTCTGTCTTTTGCTTCTATACCTATTGCAATATATCTGTTAAGTAATCTTGCACCTGCTGATGTGCCTCTGTAATCTTCTTCTACCCACCAAGCAACTTCAGTCATTCGTTTTACATGTGGTAGCCATAAATCGCCCTGTATAGTTGCTAAGAGCATTCCTATAACCCTATTGTGTTCTGTACATACCAAAGCAATACCTGTTTTAAGTATGTGATCTATAACTTTATTTACATGAACATAATCATATTTAGGATTCTTCAGATCTTCTATAGGATTATTATTTGCAAAGTCTATCATTAATCTTTTGATATCATCATAGTCTTTAATTTGTGCGTTTCTTACTTCCATTATCTTTCTATTGTTTTTTGTCTGCGATTTCCTCCGCCGCCACCTCGGCCACCGCCACCGCCTCCGCCGTAGCCATAACCTTGATATTCCTTACCAAAGTCAAAGGATATGTTGTATAGTTCTGGTACACGATTAAATACTGCATCATTAGGAAACAGTCTTTCTCTGTCTTGTGGATTTGTTCTTTGTCCACTTATTTTGTTTTCTAATAGACTGTTTATACTTGCACATGTAACTGTTACTGAATTAGTAAGTGTTTGTCCTGGTTGAAAGTCTTCCTGTATTGCAAAGTTAGTAATTACACCTTGGAAACGTTTATATACTTGACTAGTATCTAATTCGTGCGTTGTAGTATCATAAAAGCCTCTGTATACACTTATGTTACCACCTTTGACTGGTGTTGTTAAAATAAGACTTAGGTAATTTTGTTCTGAAGGTATACCACCTAATGTTAAGGATATATCACCATTTGTTGTTCTTATATCTTCTTGAAAGTCTGATATTTGTAGGAAAGAACCTAATTCTGTATATGTATTTGAATTATATGTAACTGGTTTATAAGCACTACTTATATAGTAAGTAGTTGAATCTAATGTAAGATCAATTAGTATACAACTGCTTATATGATCCTGTTGCACTGGTGTAATTGTTGTTGCCATTAAGTTATAACCTCAATTAGTTCAAAATCTGCACTAAATTGTAATAAATCGTGTGGTACAATGGTGTACTTGGGCAGGTTGGTTATCTTTACTTGCCACCTTACATCATTACCTACTTTTATACCACCGCTTGTAAGTGCTACACCTGTTTGACTGAGTACGGGTCTATGAACTGGTATAGTGACATTTGCACCTGTACTAAAAGCAACATCGCTTGTTACTTGATAAGGATAACGGTAAGTATCTGTGTTACCCTTAGGCTGTATATAATCGCCTTTCTCGAACAAATTACCACTACCTGTTGCACCACTACAATCAACATATATTTCTGAACCATATACACCGTTAACTGTAATATTGTTAATTTGTACACCTGCTATATCACCTTGATAAGCAGTTAAGTAGTTCATACCACTATTATTATTAAGACTTATATTAGCCTCATTTGTGCTACCAGTACTATAAATGTCCTGTATTACACTTCTATTTGTGCTATATTTTAAGCCATTATGCATGCCAACTTTAAAAGTATAAACATTTACATTTCTATCTGCTGTTTTGTAGTGACCACTACGGGATAGTGTACTTGCACTTTGTTCTCTTATGTCAAATTCTACATAAGTTGCGTTATCTATAATTGTTTGTAGACTCACTGTTTATCTCCTATGCTGGTGTTCTTCTTGAACCTGCTCTGCTTACGTTAAATATAAATTCAGGATCTCTTGCAACTAACTGTTGAAATGAAGGTGCATCAACGGCTTGTATGTTATATGTTACATTAGTTCTGCCCATACCCATTGCAGGACCTCCGGCGCCCATTATGCCCATTGTTTCATCATTAGGTATAACTGTTCCTGAATTCTTTGGAATAAACAGTTCTGGCCCTTCTTCACCAACTATGTATGGTTGTCCTGATTTTGCTGGTCCACCACTTGCAAGTCCAAATAGGCCCATAATAGGTCCTGTAATGAACTTCTGTACCATTGCTTTTGCTAATGCTTGTTTTAAATGATCGCCTAATGCTGAGAAGTCTGCTTTACCTTGTACAATAGCATCTGCTAGACTGTCTTCAAACATTTCAACGCCTTTAACAAGCCCGTCTGCTAGTGTTTTAGTAAAGTCACCTATATCTGAATTTGCAAATCCTTCTTTAATTTTGTCTATTAGTTCTGGGCCTAATATAAGTCCTGCAATTGCTTTAAATTTTTCTAAGGCTGATTCTCCTGCCGCATACCAGTTATCCCAAAAGTCCATAACTGGACCTACACCAAATATCTTACCAATTAGGGTTTCACCTACTCTATTTTGTCCGGTTACTACTACTTCTTCGATTGCGTCTACTACTTTCTTAGCCGCCTCTTTGTTTTCTTCTAGATTACCGATAAGCATTTTGGTAAATGGTGCAAAGTCAACTTGACCAAACATGTCTCCGCCGTCTGAAATTACCGTTTTTAATTGTTCTTTAATTTTTTCAAATTCATCTTTAAAGTTGTTTGTTAATTTATCATTAAAGAAGGATGCCTTGCCGCCTTCCTCAATTCTTTTAACTATAGCCAAAGCCGCGGCATCGATATCTTCAAGATCTAGACCAAGTTCTACTAGATTATCTCGCATTTCTATAAACATTTTCATATATGGAGGGTTACTTGGACCTCTGCCGACAAATGAATGCGTTAATCCATCTAATGCTGTTTTATATTTGTTTATTTTTTCAATTTCAGCATCTGTCAATGGAAATACTTCTATACCAAGAGTACTACCAGCCGCTCTTGCTAATTTTACTATAGCATTTGCTAAATCAATCATAAAGTTAACAAATGTTTCTAGGGCGTTTGTAACTCTAATTAATATAATTAAGAATTGATCTTTTAAGAAAGCACCAAATTCTTCTAATCCACCTGCTTCACCTATTTTTAATTGTATAAAGTCTCTAAATTGTCTAGTAGCACCTTCTAATGCTGGTGCTAATGCGGCTGTGAACTGGTTAATTAATCCTTGTACAATCTTTTGTAATCTATTGAATTCATCTGCAAAATCTTCTACACCTCTTATTGAGGAGGCTGTTAATATAAATCCTAGATCTTCTGCTTCTTTAAAGAACTCTCTTAATCCTGCAGAACCATCTTTTAATGTTTCTACAAGTTCAGCACCCTCTGAGTCAAATGCTTTAAAGGCTAAAGATAACTGTTCTGATTCGTTTCTAGCAGTTGTTATACCATCTGCGAATTCGAATAATATTTCTTCTGCAGACTTAAATTGTCCATTACTATTTCTTGTTTCTATGCCTAACTTTTTAAGTGCTGGAAATAGTTCACCTGTACTTCTTTGGGCTTCACCTAATCTACGTGAGAAACGTCTAAGGGCTAAAGCGGCATTGTCGGCAGTTACACCACTTTGTTCGGCCGCGAACTGGAACTTTTGTAATGTTTCTGCGGCAAAACCAGTTGTTTTACTTACTTTACCTAATCGATCTATTGCTTGAACACTTCGAGTAACAAAGAATGCTAATGATGCCGATGCGGCCGTTAATCCTACAGCCGCAATTTTAGCCGCACTTCCTACTGCACCTAAACCTGCCTTTAGACTTTTAGATAATCTATTACTTTCTTTAGCATTTTTGTTAAAATTACTATTATCTAATAACAGTCTTGATTTTATATCTGCCATTACTTGTTACTCCGTTTTATAAAGTTCTCTAATTGGTTCTTTATATACTTTAATGTAGGTGTAGCCATACCTTTAGGTGCTTGTGTACTGTAACCACCTGTTGTTTTGCCTGTACCTGCTTTTGGAGGATTAGGAAACAAACCTTGATCAAGAACACCAGCATAACCATAATCGCCTATTACACTATTACCCTTTCTTTTTGTTTTGCTTCTGGCATTACCAGATGCCTTTGGAGTATTCTTCTTATACTCTGCAACCATCTGTTTAATTAAAGTCTCGTCAACATAACGTTCAATATCTGATAATTGCTTATCAAATGCTGAACTATCTATAATGACCTTGACTTTTGCCATATTTCCTCTAACTCTTCTTGTGTGTAATCCTTGTTTTTATCATAATCAGGATCACGCATTTTATCTCTATGTTGTTCTACTGCTATATGTATTTGCATATCCCCAGTATCTGCTTGTGACAATACTTGCGAGGGCAACATACCATACTTTTGTGCCATTGTGTCTACTATACACATCATGGCAAATATTCTGTCGTCTTTACGATACTTGTGGGTTGTTACTTTCCCACGACGTCCACCACCTTAACCATGGCTTCGTTTAGAATATCTGTAGGCAATACATGTTCATCATCCATTACCGGATTACCATCTTCGTCTAATACTAGTTCTTTAACTAATTCAATCATAGAACTAAAGTCCTCTGTTTTTACACTGGCTAACTTTGTATATTTGTCTAGGGGTAATCTATCTAAAACGTAGAAATCAATTGGTTCTCCGTACTTTTCTACAAGTTGTTCTGAATCAATTGTTATTTTAGTTAATTGTGGCTTTACTGCTAATTCTGTTAATTTCATATCTTTATTCCTTTATATCTCTATTATTTAAATGTTGTATAGCACTACTTACGAATGCTAATCTATTTGATGCTTTTTCAACATCTCGCTTGGCACACTTTACTTCATTCTGTGCTTTCGCTATCTCCATCTCCATCGACTTCAGTATCTGCTGAATCGTGTGATCCTTCCATATCTTCATGTGGTTCCTCTATATCTGTATTTATCCATTTTTCGCCTTCTGGTAATTCGATACCATGCTCTTGGGCGTATTCGTCCATGTCGTGTTCTACACCATTAACCTTGATAGTTCTGTCAGGTCTAGTCCATACACCATTTACGAATAATTTTAAGAATTTATGTTCCATGTTTTCTCCTAAAATACAACACCCCCAAATAATGAGGGTGTTATAATTATAAAGTTGTTACTCTACGGTTTTGGTTAATTCACCATTAACAATGATTTCCATTGGGGACAACCATACTGCACCATCAATTGATGCACTAGGGGCCAATCCGCCTATGAAGCCTCTGCCTGCAATGTAGATATCACCAGAATTACCAGTACCAGTTACTGAAACAGAGAAGGATACTTCCTGTTTGGCAGTACTAACACCAAATAGTCCATCTTTGACTGCTAGGTTTACATTTGAACCACCTGCGCCGAACATGACTGTTTCATCAACTAAAATGTTGAGTGAAATACTATTTTCGTTTACTGTTGTGAATGCACTAGAACTTGTAGAATCCAGTGTTGAATATCTAACTGTTCCAGGTGTTGCGTTCACTGTTATATCTTGCACGAATGGGACTACTAGTCCGCCTGCATTTCCAGGCGTTGCCTGAGTGTCTGCAGTTGCCTTTACGGCGTTCGCGCCTATAGTGAGGATTGCCTGATTACCGCTTGTTACGTTTATTACTGCCATTGTATTTCTCCTATACAGTTATAAAGTTATACTCGAAAGTATATGTTATTACATCATCTGTAATTTCAGTCTCGTAATCACTGTTACTATCTGTAACTGATGTGACCACGTTCCTGGCAATTAGCAAATTTGAAACAACGGTGTTAATATCATTAAATTGATTTTTAGCATCTGTACTTAAATAAGCATTTACTGTAGTAGTTGTTTGATTAACATCTCCCTGATCCAGGGTTCTGTATAACTGTTCAACTACTATGTCTTGCTCATCCACATACACTACGTTTAAGTTCTTTTCATAAAGAGGAATACCGCCCGAATCGAACGGTAATTCCTGACTTATGGATATATTGTTATGTCCAGATAAGTTAGTTGTAATCTGAGTTATTAAATCTGATCTTACTGACATTATCTAACCACCACAATACTATTTTTAGATCTTGAACGTCTTGTACGCACGAAAGTTGTTAATTTCTCATCGGTTTCGACTGTACCGTCTCCGTCTGCATCATAGAAATCTGCGACACTTAATAATTCTTGAAAGACATCATTAAATTTATTGTCGTAGTATTGTATTTTTGCAACTTCTGGCGATTCATCGTTACCGAATTCGGCAAACAAAGGCGCGATGTAATGCTTAATGCAATAAAACACAGTCATCTCGGTAAATTGTTCCTGTCTACCTAATGCGTTACCTGGATCTATACGATTTGGGTTTACACTGGGTAAATTGTTAAATTCAAACGAATTGCCTGTATAATTGTTATAAGTACTCCACCATGCTGTTGTTTTCATTTTTAACAAAATACGATTAGTACTCTTTTGTAACATATCTTCGACATAGTCTTGAACTGAAACAAAATTAGATTCTTCGGGTATTTTAAGATTATTACTCTCAAATATTCGTTGATCTTTTTGTACTACGTCAGTATATTCTGCAAAAGAAATTACTGAACCTCCGCCGTCTGTTATAAATGCCATTTCAATTTACTCCTCAATTACGATGCGTCTGGTAATAGATTACTTCTATATAGAGTACATCCTGCTAATACTGATGCAAATGCGTTTCTCAATGCATTGTTACCAATATCACTTAGTGCTCCAACTGTAGATCCACCTACGCCTGCAATTTGTTTATTAATTGCAAGTTCTAGGCCAGCATCAATTACACCAACGTAATTTCCGTCTGCGCCTACTGGTGCATTGACAGATCTTAAGTTAGCAACTGAAGTAGCAACCGCTTGTACGTTTGCTTCTGCTTGTGCTTCGCCTAAAGCCGCTGATTTAATTGTTCTACCAAATCTGCTGTCTAGTACTGTGAAACCATTTCTTGTTGTTGCTCTGAACTCATGTAGGTCAAGGTTAGGGTTAAACCATGTGTTGACTGTTGGAGTTCTGGCTGTTCCAAATGCCATAGCATCTGGTGACATGATGAAGGATTGAGTGAACTTAACGTTAGCACCTGTTACACCGTCATTATTGGTGAAAGATGTTTTCATCAAGGCTGTACCAGCACTATCTGTCCCGGTGGCAAGTACCCCCGACAAACGATCTAATGTAGCACCAACTACGTGA